>Ga0123355_10007787_pt1 | contig 16121 bp, 9 predicted proteins | sample TergutEmb28metaG_3_FD_89872 | JGI IMG/M metagenome (GOLD analysis project Ga0123355, IMG submission 89872) | Embiratermes neotenicus P1 segment gut microbial communities from Petit-Saut dam, French Guiana - Emb289 P1 | ecosystem: Host-associated > Arthropoda: Insects > Digestive system > Gut ...
ATAGATAGATAGATAGATAGATAGATAGATAGATAGATAGATAGATAGATAGATAGATAGATAGATAGATAGATAGATAGATAGATAGATAGATAGATAGATAGATAGATAGATAGATATCACTCAGTGACTCTTCAAGTTTTATGACGTGCGGAACGTTATATCAGCAGTAGGTTCAACGGCACCGTTTCTCTCTCTCTCTCTTATCTGACAACACGAACTAAGTGTAAAATTAATTATGACGGAATATATAATTGCTACATCAGGTGAGGTAAAACAACTGCACCGTTATAGATGTTTTCTAGAGGTAAATTCCGGTAACTCTTATTGCATTTCTGATGTCCAAGTCCAGATATTTAGGATATGTGTGCATGAAAAGAGGAAGGCAGCTTGTTCATAACCGGAAACGCTATCGTTGCCAGTGATATTTTCGAAAACCCTGAAATATATGCCAACGCTTTAGAGGCTAACTTACGTGTACTAGTATGTGTACCAATAAATTTTCTACCGGTTTACACATGGACTTACCACATTTAGGAATGAACATTTGTAGCGCTTCACAATAGTTGGCCATGGAAAGTGTTTGGGATTAAGAGGGAGGAACTGATAGATAGAAGAAATAACATAAAGAAAAATTTCATAATTTTATAAATATTCTTATCAGTAAATGTTAAGTGTAAAGAAGGTCAATAACGGAGGAAGAATAGGTGCAGCAGGTGTGAAATGTGTAGTAAATTTGGTCGTAAACTGAAATGAAGGCCCTCATGGAAGATCTACGTTTAGGCGGGAAAATGGTATCAAAATATGACTTAGATATGTAGTGTTTTGTACAAGGATGTAACACTGGCCCACGTGCATCGGGAGAGGCACCACGGCAAGGCGGTAATGACACTTCAGATTGTGCAAAAACTGGAGGTTTTATTAACTACCTGAGACACTGTCTTGATCTAATAAGGATGTTAAGGCTTGGAGTTACAAACTAATAGAAGGAAGCGAATTGTTGGGATGTTGCACGGCTTAGTCTGTAGCTTGTTGCTGACAGTTCGGGTTATCACGTACGGCCCACCTTCAGAGGTCAAATAGTACGTATAAATGTGTCCTATCGTGAATGGTCAACAGGAGTTTTGGGCCCTTTAAGTGGGAGGTACACGTTGTGCCGAAAGACTTTTAAAGATGACCAACATAAGCCGCGCAATAACCCAGACGAAAGAAGACTTCAACTGCCCCTCGCCTAACGTAAGGAACCTAATGTTGCATGGAATGAAACCGAAACTACTACCACATTTCGCCGTGTCCTACAGCCCAAGCTTGATTAACCTGCAATAAAAGTAAAGGTATATCGGTGCTTAACTAGGGACCACAACGGGGAAGGTTATACGACACGTGCAGCTGAAAGCATCTTCAATCTTCGGGTATTTACGGAGACGAGACGCACCAACTGCTGTAGTCCGGCGGGAGGAACTTCAGTTTCCCATTTACTAGGAGGTGGGTGTGCCCCAGAGCTGGTCTGTATTTTTAGGTAAGAAAAACTTTTTCCCTGCCGACAATAGAAAGATGGTCCTGCTTTTTCACAATCCGTGGCTCAGTTGATGACTCTCTTCTGTGAGTAGACAGTGAGAGAGAAACGTTACACAGCTTTTGTACTGAGTTTTGATTCTGTTTCTTTCCGGTCTTAACTTGTACTGCTCAGCTACATCTAACTTGTACTGCTCAGCTACATCTAACTTGTACTGCTCAACTACATCTAACTTGTACTGCTCAGCTACATCTAACTTGTACTGCTCAGCTACATCTAACTTGTAGTGTTCAGCTACATCTAACTTGTACTGCTCAGCTACATCTAACTTGTACTGCTCAGATACATCTAACTTGTACTGCTCAGCTACATCTAACTTGTACTGCTCAGCTACATCTAACTTGTACTGCTCAGCTACATCTACCTTGTAGTGTTCAGCTACATCTAACTTGTACTGCTCAGCTACATCTAACTTGTACTGCTCAGCTACATCTAACTTGTAGTGTTCAGTAATTTACACCCTTGAAGGAAACCATTATAGTGAAGCACAGAGTAACAAACGCTTCAAAAATTTTGTTTTAATTACCTGCTTGTATTTTTTCAGACTTGTTCTTTGACGTTTGATGCCTCATTATTCTTGATAGTCATTTACTGCCAATATAAGGAAACACTTAATAGGACACGAAAACGTGAAGTGATGCGATGTGGATTTTGATGGAGGTGTTCAATGTAGGACCTGCATGTTTAATTTTATTGCAATCCATTAATGACTTTCTAATAGGAACCACATATCCCGGTTTATTGCATGCACTCCATGCAAACAACGAGTTCTGAAATTTAGGACCTAATCTGGCGTGCAGAGCAAACTGTTGAATTTGCAACGGAGTACTGACACTGAATTTAGAAACAATTATGGACTTCATGAAAACAAGCGGTAGTAAATTATTTTAATCAGAAAAATTACCAACGAATCCTGTTGGTTTTGAACGAAGTGGAAAACACAATGAAGAAAAATCGTATAATATTGTATTATTGTGCGTACTGTGACAAAAGAACACAACGAGAACTGAAGCAGTGGAAGTTTATCTCGTCCCTCTGTTCCCACGTTTCGTCTCGGAAGCCGCAGGGCTAACTAAATTTTGTGTCTAGGGTCTGCGGTAAAAACAGTCGAGCGAATTTCATTTTAGTCCCAAACTACTCGGTACGGCAAATTCTTTGGCAGACTTATTGGTCAGAATGAGCAGAAGGTTTATAGATCCAACTTAGATGACACTGATCCAAATTAAAAAGGCAAACATATTAAATTTTTTGCAGTCTGCCATGTGATGTCATCCACTTTTGTAGATATGTAGCTACGGTTTGGTGGACTGAAGACTGATTCTTACACTCTCCTACTTTTGACTCTCTCTCTGTCATGTTTTTTATGTTTGTTTACTTGTTTTGTAATTTGGGTCAATTTTATGTACTCTGTGTTTTTGTATTGTTTTGTGTATTATTTCTACTTTTGTTTATAGCTGTCTTTTTTACTATTTTTGTAAAAGTTTACCGACCACTGCCACGGGGTGGAAACCCAATTGCAGAGAATAAATACCGGATCATATCGAATAAATATCTTATCTTATTACAAGGTTTTAATATGGACCTCTAATGCTGGTAATATATGCTGGAACATCTGGTGGACAATTGCACAGTTCTTCTGCTAAATACCATTTCTCGTCCGCAACCACCGACATGATGAACGATAAATAAAAATGATACTGTTAGGGTACAGCCAAAATGATGTCCGGTCTCTCTTTTATTGTGTCTAAGACGTGGCACCAACAGACACCAATAAAATTTAGCTAATTTTATGTTTTTGCACCGTGCATTGTAATATAATTATACAATATAAACCATCAAAATGCACCTTTTCTAAACTAATATTTTAATTTATGAAGTCTTCTACATGTTTCAAACCCGAGGGTTCATCTTTAGGAAGGCGGTTTTATATGCAGTTGTGGTACAGTATGTTTCACATTCATCATATACAAGCAGATTTGTATGTGGAGGGGTGTGTATTACAACTGTCACTCTACCAACTACGCTATTTCCTCACTCAAAATGAATAGGATTATAGTATTTATATATAAGGCACAAGTTCCTTTCCAGTTCGCTATGAGTATTGGCATTTTCGAAACACTGGAAGGAGAAAAATTTTGTAGTGCCTGTGACATCATTCAAGAAATAAGTTTATTCTCTAATAACATAAGCAGAACGTTCATCTCTGCTAATAATAAAATTCCAATAAAAGAGCCAAAGTGGAATGGTGAAACTAATTTTATGTCGTCATAAATCACACACTCATAAAATACGTATTAATAGTGAATAAAATATCCATAGCTCATTCGGAATTTCTTACATATAGTTCACTAAGATAAGAGAAGTCGGGTTTGTTGAAAAAAAAAAACGTTAAGTTTCCAGGCTGTACTTGTAAAATGCATAAAGCAAGTAGGTCTAATTACATGCACTTAAAAAGTCGCTGCTATAAATATTTTCCTATGTGTTTCATGCCTGAAGGTAGTTCGGAGTCTCGAATATTCTCTCAGGAGTGAGCAAAGAACGACACGTAGCAAGATTCTGATCAGTGGGACAGCCGAACTGGAGGAATTTAAGTCCATTGCCTCAACGTAGTTTTAATTATATGATTATCAGCATCCCATTTATGAGTAGTTAATACATAGGAGTTTCGATAAGCAAAGGTTGTGAAGCTCCATGAACTAACACAATTTCCTATTAAATAAACTTTCTAATATGGTAAAATTCTCCGTCCCGAAATTTACACTTTTCATGTTTGTGCTAATATTTATATATATGTTTGTACCTGTAAGACGTCACCATTACATTACACATGTTAGATTACAATTGTCTATAATTTATTGCCATTTAGAAATATTTGTAGCCATTTCCACTTGCTAAATTTATTTACAATTGAACATATTTATTTCTAGTAGTATTCACATAATTCTAAAAATAAGGAATTATATTTGAGCACTTCGATGCTATGTATCAATATGTGGTTATAAAAAGACAGGTTGTTCAAAATGATTTTTATGAAATTTCGTCAGACACTGTTGCATATCTTGCTTGCACTGGTATCAGCAGACAACAATGCCGAAAGACAGACACAGAATGTAGTCGACCTTGAAAATATGATTCCAAAGAAAGAATTCTCTTTCTTTGGAACCCTCAAAATACATAATTTAAACATTTGAGAAAGACCTAGAATCCCTATCTCTAATCCTTCCAAATATTAACGATATGTCGAGTGAGACCATAATATGTGGCACTGGCCATCCCTGGCCTCAACAATGGGTGGTCTGGAAGGAAGCTAGACAAGACCGCAGCCTATAATTCACAACGGAAACATAAAAACGTCCTTGGCTTGGTTTTTAGTTTCGCACCTTTTAGATGGAGCTATTCGTGCCACGACAAAATTGAGAGACAATTTGCAGCAAATGAATAACGGTCTCTGATGTAATATAGCTGCAAGTGTGAGGCATAGAAATGTCCAAAAAAAGCGTCTGTTAAACCTTTAGTAGAAGGAAGCCATCTTGAATTTGAATAAAATTCAATATGTAAGTACTTCAGGGCGGTCTGAAGTTGCGTCTTGTCACAGAGGCTTTTTATTTTATACTACTATTACTTTTTGTGTTTGGACTAGTGTCGTGGAAAAAATTATATGCATGTAAATTTTCCGATTACTCCTCATCTTTTCCTTCTTACTACCTTTTTAATATTTTTATTTTCCTTTCCTTCTTTTCCTGCTCTTCTTATTCTCCTTATGTTGTCTCTGTTCCTCTCTCTGCAATTCTCCATCACAGTCTCCACCTTTCTTCTCCTTTTCATATTTCTGCACTTTTGTTTCTTTCTAGGCTCTTTATTCTTGTGTTTTGTGATGATTATAACTAAACGGACTAGGGAAATGTCGGTAGTTCGTTGTTAGGAAGCCAAATATGACCTACCAATAGCGAGATAAGCGTACCGTAGATATCGCTAGGAATACGTCACGAAATGCTTGGCAAATTAGTAAGAGTTCATTCTCTACCCAAAGTTTTGCTGCCGTGCTTGTCACGGTAGATCTGTCCGTTTTACCCCGTTCCTCGCCTGATGTGTTATTCTTGTGATGAATGATCCGATGAGATGGGTTCGCTCTTCAACTCACTGCCTAACTCTCTCTCCCCGGTGTTTTCCCAGCACGGTAAGACATTAGTTCTAGTTCGGCAAAACCAGGGTGAAAGGATATTCTGGGACGGGAACCCCTGGCACAAACCACTAGACGAAATATTGTCACAAATGCTGTCAAATCTCGTGTTTTGCTACGAAACGCCGAGTTCCAGGACCTAAGCAAGGTTGACAGACGACAAATGTCCGTCACTAACTTCAGCCTTTGAGTGTGAAGGCCGCGGTCATCTTATCTTTCTTCCCCGGCTCCTAAACTGGCCTTCCTCAACTTCTATGTAACAGATGTTCTAATATTCTTCCCCACTTTTTAACGCCAGAGTAAATGATTTCTTTAACTGTTTGTTCAGGGCTCGAACATGAACTGTCGGTTACAGAGGTGGAAGCATCGAAAGGAAGCTTGAGATAAGGACAAAACTGAGATTGTAATGTGCTATATAAACGGTGTCAAAATATGGACAGACCGCCCAACGTCCACCTCCCTCGGTCTACAGACGTCTCTCTCTCTCTCGCTCTCTCACTCACTCACACACGCACGCACGCACGCACACACACAAAAGCACGTCTAGTGTTCTAGGCACTCCAGATATCACAGACACCAAAGGCACAGCAACTCAGCCGTAGTGTTTCATATCAGGCATTTAACCTGTGCAAATGACGTTTGGGAAAACGACATTCCTGCTTGATATTTCTCTTGCAGTTTCTTAGTTTCTTCTAGTAAACGCTTCTGACTTTTATTCTGATGGTGCTCGGTCTACATACCTGACAAGACTTTATGTCTTTGAGACCCTCCAGCGAATATCCAAGTACTTATTCGTAGCTTCAAATAACCTACAAGGGCTCTGTCGCTTATCCTTTCCAGTTAATCATTTATTTATTATAGCTGAGATAGCGTTGGTATACAGACCATCTACGGACTGGAAGATGCAGGGTTTGAAACCAGATGGGGCAAGAGTTTTGTGTCGCCACATCCTCCAGAGCATCGCTGAGTCCCAACCAACCTCCTATTCAATGGAGATTGCAGTCCTTTCCTGAGGGTGAAGGGTCAGCTGCGTTATCTTGACCATTCACCTCTACTTCCTGTCGTGCGGAGTATGAGAATGAACGGCCCTAGAACTGCACTGTCCTGGTATGCCTTCGTCTCGTGGGCAGGGGTGTCATTATCTCTTACCTACACTATTCATTGACTTTTTTTTTGTGGCACTGCGGCTCAACACGGGGAATGGCCTCCTCATTCATGAGGTTTCTAGATCACACACAACGATGCACCACATTCGGTAGGACTCCTCCGGACGAGTAATCGGCTCGTCGCAGAGACCTCTATCTGACAACACACAACACTCACAACAGACAAAATCCATGCCCCCGGCGAGATTTTTTAAATTTTTTATTGTATCTAATATTACATTGTCATTACATAATGATTATTAGATCCTTATTGGATCGTTTAAGCAGTGTTACTGTTAGGCATATTTATTTCAGTCTTTCAAAATGTACTGTGTTCACCGTCGTGATCTTCATGATTGGGAGTATATTTAATTTTGGTCAATGACTGTCAGGTAGTTGCTAACGAGATTTCGGCCCCGCTTGTGATTCAACAGTTTCCATCGAGTTTGGAGTAGGAAGTCCATGAAATCCTGTAGGGTCAGGGTTGTATGATGCTGGCTTCTGAAAATGACGACGTTTTCTATCATCCACAATATTGTGTTGTTCTTTTTAGTGGGTCATATATTAAACTGTGGACGAAGTATCCATTCATCTGGTATTCGGGATGGAATCGTTAGCAGTATCAATGCAATTCGGGTTTTCGTGTATTGCCATATTCTTCGTCCCTCGCCAAGATTCGAACCCACGATCTCAGCAGGCGAGCGGCCACAAAACTACGCCTTAGACCACGTGGCTACTGGGATCGGCATTCATCAACTTACCACTCCAAATTATAGAATATGAGATACTGTCATTTTTTAAAAGTAGGATAAATGCGAACAGAAAGGCAAATGTCAGCTAAGTAACTACAGTAACGTGGGGCACTCAAGAGACACCAACGTTTGGGACGAACCTACTGCCTCTGTCTCTACTGAACCTGATAGTGAAGGCGGCAGTACCTTTTAAAACGCAGGCAATCCTGTATAAATTACACTTTGCTACGACAAACAAGAACAAATTCTAATTTACCACAGCCATCAAAACCTAAAATTTCTTATCATTTTTTTATTGTTCACAATAGAAAGCAGCGACAATTTTAAAAGTGCGACAGAACCTCAAGTCATTTGCGGAATAAAACTGAGAGTTTTGGCAAGCGATGATATCGAACGGCCCCACAAAACGACTTGGCTGAATTTACCTGTCTGTGCGCTAGTCTAACAATAGTCCGTCCCCATCAGTTCGTTCAACCCGGCGCATCTTGTCTTAGCGTCTTGAACTGACCACTAGAACACGACCCACACCTGCATGACTCATTTTCACAAGAGGGGTTTTTCAGCGCCACCAGCAGGTAACAACCTAGGCTTGTAAACGGCAGAATGCGACTGAACCTCAGCCCAGCTATTTACGGCATAATTATGTAGCAACAAAAAGTATAAAGATTTGCCTGGCCACGCAATGAAGACATTATAGACTAACAGCTCTATTCATTCGTACCCTCGGCGTTAGATTGAGGCGAGATGTCAAAGCAGCGCTCCGGCATTTCGCCCTTGGGATAAGCAAAGAGCGGATACAAGAAGCATGGAACGGATATCAGGAAGCAAAGATCGGATTTCGGGAAGTATTCCTTTGTAAACAGGACCATTAAAAACTGGAATCAACTACCTGCGAAAGCGTTAGGAACTTTCCCTTGTAAACAAAATTTTTAGAAAGAAAGTTAGGAAAACAATAATAAACGGGGTGTGTATGTTCCGTTCTAGTTATTCTCTTCCATTTTTTTTTGTTCTGTGTATTCTTTGTGTCTAAATGTGTACTGTACTACTGCCACCGGGTGTCAACCCAATTGCAGTTAACAAATATACCATATCATATTATATCGTACCCATGATAGAAGGGGCTGGGCTTAGCTAAGAGCCGGTGTGTACGCTTTTGAGAAGAAAAAATTTTGTTAACACTTTCGAAGTCGAACTTCGAACCGCCGAGACCCTACCTAGGCTAGTCACTTCACCGATTGCGTTGTCTTTCTTCTTCCAAAGGAAAGATGAAACCCTTTGACGCCTAAAGACCACTATAGTTGTCGTAGCACACCGCTAACCTCTAAACGTTACATTTTATATACTTATTCAACAAATAGAGGTACTGAATATTTTAGACATGGTATATACTGTCCGTTTTTTCTCTTCAAAATGCAGTTTGTTTCATAATTCTAACGTATTTGGTTCCTGTTTTATTCAGATTTTATATACAGTGTGTGCTAAGATTAAAAAAAAAATAATTCCAGCCCCAAAAGTTTAAATAAAGAATTTGTAAAACTAAGGATGGAAAAGGTCTTGAACAGAGTCATAGTTGCTTGGAGGGACTGGAAAAATGTGGGAAGATCCACGCTAAGCCTCAATCAAGATAAACGTTGTTCCGGTAAGACAGCAGGCAGCCGTCTATCGTAAACAAGACAAAAGCGTTTTCAGTTATGACACTTTTATCGGCGACTATTCGACCTGTTATCGGTTATCCTCACATAAATATTGTGTGTTTTCTTAGTCTCACCAGATTAAAGTGAAGAAAAATTATGTAGAAATTGCATTTATTTTCAGATAATTATCGTCAATTAGCAAACGGTCATGCAAAACTACTAAAATGTGAAAATTTAGAACCTGTAATGAAAATTCGAATACATTTTAAAAATGTAAAAATTCTGTGACGTGTGACAGTAGCGGCTACAGTAAAATTCATTTTAAAAATGAAAGAGGGAAGAAGGTTTGGGTGAAAAAATAGTGGAATGTAAAATTTAATTTAGTTTAAAATTACAGAACGTTAATTATGTGCGATTGCCGAGACACTGGAGCCGAAGTTAATTTGTTGCAAATTCATAACACTCCACCGACAGAACGCACAATGTTCTCCCTTAGATATTTGTATTCTAACACTAAGAAATCCTACATTTTTCAATGCAAAATTTCATCGTCAGAAAAGAAGTGTCAAATAATAATGCGTAAAGCTTATTATACCCATTTCTTAGACATTATTAACATCTCACGTGCGGTGTACAGGAGTCAAGTAGTAAAACATAGTTCTTTGTCCAATAGTTGTTTAGGTAAATGAGATGCAATCTTGATATAAAGAAAAGTAGTGTTTGTAACACTTTAAAATAACTAAAATATTACGGCAGGCAAACATTTCAAATTATGTAACGGTTGTAAATGTAAAAAGTATAAAATAGCAGAAAAAGAATAATAAGTATAAAATATAATATAAATAAAGGGTGTGTATAAATAATCGGAGGATTTTGCAAAACCATATTTTCACAAATACCGAACAGAAATACATGACGTTACTACCATTTGAAAGAGGAATGTTTGCAGTTTCATAGTGATCTCAAATGCATTCGATATGCGCCCCATGTGTGACACGGCAGATGTCCAGGCGATACTCTCATTCCCGCCAAACCCTCTCAAACATGTCTTGTATGACGTTCCCGATTGCGGTGTTGATGCGCTCTCGCAATTCTGGTAGTGTCTTTGCAAGTGGTGGGAAATAAACATTGTCCTTGACGAAACTCCACAGGAAGAAATCACACACTGTCAGGTCTGAAGTAATGGCGTTACGAAATCCTCCGATAGTTTATACGCATCCGGTATTTGCGCAATAATATCGGGCACTTTGTTGGTTAAAAGTTGTCAGTTATCAACAAAGCACGGTACGAAGAACACAATATTTAATTTACGTATTTCATTACGAAACTCTAGTATTCCGAAGGCAAACAATAGTTTCGACACAACATGGTTAAGAAATAGGTCTATTATGATCTACAGTCCAACAAGACTTTATAAAAGACTACGACTGTACACAGAGCTGTGACCTATCCTGCTCTTCATTTCATGAAGCACGGTTACGTGAATTGTTTCATAGTAAGTCTGCAAAGCTATATTTTGCATCGTAAACTTTAGCATGACCTAAACTGTTATAGAAAAATAGAAGAAATTGTATCTGAGCTTAGCATGAATAGCGTTTATATGACAGAAGTAAAATTTGCTCGAAAACATTAGTTTAGACTAGCCAGTTCATCTGAGTTTTATACAGAATTATTAGACACAACTTCCTGTTTACTGGCTAACCTTTGTGAAGAGAGTATTATAGAAGCATTCATCCTTATTATTCGACACGAATCAGGCCTTGATAGACCTGTTTCGGCCTCGTCTAATAGTCAAGCCCCAATGTAACAGAAGTAATATTTGTCTCAAAATAATTTCGGGGCATTATTAACAAATGCGTAACACTTATGAATTTTATTAATGCCGTAATGAACATTTGTGTTACTTAAGAAATGGGGAATTTCCCGAATAGCTCGTTTGCTTCTAGCTTTTTCCGTCTGAGAGTGCTCTTTCGAAACATTTAAGTGCCAAGATGGGATAAATAAATTGGTCTTACTCACATCAACTAGGAATTTTTTTAGATCCGAGACCGGAGAAAGCACTAAGAATTTTTCATACGTTTGAAAGAAAATAAAGCAAAAGAGATAATGTCAACGATTGCTTTCCGAGGCGACAAATGAGGAGAGCAGACTGCCATTTGTAAAACTGCCAATTCCTGTATTAACTGCAAGGTTACGCATAAATCCATTGAAAGTTCAAGACGATTGTCATTCATCAAACTAAATGAGGTATAATCATTTTAATAGATCATAGCTTGAATAGTGCAAATATTTACAATGCAGAATTCCCATTACAGCCATTGCTTTGAAGTTTGTATTAAAGTTCTGTGCACAAGAGAACAGATCTGTACGTACGTTTCAGACGGATCTGTGGATGGGTGAGTGTCTACATGGGGACTGGTTTGGAAGGGGACAGGGTCATATGTGGGTCAGTGAGTGCTTGGAAAGAATATTGGCTGGATGGATGGTTGGTTGGTAAGGGATGGGTAGATAGTTGGATGGTTGTTTAGACGAATAGAAGTAGTTATCTAACAGAATAATTCTTTGTGTCGGTGGCTGGATAGAGTGTTAAGTGTGACTGAGCAAGTTATATTAATGGATGAGTGGTGAGTGGTTGGGTGGATTTTGGGGTCACTATTTTGTATTTGGGTGGTTGAATGGGTGGCTGGGTTGGTTGTTGGGTGTACAGATGAATAGCTGACTGGCTGCAAGCATGGATCGATGGACAGTCTAAATAATGTGTGACAGAAGCCGGACGGACCGAACAAGACGTGGTACACACCCCAACTAATGAACTCCACGCGACATCGTGACACGCCTCAGATATTTGTCTCGGACCTTATTAATGGAAGGGATGAAACCGTGTGACCATGGGATGCTTGTCTATAATGGATCTCACCTTGCGGCAGACGTACAAGTAATTACTTATCTCCCGAACCGAAGAGACAATAGAATCTGTTTCACTGCACGGCGGTCAGATAGCAGCACCTCCAGCTCCAATAAATCGACATCGTCATGTGTTTTCATTTGAAGGCAGCCGAAAACATACAGTGGATTATAAAACTTAAAGAGGAATTCCATTCTGGATTACAAAGAATTTAGATGCATTCCCCAATACGTAATTTTCAATTTGTTCCTACTAACACTTTATTTTTACACAAACTTAGTGCGCGGTTTTCTCTCGGGTTGTTAAAATAAATTACATTGAAGTAACTACATTGCTTCTTTTTGAATCACGCATCGTTACTGAACACTTCTATGTTCATTAAATTAATCTTATGTATAAACTTCATAACCGATATAAAATTTAATGTCGCGCTGTAACCTCTGATCTTAAAACAGCTGAAATAATCTTACTTGAAGCAAATTCCGTTAATAAGGCATTTCAGATCGTAAGTTCATGCCATTGGACCTTATCCTGAGAAAGAGGGATCTCATCCACAACTTCGCATTCTATTTGTCTGAAATATGTCTTAACTGTACATAATATCTATGTTTCTCACTGATGTATGAAGACTTTTCTTCTGCTCTGATTGTTACAGTAACACTTCCCTCGGAAAACTTTTATCTAGCTAACAAATTATATGACGCCGCACGACAAAAGACGGCAATCTTCGTTTTAATATTATCTCCCTTGCACATTGTCCAATTCGCCGAAAAGTGAAAGAAACTTGAATGCAGGGACGCGAGAAAAGAACATTACATCACTGTGTGAAAACAACATTCAAATTACATGGAACACTGGAATATTAAATTCTAGCACAAACGATAAATTATGTGCACTGAACTGTGAAACGTACTGTAGCGCATGATTGAAGTTATCAGCAGACCGGACTACAATCGCCATACCACCCCTTATATTTTTTGTTGCCACCCCTTTGTTGTTGTTATTCTTTTGTTTTGTTGGCAGGGGTCCCACCTCCTGATTACATCTTTCATCTCATAGTCAGACACATTATTGGTCCAGACGTGGCAGTTTTAGTACCAAACGAACAGGCCGCATCTGCTGCAAAAGTGCGTACAGCTACTTCGTGTTGTGTCTAGAATACACAAGCAGCCGTCAGATCGGTTATCAAGACGTGGGACTCGGGCCTTGTTCTTTGTTGGTTAATTTCCTACCAAAACACATGGCGGTTTACAGACATTCATAGAAACTGCTCTAAGAATCTCCAACCTTGCACAACAAGCAAAAATTTAACATCCCATTCCGCTCCAAACAATAATGTAATATCTCACGTTACACTAAACATCAGTTTCATATCTCACGGTACTGTACACTAAACAGCAGCTCAATACCCCACAGCACACCAAGAAATTCTCAATAACAAACGGCGCTCCAAACAACAGTTTAATATCTCACGGTACACTAACAGCCGTTCAGCACCCCACAGCACTCAGCAAAATCTCAATAATAAACGGCGCTCCAAACAACGTTTGGTATCTCACGGTACACTAAACAACATTTTAATATCTGACGGTACACTAACAGCCGTTCAACACCTCACAGCACTCAGCAAAATCTCAATAACAAACGGCGCTCCAAACAACGTTTTGATATCTCGCGGTACACTAAACAAGATTTTTAACATCTCACCTTACATTAAATAGCATTTCAGTACCCCACAACACACCTAGCAATAGCTCAATATACAACGGCGCTCAAAATAACATTTTGATATCTCACGGTACAATAGCAGCAGTTCAGCACCTCACAGGACACCCAGCAAAATCTCAATAACTAACGGTGCTCCAAACAGCATTTTGATATCTCACCGTACAATAAACAACAATTTCAAATCTCACGGCACAATAAAAAAAGTAGTTGTATTGTTTGTTTAGAAATACTGTGAACACTGACTTCGAGTTTGATATTCTAGCAGCAGTGTTACGGAAGACGGAAGTCTTGTGCGTCGTTACGCCTTTCAACTGGTAAATATTTACCGACGTATCGTAGAATCATACTGCTTTTATGTGCAAGCCAAGCATTCCAGGAGTGGTAACGGTATTTCTAGGAACTCTTGGTCCTGACGATAGAGACCTCCCGATCTTTCGAAAGGTTGGCAACTGTTTTCCAGTAGACGTAACGAAAGATCTCAGCAGGTTCCAGTCTTCAGTATCTAGAAGATACGGTGCCGACTGTAGGCGAATATTATTTTTGAATGTGGAGAGTTAATATAGAAACAATATAATATTTCATGAACAAAAGTTCATTTATATATCTGAAATTTCAAGGCAATCCTCGATATAAATTGTTGATTTCATGAATCCACCATTGTCTAAATTTATCGATGGCCTTCAATATTTTCAACAGCGACATTGACAAGTAAAGAAAACAGGGAAAATGACACATAGAGCAAGGCAGGGAAAAAGTAAGCAATGGGCGATATAACTCAACGAATTTAAACGTCCGGCCTTCAGTCTAATTAATTGTCGTAACAAATGCAGTTTTGGTCGGGAATCGTCTCTGCACAAGTTGATGGGAACCTTAAGGTCTGATTGACATTCCTGAATCCTGGGTGTAGGGTGTAGAGCCACTATCACATACTACTATGTGCCTTAAAAGCATTTACTGCCACCACCGGAAGCCAAGGAAAATTAATATATTTAATATACTTTCCATGGCTTCCGGTAGATGTAGCATTATCAATTTTTAAGCCAGTTTTTTTTTAACTTTTTGAGATGCAATTAATAAAAACAAAGGAGACTGCCATCATTATCTAATTCTAAGCTTTCTAAAAAGTTGTGTCTCAAAAAGATCACTTCTTCATTTCAATGGATCATGATGATACAAACTAACCTTACCATATTAGTGCATGTGTTTATGATGATGATGATGATGATGATCGTAATAACAATAATTTAGATAAACTTCCGTTTGAAGTTCAGCAAAGAAACTGGAAAACCTGCTGCATTTACAAGGATTAAACAGGATCTTGTTGTTATTATCACATTTTATGAAATATTGCTAATTACCAAAATAGCTTATAGAAAAAAATACCTCTTGAGAAAGAAGTATGGACTTAGATACTTAAGAAATATCCCGCCTCGTGTACGCAGCGCTAAGCATGGCCACAGATTTATCATAAACGTGCCGCTGGACACTCTCTGAATTTGTATGAAACTGTACTGCATTCTCTTATTCTACTTCTTTAAGACTGTACCTTAATATTAGCTCCCTTTCCAATCCTTTTCAGATCAGTATATATTTTGTATTCATGTCTCTTCCCTGCCACACATGCCCTATATTAACATCCCCCCACCCTTCTAGTATCATCTTCCGTAGCTTGAGTATTATATCTCCATTTGCCGAGGAGTATAAATTATGAATTTCTTCAATATGCAGCTTTCTACAGCCACCTATCACTTCATGCGTCTTAGGTACAAATATTTCCCTCAAAACTTTTTCTCCATTTACTTTCTACTTGCTTCTCTTAGGATAAGACAAAAACTTTCATGTTATAGATTCAAATTTCGCAAAAAATTTCCATGACACATGTACTGGGACTGCAGGCCTTTGCTCCCCTTAACACAGCGCAATTAAGCTTTCATTATGTCAACTGATTCCTGTGCTTATTTTATTTATTCTTTCTTATGTAGTGAAAATTTCAACGCTATTGCACGGAATAGAAAATGATTACTTAATCAATTATTTGTAATTATGCAGATGCAAGCCCACGTTTCTAAAGGCAAAATACTGTACCAACCTTATGTTTATGGGGCCGTGCATCATCTTGATAGTTGAGTAAAGAGAAAACCAACTTGATGCCACTTATTTTATTATTTTATTCAATGTTCATTCAATGCTCAACATGTTTC
>Ga0123355_10007788_pt1 | contig 16121 bp, 17 predicted proteins | sample TergutEmb28metaG_3_FD_89872 | JGI IMG/M metagenome (GOLD analysis project Ga0123355, IMG submission 89872) | Embiratermes neotenicus P1 segment gut microbial communities from Petit-Saut dam, French Guiana - Emb289 P1 | ecosystem: Host-associated > Arthropoda: Insects > Digestive system > Gut ...
GACTTTGACTCTGGCATTCGTTGGTTCAAATCCAGCCAGCCCAGCCAAGGAGCTTGTTTCAAAAGCCACGCTATCATCTTTGCACCACCTGTTTCCGCCCATTTCACGCGTTTTTCGGTTAAATACCAATGGGTATTCGCCCTCAAAACCCGCAAAAATGGACAAAAACAATCGGCACAAATCTAATAACGTTGCTTTTGAAACAAGCTCCTAGATAAACTCTGTATCTGCAATAGGTACAGAGTTTATCTTATGCCTTTTGGTAAGCGAGTAATTTGCTAAAATAATAGAATTACCCCTTAGTTTACCCCTTACGGATTCTACGCCTGATTTTGCAAGCCTTGTATGAATGCTTCCATACGGTCAGCAGAGTCTTTTTTCATCTGTGCTGTGACATGACCGTACGTGGCCTTTGGGTTTCAAATATTCACTTTTTGTTGAATCTATTTAACTTGTATATTATACTTGTAATATACACTTGCTTCCATTTTTAATGAGAGGATTCGTTGAATATGAACGCTGAAAAATTAAGCGTAAGTGCTGTAGTCGCACGCATTTCACACTGTAAAAATCTTTCTTGTTCCATTAAGGACGGTGACAAAGAACCGTCATGGGACGGTCATATTTATGTTTATCCGAATGACGCACATAGAAAAAGTGAAATGGTCGGGAGAGTGCCTGTACAAGTCAAAGGAAAGAGAGTTGTCAGTAGGCTTGTAAGTGATTCATGGAAATTTAGTGTAGACGTTTCTGACTTAAGAAATTATGAGAATGAAGGAGGTGCAATTTACTTTGGTGTTCAACTTCATAGCAACAGGGAAAATCACATATTTTACAAAGTTTTGCTGCCGTATGATTTGCATGATATCTTTAAGAACTCCAAGAATAACAAAACTAAAACTATTGAACTTAGACGTTTACCGGACGATGACAAAGCTATTGAGCAAATCTTTTTATCATTTTTAACTGACAAAAAATTACAAGCTTCACGAATTGTATGGACAAAAGAACAAGCTATTGCAGCATTAAATGATGGCGCATCGATTAAATTCCACGTCCATCCAAAGAATAGTGCGCATAATTTTCATGAAATAATGCGAGAATCAACAACTCAACCCTTTTTATACCTATATGCAATTACAAAAGATGGTGTAAGTTTTCCATTCGATAAATTTGAATATGAGGATACAAAAGTTGCAAGCCAGCTTATAAACATCCCTATTTTTGTTGGCGACATCAAGCATTATGACCATTTTAACTATGAGTTTGAAAACGGAAAGGCTTATGTAAGTATAGGTAATGTTTTAAGGATACCTATTGTAGAAAATGATCAAATCCCAAAAGCGTGTGACTTCAATTATGCTATTACAGGAACACTGTCTAAGAGAATTGCTGACAGCGACTTTCTATTAGCTTTATCAAAGCATAATCATATTCGCTTTGGAGATTCAGAATCACTCTATATAGGCATGGAAAATATGACTGGGCTTGATTCATTAATAAAGCATAATGATGGGCTAAAAGAGTTGAAATGCGCTTTCGAGCATTTCGGTGTTTCTGATGAGTTTGACATGGACGGTCTGAGCAACACAGATTATGAAAATCTTAACAATCTCATCCATGCTGCAAAAGGCGGAGTAACATATTTTACCGATAGAGAGTATCCAAGCCTATTTTGCTATAACGCTAGAATTAGCAACATTAGTTTTCGTATTTTAGCAAAGAAAAACAAAGGTGACGATGGTTATACACTTCATAATGCGTTTACCGACAATTCACATATAGCGATAATGCTGCTTGATACTACAAATAATGAACGTATCCATATTTATCCATGGTCAATGTACTTATACATGAGCGCAGATGATTTCTTATGTTCAAACATTAACTACAAAGCAATTGTTGATTCCGTTAAAGCAATGAAGAAAGAAGATTTGGAAAGAGAGATATATTTATCTAAAACTATAAAAATTGGTGCAACTGCCATGCTACTTGAAATATTAAATGCTTACGATTCGCAAACCGAGAAGAATGGTGAGTTGCTACAGCTTGCAAGAGATATAGCTGACATTCTTTTGAGTGAAAAAGAATTTACAATTATAAATAGATTGCAAGTCATAAAACGTCAAGGCAATCTGTCACACTATGACATCGGTGAACTTGTGAGATTGAAGAATGAGTTTAAGCAGAATGCTATCATGCAATTTGCTATTTCAATTTTGTTAGATGAAAAAGACAACGCAAATGAAATACTAAACAACCTCTCTGATGACGAAAAGAAACTCATCGTTGGATTTCCAATAATGCGCTTACTTTAGCAAAAATAGATCTCGCTTTTGAACAATAAAATCGCTTGCTCTTTTTGAACAAGCGGAATTATGGTGAGTCAAATTTTATAGTGAAAGTTTCGTTAGAGTGAACCCAATAGGCGATGATTTCAGTCGTCGCTGGGACCGGACGTATAATCGTGCCCTACCAATCAGCGGGGAAGTTCCCGGTCACCTTTGATTTGAGTGGTGGTTTAATTCGTCACCAGCTTGGTGACGAATTTGAAGACCAACCGATGTTTCAAATTCCATGGCGGCATCACGTAGAAATATTCACAAAATGCAAGACAATTGATGAGGCAGTTTTCTCTGTTAATAAAACAGTTGAGAACGGGTGGAGTCGGGCAACCTTAACCCTCGCTAAAAAATAAAGTTTATGCTCTATTTTCATATTGACTTTTACAGAAATTCAACTATAATGTAATTAGATGTGATTCATCACATATTGGGCTGGTCGCAAGACCCTGGTCCACCGTAGGCGGGGGGTTCTCCCCGCCATTTTTCTTTTTTGAGGTACTATGCAAGTGAAGCGTACACTAAACATCACGATTGATGAGTCCGGGGACTTTGGAGCATATCAACAACATTCTCCATATTATCTTGTTGCTATGTTATTTCATGACAATCGGAATGATATCGAATATGCGTCGCAGTTGTTGGACAACCAAATTATTAATTTAGGATATGAGATACACGCGATTCATACCGGACCAATTATCCGTCGAGAAGGAAATTATATCAACCTCGCTATAGAGGAACGGAAAAGATTGCTCAATGCTCTCATACATTTTAGTCGTCGAGTCGATGTACAATATAATGTATTACATATAGAAAAAAGAGAATGCGAAGATATTATTGAGATTACTACTAAAATATCAAAGAAAATTCAAGCCTTTGTAATTAAGCACGAGTCTTTTTTTCGACGATATGATGAAATCAATGTACACTACGACAATGGTCAAATAGAGCTGACGCGAATTTTGACATCGACACTAAGCGTGTTATTGCCCAACGTAACATTTCATAGAGTAAAGCCATCCGACTACAAATTGTTTCAACTTATTGATATGTATTGTTCTCTTGAACTTACAGCATTAAAGTTTGATACAAAAGCCCCTTCAAAATCAGAGTTGGAATTTTTCAACAATGTCCGCGCTTTTAAGAAGGACTATCTTAAGAAGATACGGAAAAAACGACTTGATTAAGAAGTACTCCACGAATCTTGACCCCTAAGTTTACCCCTTACAGAGTGAACTCAGAAAACACCGGATAAAACGATAAAATACAAAACACAGTGATTGCAAACACTAGGTGGGTTGTGCGACATTTGCAAGGATGAGATAAAATGATATTCTGGGAACTTTGACTCTGGCATTCGTTGGTTCAAATCCAGCCAGCCCAGCCAAGGAGCTTGTTTCAAAAGCCACGCTATCATCTTTGCACCACCTGTTTCCGCCCATTTTACGCGTTTTTCGGTTAATACCAATGGGTATTCGCCCTCAAAACCCGCAAAAATGGACAAAAACAATCGGCACAAACCTAATAACGTTGCTTTTGAAACAAGCTCCTAGATAAACTCTGTACTTGTAATAGGTACAGAGTTTATCTTATGCCTTTTGATAAGCGTGTAATTTGCTCAACTAATAGAATTACCCCTTAGTTTACCCCCCCTTACGGATTCTACGCCTGATTTTGTAAGCCTTGTATGAATGCTTCCATACGGTCAGCAGAATCTTTTTTCATTTGTGCGGTGACATGACCATAGGTGTCAGGAGTAAATCCTGCTGAATGATGACCGAGAGTATCTTGTAGCGTTTTGTAGTCATCACCATTTTGCAACATTATTGCGGCTGCGGTATGTCAATAATAAATCAGAACGTTCCGATTTGTTTGGTCATCGCGCTGTTCCTGCGTGGAAAATAGATTGTCTGATAGGCTATCTGCCGATGGTAAGTTTAACTCTAGTTTTTTCTGCATTTGTTACTACCTCCTTCTTGTTGGTTTACAGATTGCTGTCACTTTGTGCTTTGTCATTTTGTGTATCCTCAACTTTCATATATTTAACTGCTCGGTATGAAACAGTCATTTACTTTTGGGCATAAAAAATCGCCTGTTCTTTTGAACAAGCGATGGGGTTGATTTATTTACTTTCTTTTGGTGGAATATTTGTCTATAGTTTGGTATAATGACTTATGTTTTAAAGAGGTAGGCGTTGGCAGTAATGAATCAATTTGAGCGAATTAGTCACGATATAGATATCATGGGTGGAAAAGCGTGTGTAAAAGGCACGCGAATTACTGTCGATGTAATTTTAATGCTCATCAGCGAGGGAGCAAGTTTTAGTGATATATTAGCAGAGTACCCGCTTTTGACCACAGAGGACATTACAGAAGCATTGCGATATGCGGCATGGATTGTTGGAACAAAAGATGAAGTGGTTTTGTCTGTACGACCTCCATTTGAATATAATGTTATATCGGACTCGATGTGGATGTCTGAGAACTTTGATGCACCACTCGATGTTTAAGGAGTATATGTGATGACAGTTGACATTATTATAGATAAACTAACTCCGTGTCTAATTGAGCTATCGACCGGGAAGGTCTTGCAAACAGTTTTTTCGATTGCTTCAAAAGATGACATATTAGGATTGAAGAAAAAGGGTTGGCTTTTTGATTGGTCTGATGATGTATTGCAAAAGACGAACATTTATAAACTGATGGTTAAAGATGACAGCATAATTCAAGGGCTGATTTCTGCCGAAGTTGTACGTGGTGCTGTTTACGTTCACATAGCTGAAAGTGCGCCTCATAATTTACCGCCGAACAAAAAATATGATGGTGTCGGAGGACATCTGTTTGCAATCGCAATGAAACTCTCTTTATCGAATGGTTTTGGTGGCTATATTTTTATGGATGCTAAAAATCAAGAATTGGTTAACCATTACGTTGATAAGCTTGGAGCAAGAAGAATTTCTACTCGCTTTCATATGCACCGATTAGAAGTGTCAGAGGAAAACGCACAAAGTGTCATCGAGAAATACACATTGGAGGGTGATTTGAATGTTAAATAATGTAGAGCTAGGCAGTTGGGACGCGCTGGATGAAGCTGCTGTAAAAGCAGGGGGATATTTGGCAACTCCTAAGAGACCACTAACTATTGAGCATGATTATCGTGCTATGTCGAACTATTGCAGTAGCAAAGGCGTAGAGCCTGCTGATTTGACTGATGACGAAATGAAAATGTTTGAGTATGCAAAACCGCTAGTGTATGCATAACAAGGCTTAAATCGAAGCTGTACTCCACGAATCTTGACCCCTAAGTTTACCCCTTAGAGTACCCCTTACAGGACAAACTCAGAAAATATTGGATAAAACGATAAAATACAAAACATAGTAATTGCAAACACTAGGTGGGTTGTGCGACCTTAGTAAGGATGGGATAGAGCGATATTCCGGGAACTTTGACTCTGGCATTCGTTGGTTCAAATCCAGCCAGCCCAGCCAAAAGAACCCTGTAACTGTAGTGGTTACAGGGTTCACCTTTTAGTTTATTATTAAATATTAAACCTGCGCGCGCTAATCTCCGTCGAGACGCTTGGAGTTTCTGCCATATACGAGGTAAAGAACAACGGCACCAATTGCCATCATAATTACAGAGTAGACAAACACTAGGGCGGCACCGTCACCTCCACCGTCCGCTGTTGTAAGACTTTCGATTTCAACACCAAGAGGTACAGCGAGAGGATTGTACATAAAAATTGACATATCAAACTCAGCGAGAAGACTATTGAAGTTCAGGGCGAAAACAGCTAATACTGAAGGCAAGATAACAGGCATAATGATTCTAAAGAATGCGTAGTACGCCTTTGCACCCAAGTTCTTAGCGGCGTCCTCTAACGTGTCGTCGATTGAGAAAAATGCCGCTCTCGTCATTCTTAGGGTAAATGGAATACATATGATTAAATAACCCAGAACCATTATGAGGGTCGTATTTGTGAGAGGGTAATTAAACATAAACCATCGCGGACGATTAAATGTTGATACAAGACCAAGAGCAATGAGCACCGTAGGCAAGAGCCATGGGATCATCAACGCATATTCGACAGTAGTAGTTAATTTGCTTTTATGCTTAGTGATTAGACGGCACACAAGTAGCATAAGTGCCGCGACGCCACCTGCAGCCAGTACTGCGTACATTGCACTTGTCAGCAGAGGGTCAAATGCTTGGCTAAACACAAAAATATAGTTGTCCAGCGTAAACGCGGTCAGGCTGAACTCACGCCGTGCAATGGTGTATGCATCTGTGAAAGAAAACATTATTATGATAACAACCGGAGCAATGTAGATAATAAATAACACATATGCATAGATATGAACAAGTACACGAAGTATGGGGTTTTTAATTTTTTGCTTTACAAGGTCTGTTTTGACTTTTGAAACGGAAAGATAATGTCCGCGCCTTTCAAGCCACGAAAGCACACATAGGAGTATAATGGAAGATACGCCGAGAATTAATGCAAGAAGGGCAGCAATATCTCTGCTTCCATGAATTCTTGAAAGTTGCAATATCATAGGTGTTATTGTTCTAAATTCAGGTCCGCCCACAAGAAGTGGTGCGGCAATTGCGCTAAGTCCACCCAAAAATGTAAATACAGTGACAGCAGTCAGGGCGGGCAGAAGCACGGGGAGTACAACTCGTCGTAAAATTGTAAATGATGACGCACCCATATTTCGAGCGGCTTCTATTGTTTGATAATCTACGCTACGCAAAGCATTTCGTATGAAAATCATATGATTGCCCGTAGCGGCAAAAGTCATAACAAACAGCACAGCTCCGAACCCACTGAACCAGTCCTGCTCTAAATTCGGAATAATACGCACAAGAACATTTGTGATAATTCCGTTTTGCCCATAAAGAAAAACATATCCCGAAACCAAAACAATCCCACTATAGAGCAAGGTTGTCATGTAACCGAGACGCAAAATTTTAGATCCAAAAACCTTAAAATACTCTGTGATGAGCACAAGAGTTACACCAACAAATCCGACAGTTAAAGAAAGGATCGGGGCAATTATAAAGCTGTTGCGAAGAGCCGCCATTGCGCGTGATGCATTGCGCAATCGCTCAATAGCACTTGTAGTGAATTCGCCATTTTGCCAAAATACATTAGTCACAGTTCCTAAGTTCGGCACAATAAGTAGCACAACAATAAACCATATTAAGCCAGTAAAAATAAAGGCTTGAATAATGTTTTTCTTTGTAAAAACCATTACTCAACGCCCCTTTCGTATTGTAAAATGCTGCTTGGATCGAAACTTAAGCTAACTGTTTCCCCGATTTTATACATAGGTATGCCACTGTTTTTTTCCACTACTTTTAAAATAGTGCCATCTGCATCTACAGTATACTTAATATACAACCCATAGTATTCAGAGGAGATTACCTTCGCATCGCCCCAAACAACGTGATGTGACTTAGGAGCGTTAGTATATAGCCGTTCAAGGCGAATATATGCGGATTTATTTTCATCCATGTTAACTTTTTGCAAAAACTTCGCGCTTAGTTTATTTATGTCGCCTATGAAGTTGCAAACAAACTCGGTTTCGGAAAGGTTATAAATCTCGTTTGGTTTGCCGATTTGCTCTATCTCGCCTTTATTGAAAACGGCAATTCTATCCGAGAGTGTGAGTGCCTCTTCTTGATCATGGGTTACGTAAATTGTTGTTATACCAAATTTTTGTTGCAGTTCTTTTAACTCATTACGTAATTGAATGCGCAATCTTGCGTCAAGGTTGGATAACGGTTCGTCCAGACAAATTATTGAAGGTGACGTCACCAAGGCACGAGCTATAGCAACACGTTGTTGCTGTCCACCCGAGAGCTGGCTCACCTTGCGCCCCATTTGGTCTGTGACAAGCTCTACCTTTTGTGCGATTTCTTGCACTCTTTCCTTGATTTCTGCAGAAGGCACCTTTTTTACTTTCAATCCAAATGCGATGTTTTCATATACGGATAACGATGGGAAAAGAGCATAGTTTTGGAAAACCATGCCTATGCTCCGTTTTTCTACATCAAGGTGAGTTATGTCTTTATTATTTACACTGACCGTACCGGTCGTTGGAATTATAAAGCCCGTAATGGTGCGAAGTAGAGTTGTTTTGCCGCAACCCGAAGGTCCGAGTAGGGTGAAGAACTCACCCTCCCGGACTTCAATGTTTATATTACGCAGAGCGGAAAAATCCCCGAAATTTACGGATATGTTTGCTAAACTTATCATTGGTTTCTTTCCTATCTATCTCATGTAATTAAGCAATATGTGCTCCAACCAGTCTCCCATTCTTGGCGCGATGTAGTCCCAGTCAATTTGCTGATGTGGAAGAGATGCTATTTCGCTGTTGAAGGGAGGAAGGCCGTCAAGTGCGGCAGGATGTGCAGGAACGAAGCCGAACTCTGCACTAAATGCATGCATAATGTGTGATTGACCAAACCAATCAATAAAGCGACGTGCGGCATCAGGGTTGCTTGCACCGTTTACAAGTGCAACGCCTTCAATTGAGAAAGGTACGCCTACGCCAGGAGTTGCAAAGCCAATGTCAAGACCGAACTCTTCTTCGCGAGTAGGTATGCCGTGAGACCACATTTGGCTCATAATAGCGCCGGATGGGCCTGCAATTTCTGCTGCCATGTCTTGGTTCGTTGATACACCGTAGCGGAACTTAGCGTCGATTTGCTCCCAACCTTCGTCAGAGATGCCCAGAGTGCCGTCAGGATCAATATAACGATTGAAAATTCCACTCAACACCATTTGTACTGTACTGCCACCAAGAGCGTCGGGAACAGCATAGCGACCGTGGAAATCAGGATTTTGCCACAAGTCAAGCCAGTCGTTTGGTGCATCGCTCTCATCAATCTGGTTTAGATCGTAAATAAGCATATTACCAACAAGGATAACTGCGTGGAATAGGCCGTCAGGGTGATTACCTACAGGAACTTCGCTTGCCCATGGTGGAACGTGAGCAGTGATGATATCACTATATTCAAGTTGCCACCAAAGCATGGGGTTAAAGCCAAAAAGTACATCTGCTTGCGGATTGTCGCGTTCCGCTACAAGTCTGTTTGCAATGTCTACGCCACCGCCGTCAACTTGCTGAACAACAATATTAAGATCTTCTAAAGCTCTTTCGGCTATCCAGTCTCCGCGACCATCAGATAATGCGTTTGAATAAAGGACAATGGTTTCTTGACCAGGTTCCAGTACAACGTCTTCAGTGGCGTCAGGATCATCAACGTCGTCTTGCGGCTCGGGAGCTCCTCCGCCGTTACAAGCGGCAAGTAGCATCAAGCACATACATGCCAGGATAAGTACGAGTAGTTTTCTGAAAATATCTTTCATTATAATGTCTCCTTAAATTTTGTTTCTATTACTATAATAGCAAGTATAACACTTTTCTCACAAAACACAATTCAAATATATGTAAAATATATGTAAAATTTTGAACAAGTTATTTTAAATTATATACAAAGTTATATTTCGGCGACTTTTTACTTGACAGGCATTACTTACCGTGCTATATTACTTTGTGCTTACAAGTGCTTGTGAAATTGGAGAATGAAGCCATTAGTTGCAGGCACATAAGTATGACCCGCTAGCTCAGTCGGTAGAGCAGCGCCCTTTTAAGGCGAAGGTCCTGTGTTCGAGTCACAGGCGGGTCACCAAGGAAAAGCTCCCGAGTTACAAAACTTAGGAGCTTTTTTGCAACGAAAAAACACAAATTTTACCTTTTGCAAAATGCATATGCCTATGGTAACATTATTGACAGAAATTCAAAGAAAGGAATGACCTTTGCATGGAATTGTGGTTCATATACGCCGTAGGTGCTGCAGTATTTGCAGCGTTAACAACAACCCTCGCCAAAATCGGCTTAAAAGATGTAAACTCCCACTTGGCTACTGCAATTCGTGCAATGGTAGTTTTGGTCTTTGCGTGGATAATTGTATTTTCGACAAACGCGCAAAGTGGCATATGGCATATTGAGGGAAGAACATGGGTGTTCCTTATCCTGTCAGGGCTTTCCACAGGTGGCGCATGGCTTTGCTTTTTACGTGCCCTTCAACTTGGAGATGTAAATCGTGTTGTTCCAATTGACAAGAGCAGCACCATCTTAACAATGCTCTTGGCATTTATTATACTAAGAGAACCCTTTGGTCTGATTTCGATAGTAGGTATGACCCTCATGGGGTTAGGCACATGGTTGATGTTGGACTTAAAAAAGGACAAAGCAGAGCCATCAACAGATTCCGATAAGCCACCGAAGAAACGAAGCTGGTTGCTCTTTGCTGTGCTGGCAGCTGTGTTTGCCAGCCTAGTGTCTATCTTTGGCAGAATAGGCGTTCAGGATATGGACGCAAACTTATGGACAGCAATCAGGACAGCAGTTGTTGTGCCTGTGAGCTGGCTAATGGTATTTCTCACAGGCAAGCAGAAAGAAGTTAAAACTGTAAATCGCAAAAGCTGGATATTTCTAATATTATCAGGCATGGCGACAGGTGGCAGTTGGCTCTTCTTTTACCATGCACTCCAAATTGGAAATGCCAGTTTCGTCGTGCCGATTGACAAGCTGAGCATTGTGCTGACTATGGGATTTGCAAGACTATTTCTAGGGGAGCGGTTCTCTGCACGCACGCTGGTCGGACTAGCCCTATTAACCATAGGAACATTGCTTCCTGTGTTTTTACTATGATATGCGAGAGGAGTAGCAAGATAAAATGTATAGAAGAAATAGGATAGAAGTACTGAGAGCGTATTTGGAAGAAATTTTCTTTAGCTCAAAAGCAAATATGAAGACGCGTCTTTCACTCATGAACCACATGGTTTCTGTATCTCAATTTTGTGCCATGATTGCACTCAAACGTGGTGAAAATGTCGAGCTCGCCACTATGGCGGGGCTACTTCATGATATTCATACGTTCACTCATTTAAATTTAGAAAAACACGCAAAAAAAGGTGCTGTAATGGCGAGAGAAATACTTGAACAGTTAAATCTGACCACAGATGAAGAAACTGACATGATTTGCTCTGCAATACAACACCATAGTAAAAAGAAGGGGACGTTTCCAAGTTTTGATGAAGTCCTCATTGATGCGGACGTTTTAGAGCACAAACTTCATAATGTTACATTTCCCCTAAGGCAAAAAGATTGTGCAAGATATGATCGCCTTGCTATTGAGTTCGGAATTCATTAATACCCAATCTCACGAGCCAGTTTTGAAAGCGCGTCTGCGGAAGCAGTCAGCGCTTTTCGCTCATCTTGCGAGAAAGGCACATCAAGAATTGTTTCAGCACCTCTGCTGTTTACGATAGTGGGCAAGCTAAGGCAAATGTCATTAATGCCATATTCGCCATTTAAAAGACTTGATACTGTCAGAATAGAATTTTCATTACCTATAATACATTCGACTATACGCTTAACTGAAAGGGCAATGGCATAATATGTTGCGCCTTTCTTTTCAATGATCTCATAAGCAGCATCTCTTGTTTTTACGTAAAATGTTTCTTTGCAGATTTTTGCTCCTTCGCATTTTCTGCAAATTTTACAATAATCATCTAAGTTGATTCCTGCGACAGTGGTTGCGCTCCATGCAGCAACCTCAGTATCGCCATGCTCCCCTATAATATATGTGTGAACATTACGTGGATCAAGCCCCGTGTACTCACCAATGAGAAACTTGAGTCTTGCAGTGTCGAGCACTGTACCTGAGCCAATGACCATGTTCTTTGGAAGCCCTGATATCTTAGCAGCGATATATGTCAATATGTCCACAGGATTTGTCACCACAAGAAGCACAGTGTCGCTACTACAGTATTTCAACGACTTATCAAGAATGTCCTCAAAGACTGAAGCGTTACGCTTTAGCAAATCAATTCGACTCTCGCCGGGTCTTTGACCGACTCCTGCAGTGATAATGAGCATGTCAGAGCCTTTGATACATGAATAATCATCACCACCCGTTATTTTCACAGGAGAAACGAAGCTCATGCCATGATTCAAGTCCAGAGCATCGCCCTCAGCTTTGTCTTTGTTTATGTCGAGCAAAACAACTTCTGAAACCAATCCTGACAACATCATTGTATATGCGATGGTGGAGCCTACAAAACCTGCTCCAATAATAGATATTTTACCTTTTGTCATAGTCATTTCCCTGCTTTCAATTTATTTTCGGAGATTACTAAGACAGGATATCATAAATAATGGAATTTTGCACCATTCAATCACACTTATGATATACTGCTTAGTGGCAAATGTGATAAGATTAGGTATTGCCTGATGGAGGCGGACAATTTAGTCTGTGTAATAATATCAAGGTTACAATAGGTGCGAGAGGTATGTAGTTAGCGTGAATGACTTTACTAAAGGAAGTATATCGAAGCAACTGATAGCATTTGCAGTGCCAATGCTCATTGGAAATTTGTTTCAGCAATTATATAACATTGCAGACGCCTTAATTGTAGGGCGCTTTGTTAGTGGAGTTGCACTGGCAGCGGTGGGCGTTTCCATGAACATAGCAATGTTCTTTATCGCGGCACTCATTGGACTTACCAATGGTGCTGCAATCGTAATTGCGCAATTCTTTGGGGCGAAACAAATAGACAGACTTAAAGACACAGTATCAGTAAGTATCGTGTTTTATCTCGTTCTCTCTGTGCTACTCTCAGTTCTGGGCATTACCTTTGCTCCGCAACTTCTTAACATGCTTGATGTATCACCATATATATTCGACGATGCACTAACCTACCTGCGAATCATTATGGGCGGTATGATATTCCCCGTATTCTATAATATGTATATTGCATATCTGCGAGCACTGGGAGATACGCGTAGGCCTTTATACATATTAATATTTACCGTAGTTCTAAATGCAGGGCTGACCCTGCTTTGCGTTGTTGTGTTAAATATGGGAGTCATGGGCGCAGCACTATCAACCGTATTCTCGCAAATGCTGGCGACAGTTCTTTGTTACTTATACATCCGCCGTTTTGCACCTCTATTAAATGTCAAAAAATTATTTTTCGATATAAAACTATTTCGCACAATTCTTAAGTACGGCCTACCTGCAGCGCTACAATTATCGTTTCTCTCACTAGCTGGCCTGTTTATAACACGACTGATTAATTACTTCGGGCCTGCAGCTATGGCAGGAATCACAGCTGTAACAAGAATAGACGCACTGGCTATCATGCCTATTGCTACCCTAGGAATGGCACTATCCACATTTGTTGCACAAAACATGGGCGCAGGTAATGAGGAAAGAGCAAGGAAAAGCTTCCGTGTGTCACTTATTTATATGGTGTCGTTCTCAGTAGCGATCTCTGCAATACTGATGATATTTGCACCGCAGCTAATATCTTTGTTCTTAAATCCCGGCGACGCTGATTCGGCGGAGATACTAAGAGTAGGACAGGAGTACTTAAATATAATGGTAATCTTCTATTTTCTGTTCGCCATACTCTTTGCATATAACGGATTCTTCAGAGGAGTTGGAGATGCAATTATCGCAATGGTATTCCCTGTGCTAAGTCTAACCATTCGCACCATTTCAGCATATGCCCTAGTATTTTTTGTAGGGATGGGACCGGAAGCACTTGCGTGGTCAATCCCAATAGGCTGGGGCGTCAACTGCATATTAAGTGTCATATATTACAAAAAGCGCCTATGGGCAGGCAAGCTGGCGACGTAGACCCCATTTTCACAAAAAAATCAAAAAAACTGAAAATTTATATTGACAACTCGTTGCGTGTTTGATATTCTACTCAAGCGCCCATTTATAAGGGATGGGCTAAATGTGCAAAGAATCGAGAGATTGCAGGCACCACCTGGTAACTTTCGAGGAGCATGTCCGGCGTCAATGATGATGTGAAATCGGGCGGCAGAAAATCACACACCGGCGTGGACGATCCACAGTAAAAGCAGCCGGAAGATAAGGTTCCGGTTTTAATTACACAGGAAAATGACACACACGGCTGAGTGTACAGAATTTCTAGGAGGATAAAAAATGGCAGTAGCAAAGAAAATGATAAGAATTAGATTGAAAGCATATGATCACCAACTGATTGATCAAGCAGCATCTACAATTATCGAAACAGCAAAAAGAACAGACGCAAGAGTATCGGGACCAATACCGCTCCCAACAAAGAAAGAAATAATAACAATTCTGCGCGCAGTACATAAGTACAAAGACGCCAGAGAACAGTTTGAAAGACTTACGCACAAAAGACTCATTGACATCATGAGCCCAACGCAAAAAACTGTCGAAGCGCTTATGTCACTCGAACTCCCAGCGGGCGTCGAGATTGAGATAAAACTGTAAGGAAGACACCTTACGTAACGTTGGACACAATATATATAATGTTCAACCAATTACAAAATGAAGGAGAAAAACAATGGTCAAAGCACTTATCGGAAAAAAAGTCGGCATGACACAAATCTTTGACGAAAACGGCAAGGTCATACCTGTAACAGTTATTGAAGCAGGCCCCTGCGTTGTAGTTCAAAAGAAGACAGAAGAAAATGATGGATACGATTCAGTACAACTTGGATTCCAAGATGTGAAAGAACACAGACTTTCAAAGCCGGAACTCGGACACATGAAAAAAGCCGGAGTAGCAGCAAAGAAACATCTTAAAGAGTTTCGCTTAGAAGACACATCAGCATTCAACGTTGGTGACGAACTAAAAGCAGACGTATTTGCTGAGGGAGATAAAATCGACGTAACAGGAATCTCCAGAGGTAAAGGCTTCTCAGGCGTTATCAAACGTCACGGCGCATCCAGAACAGCAACATCACACGGTGGTGGCCCGGTTCACCGTCATGCAGGTTCAATGGGCGCGGGCTCATATCCGGGACGCATCTTTAAAGGGAAAATCGGTGCAGGTCAAATGGGTAACATCCAAGTGACAGTTCAAAACCTCGATGTAGTAAAAGTTGACCCTGAAACGAATATGATTGCCGTAAGAGGAGCAATTCCAGGTCCAAAACACGGTGTTGTATATCTTAAAAACACAGTAAAGAACGCATAGGAAAGGAGAGATTAAAATGCCGGAAGTAAAAGTACACGATATGAAGGGCAAGGTTGTCGGCGAAGTGACACTCTCCGAAACTGTTTTTGGTATAGAACCAAATGAAAAAGCAGTCCATGCCGCAGTTAAAAATCATCTAGCAAACAAAAGACAGGGTACACAATCTACCCTAACACGTGCAGAAGTACGCGGCGGTGGCGCAAAGCCATATCGCCAAAAAGGAACAGGTAGAGCCCGTCAAGGTTCAGTAAGTGTTCCACATTACACACATGGTGGTGTAGCGTTCGCTCCAAAACCACGTAGCTACCGTTACTCACTTAACAAGAAACTAAAAAGACTCGCACTGAAATCAGCATTATCAATTAAAGCTAACAGCGATGCAATTGTCGTTGTTGATAGCATTAAACTTAAAGAAGCAAAAACAAAAGACTTTGTAAAATTCTTAGATGCCATCGGAGTAGAGGGCAAAGCAATTGTAGTCACACCGGAACTAAGTGAGATCGTATTAAAGAGCTCACGTAACATTCCCGGTGTTAAAACCACGTTTGCATCATTATTAAACACATACGACATAATGAACGCAACAACGTTTATTGTTGACAAAGCAGCCCTACCGGTGATTGAGGAGGTATACGCATAATGAGAACATCATGTGATATTATCCTAAGACCGATAATTTCAGAACAATCAACAGAGCATGTTGAACTAAAGAAATA
>Ga0123355_10007789_pt1 | contig 16121 bp, 6 predicted proteins | sample TergutEmb28metaG_3_FD_89872 | JGI IMG/M metagenome (GOLD analysis project Ga0123355, IMG submission 89872) | Embiratermes neotenicus P1 segment gut microbial communities from Petit-Saut dam, French Guiana - Emb289 P1 | ecosystem: Host-associated > Arthropoda: Insects > Digestive system > Gut ...
GACTACAGGTGGGACGTCTGGAAGTCACATTGAACCATAACTATCCGAGGTAAAACTCGGTGTGTTTTGCTACATTTTGACAGTTCAAAACGTTGTGTATGTCCTCTGCATAAATTTCTATACGCTTTCAAAGTTGTAAAGCTCTTTTTGAAACACCCTGTACTTGTGAATACTTTGTTTCTTGCCACAAACATAGTTTGTACTTCTGTAACAAACCAGTTCTTAAACAGCAAAATAATTATCATCTGCTCAATAAAGACATGAAAGGTACAGCGAGAGAGAGAAATAGAGGTGGAAAGAGAAAGAGGGAGAGACGAATGGTGTGTCGGGGGTGAGGGTGGGGAAGCGGTCTTGATGCATTATGATTAAAATGACCCTGTGGCAGGAAGACACAGATTTTTAATCGGAATTAGATAAAAGGTAAGGTAAAGTGCACCCTTGTACAGGTACTGTGATTCTGTACAGGCTGTACGGCCCACAGGGGAAGTAGAGGTATAGCTCTACTCTTTCTTGACCACGGCACTAGAAGGGGTGAGGAGTCAACGTTACGCCCCGGCCGCTCTTTGCTCCCGGAAAAGACCCGGTACCCTTGTACAGGACGTTGGGTGGGCCCCAGGGCCGGTCTGGACAGGTGAGCAAAATCTCGACCCCACCGAGATTCGATCCCAGGACCGTCCAGCCCTAACCAGTCGCTATACCGACTGAGCTGCCGGGCCGGAATTAGATAAAAGTTTCTTAAAAACTTCATGTTAATCATTTTGTCTACTGACGTTATTACAGGATGATGAAAAAGTCAGCTGTCACATCTGTACAGTCAAATAACGGCACATAGTCTTGCTGAGATCTGAACTAGTTTTGGAAATCAACCTCCATTTTCTCAGTCAGAAAAGGCTTAGAAAATCCTCGTATGGGTTGTCACTAACAGCTCTTTAAAAGAAAAGTAATTAAATTTTTATTATAATATTGAGAGTCTCATTAATCTCTGTCCTTAACGTGGCAGCTGTCGCGGCAGCTGCGTCTCGTCCGAAGCCTATATCCACCAGCAGGCTGAGACTGTAACCCCTACTTACCCTTTATTTTAAACGCACATTATTTCAAATAACATTCTCAGAGTGCTGTTCTCCATCTTCTAAGCCCTCTTCGATATTAACAAAAATATTTTTCAACGCACAACTAAGCACTCGTTTTGAAACAAGCTAAAGGAATTCCTAAACCCACCAAAAGATTTCCTTAGAGTTTCAGGATGTTGAGGCTCCCAGAATTTCTAAACAGTCTGCACATGGAGGTGATAAGGTTGTCAGTCCCTACATACGGCAGCCTTTACCCTTAAGAGATACCCCTGGTACTCATTTCTGTTACGGGATTAGTCAACACCAGGACCATTTTGCGACCGGAAAGATTAAGTCAATGAAAGATCCTAATGACTTTCCGGGTTCCAGCGCAGTGTCTCAACCAACCGCACCAGCGCGTACGCCTCTCATTTTGAAATGTTGCCAATTTCTCTTCGAAATTTTTCTTCCCGTTTTGCAAAGAATGTGTATTTCCTACATCTTCTCTTCCGTTAAATCCCTGAATAACAGGGTCAATATTAATTTACAAGAAGTTAGAAAACTCTTTGTTCGGAAACATGGAGTCTATGCGCATACTCCTCGCACTTCAAGGTGAAGTAAAGGAAGATCCACGAGCTACGTGAAGATTTTCGAAATATCTCTCTCTTTTTGCCCTTTTCTTTCCTACAAAATATAAACCACACATCTATCAAGAAAAATACAGATTTTCTTCTTTTATTTACGTCCATCACTGAACCTGTCATTCTAAATTTCTATTATATTCTATACACCGTTCTTTTATAAGTCAAGGTTAACGTTGTATACTTTAGAAAATTTTTCGCTGCATTTTCCCATGAAGAATATATTTATAAAGGATTTTAAATGAACATATTTTCAAACAAATAAAACTCAGTAGATACAACGACTTAGTTCCTATAAGACATAAAGCACAACTTACTAAGACTCATTTTGTAACCTAAAAGAGAGGCTATATCACAGTACCGACAATTTTTACTTCACAGAGTTCGTGTTTCTCTATGCTCGGAGGTGATTCCATCCATAGCAGAGAAATTGCGTTGACAATTCCACCGTAGCCCCTTACGTGTACAAGCGAAATTATTTTACGTCTAGTCTGTCTCATGATTAACATAATCCGTCGGACACCAAAAGCGGTTTGCAGCTGAATGCTCGTAACCATAGATATGTCAAGGAAGACTGGCGTAACACTGAAAGTAAGTTCGGTTTCTGTGGAAAAATAACATACACACTCGCTAATTTATTCAAACACCGCAAAAATTCCGCATTTCTAATAACACGAAACGCTGTGAAGGGTAGAAGCGCCCAATGTGTAACCGTTAACACAGCATGAAGATAAACTTTACAAACTAAAGTTCCATACGTCAGATTTCTGAGTCTAAAGCGACTTTTATAATGGTTACAAATACACTATATATTTCAGAGCTTCTTTCAACAAACGTGAATTATGTTTTACACATTTTTACTTCGTATCCAAATATAAAATATCTAATCGAATATAGATACAGTAGGCCGTAATGTTCAACATCAAATTCTTTACCCCTCAGTAGGCTACTAAATTATATTCTAAGCCCACGTCACCATTAAGTTCTTATGTCGAATAAAGGCTATTAAAGACATGTCTTGTTGCTCACATTCCACACGTATTAAGTTCATTCACAAACTGACTGGAATCTCCGAAGACAAGTGGCACCGTGGAAAGAAACTGACGTACCATGAGTATTGCAATGGGTCTTTAATGAATAAAGTGTGAGAATGTGAACTGGGCTCACTTGGTACAGGATGCGGTACAGTGACGGATTTATATACAATAAGCTTTCCAGTGATATTTATCAATTTAAAACACGTTTTCAGTGGGGACAGCGATGGCACAGTGGTTAAGGTGCTGTGCTACAAATCGGAAGGTCGCTGGTTCGATTCCAGATGGTGTCATTGATATAATCTTCCCGGTCGCACTATGGCCCTGGGGTCGACTGAGCCTCTAACAGAAATGAGTACCAGGAGCATTTCCTGGGGGCAAAGGCGGCCAGTGCATACGGCTGACAACCTTACCACCATCCTGAGCCGTTGTCATGTAATCTGGAAACCTTAACTTCCTGGAACCATTTGGGTCACTCCAGACCTGTAACGGGACTGCTTTACCTTTTACGTCTTCAGTAGCTCTGATTATACTGTGTCAAATTCTAGACTGGTTGGTGAGTAAAGAACCAGAAAGGAATTGTAAGAAAACTGTTGTGCCTTAATTTAAGGTCTTATCCGGGCATTTGCCTACAGGGACTGAAGAAAATTACACAAAGTTTCTGTTAATGTAGTCAGTATCCGTGTCGGGATTTTAAATCTCCTCTGGTTGTAAAAACATTGAGGATTTATTGCCTACCCAGGTGACCAGTAAAATAAGTTTTTACCATAGCTAATACGTAGCCTATATACGAAATAACATGCCTGCAAGGAGCTGTAGTGAGGAGATTTTTTATATTCACGGATATTAGTTAATGTGCTTACAAACTATTTCTGTTTGGTTCATGTACCGATACGTTTCTCCGTAATTGTGGAAGACTTCACAAAAACTAGTCCTCGCAACGCGATCCATTTGAGCCGTGGGCTTGAGTGGCGTACCTCAGGGACAGTACTGTAAGGAAACGTTCGCCAAGGCGGACCGCAATTCCAAGCCAATAAAGGAGGAATCTGTACGTAAAGAAAAACAGTCACTGCGGGCATCGCAAGCACGAGTACGAACACATGCACGAACAGCCTGGACGTAATATCTGCAGAGTCCACTTTCATGGGGCCATGTGCTTAGGACGAGGATACTACGAATTCCTAGGCAGTATTAAACTAGCGTCTGCTGGACAACTTCCTCTTGGAAGACTTAGAAGGTTAGAGAGATCGACCTGATTGAGGAACGAAGACTGACGCAAAGGGCTCGGGTCAATAAAAAACAGTTGGGTTTAGTGTTGGATTTGTTAAATTTTCCGGGTCTTTTAAACAAATGTGCTAATGCCACTTTTTTTTTCGTTCAATATTCGTAGTTTGTTAATAAAGATAGAAACACTGCTGCAATTGTTACTGAATTATAAATCGATAAAATGAACACAATGTGATGACCCCGACCTTTTACCGATCACGCATACAGTACTACCGAAACGCCTTACGTAATGAGAATACATGAAAACACACAGAGTTGTAACAACTGAGCCCTTGTAGGATCAGAATTCAAGTTAATTAACCATCATTTCTTCACCACGTACTTAATAAAATGCGCTGTTTCTCTTGCTCCGTACGTGACCTATGCTTGTTACCCATTTACAGAGAAGACTGTCCAGCGAGGGGCATTGAAATTCTGCGGCAGTTGTCCAGATGCCATTTGGTGTACGTAGAAAACAAACAAAAAAAATCTGTATTTTATTTCTATTTGAAACAAGGAACGCTTTTAAATTAATTACATCTGCAGTGTAATTAGTTTTGTAATTTCCGCATGCGTCAGTCATTATTCAAAAAGAAATTCAACTGCAAAATTATTAGTACAAACTTTTCCTTAGTTTCTGCATGTTAAAAATTCAGCACTTGTAGGCTGTATTCTCCATAAGTAGCTCAAAAACTTGAGGTCAGTAAGCGATATGATGACGGATGCTGTCTTATGGGTTGTAACGCCGTGTAATCTGGCAGAAATTTGCCAAAGCTTTTGAGGACAGAAACGCTACTCTGAAAATAGAGACAGCAGGTCCCTCGGACACGTTGACATGTTTCTACCAGCCTACATGGAATACACCGCAGAACATATATTGAAAGAATAAAATTTCGAACATATTTCTCGAAATAAATCCATCTCTGTCGCTGGGATAGCTCTGTCGATATAACAAATAGGGCACGCAGTGGACCAAAAAGAAGAAGGAATAATGGGACGAATTCGAGCACAGGAAAATATGTTCTTTGCCACAAAATATACAGATCGTTTCTGGGGCTCATACAAGCTCCTATACAATGGGCAACAGAATTTTCTTCCATGGGGGTTAAAGAGGACGGGGCGTAAAGCTTACCATTCACCTCCAACCCGAACCGAGGTGGAATTACACACATGCCTTCTGGGCTAGCCTGTTAAGGAAATTGTTATCATATTCATTTAAGTTTACGCTGTACACGTTGAAACAAACACAATGGGGGAGTACTGAATAAAGGAAGCCATGAAAATCAATTTTTAGCTACACATTTAAATCCAGGACGCAGTTAAAGAAGCATAGGTGAGTGAAGTATGAGGTGCAGGAACTGACACATCGAGGAGCTCCCGCATTTCGCCAATTATTACATGTTCTTTATGAAGTAAAAAAGAAAACCAGTGTAGTGGAGACAATCCGGAAAATGTCGGCTCGTCTCTCTGTTTATGACGGTTTGTAGGATTTTTGTAGCATTCAGCAAAAGAGATCTTCACAAAAGAGTTGTTCAATTGCGAATTTCATGAAAATCGGAACAATTACATTCATACTGTATGACGTAAATGAATTTCTACCAGCACGTACTGTGTTTATTTATAGCTTTGGGAAAGACTGTGTATATAAAATCCCAACGGAAGGCAATTATAGAATTCTTATGAAAAGTCGCTCATTAAAAATGAAAGTTTACATAAAGGGGAAAAATCACATTTCGCCCATACTTCTACACTTACACGAACAGTCCCACTTGTGCCTAATTCGCTGCAACAGTTGTGCATAAGTCCTAAAGCATTTGCAAGTTTCATGAAAATCGATCAGAGAAGCACGTGCTATTCCAACGGTCCTAGATGAAATTATGTTTAGTGTGTACCGTGAAACCATACGTTTTCGAGAAAGTAAATACGGCTCTGGTACAAAGTCTATGTACTACTTTATGTAGGACACCGCTAACAATTTTATTATTAGGGCGAAGGTACGTATGCGCTCACGTTAGTAATTATGAAGTTCGTGAAAAATTTGGGTGGATAATATGAAGCCAAGAGACCGCGTCCAATATGAAGACTTAGTCTTTAAAATAATATTAAAATGAATATTGAGCAATTCAATTGCCTCCAAATGGGGATGACTGGTGGACTCTCGCAGAGACGGCAGTGAATGTGAGGACCAAGGGAAGGCAAAGAAATTCTTGTTTAGCTTAACTGGTATCAGGGTTTCAGTATGGCATTACTCTGTATGTGTGCTGGTATAACCATGTATTTGTTCGTATCTTATTTAACATGGCTGTGATTGACTATCACAAAAAATGAAATTATAGTAAAGAAGGGGATTTATGGAAGGGTTCATGGCCAAACTTATGGTAGCACCCCGGCAACCGCGCGGAGAAAATGAGGAAAAACAGGAAAAGCTTCAGACAGGATATTCGGTGTCCCAGCCAAGATCTGAACCTGCCAGTTCGGATGTACGAGCCAGAAGCCTGATCGTTCCAGCCACTGTAGTCGTTTTTTACTTCATCTTTATAGGGTACACAAAACGTAGTTTATTCCCCAAGGTGGAAAAACTACGAGAAACATCAGTGCCCTTACTTGGAAACGGCTTGGTCCCGTGACATATAAAATTTGGTTGCAAGGGGTTCTTTGCTGCTGACACATTATAATTCTTTAGGCTACTTGTGTATAGCCAAAGTCTCAGAAATGTATTTAATTTTGCAACTAAAAGGAAGAGAAACTTTTAGCTTTCGTATTCAACTTCCGATTGGGAAAATAACAAATATATCTTTTAAACAAATCATGCTTAACTACGTACAAAACCACAAAAATTATTTTCCATAAATAGGGACAGAAGCCTTGCTATTAATGTTTTAAAATATCATCCACTACCACCAAAGACCACAACCATGTTCGGATAAATATAGAAGTATGTTTACTCCCTATAAGTCTTCAGAAAATTCTGCGGCTGACAGACACAATTAAGCATCCGAAGTTAATGCATACATTTAAACAACATGAAAATTACCTTATCTGTTCTCTTACTTTAGTTTATTCGGACAAGAAAAAACATTCGAAGTAATTTATAAATTACGATATTTACAGCTGTATAATGTCCCTACTTTGTGTTTTCTTCCAAATATATATTTCATTTATAAATTTCTGCAGATGAGCATTGCTTTTAAGCTTTATTCTATCACAGCAGAGGGTTCTGTACACACTTATCAAGTCTATATATATATACAGTTCCCAGCACACTTCTTACCCTCCTCAGAGCACGAAAAGAGGAACGAAGCAAATATAAAATCAATTTAAAACCGTATCACATCGCCTGCATAATTCAGTGACACACTACGCAGGAAATGGTTTGGGATGGGGAAAAGAATCGACGAGAATCCAAAACCTTTATCGGCCATGCAGACAAGAAGAATTGCTTATCATTCGAATGTTACGCACTTCGCAAATCGTCCCTTCTCCATTTCTCTTTACTCCTCAACTCTTTGAATTTCTTTCACAAATATTCATCCGGATTTTGCGTTTCTCATATGACACGGACGTTTTAATAAAGCGTTTCCCAGACGTGAAAATCTGTTTGGTTCAGCTTTTAATGGAAGAGCTCAAAATAATAACTGACGCATTTCTAAACGAAAATAATGGACCTCTAAGATTTTAAAATTGCTTAAATATACTTACTTACATATGAATTATAAACGATACATCTTTCTAGCACCACAGCATTTTCTAGAGACCTGTCTTCATGAACCGCAATCCCCGTTCTCATGTTTCTGCATATTTTCTCTCTTATAGCTAAATATTAAGAATTCTGTCGGAACGGTGTGATTTGTAAGTTTGGGTTCGCGGATGACAGACTTGTTTATCTCTCATTCCGACGCGCACCAAACTAACACTACGTAACACAGTTCGATCTTACAAACTTACAAACAAACTTAGCTCGTAAAGCAGCCTTCCTCCTTCAAGCAAAGTCGTCTCATTTTCGCTACCAAAAATAGCTTACTGACATTTCGTATCCTGACTCAGTAAATTTCAGCACAAAATATCACACCATACTTCCTGCAGGCACATTTCATCTGTTGTCACCTTCAGGTCCTGTTTATAGGCGTCTTAGTGGTCTCTTCCTTTCAGACTTCCCGCATAAAGTTTTATATTTTAACGTGTGTCGTATTTTTACTATTTGTCCCTCTCATTTCACCGGTCTTCAATGGCCATTCTACTTAAGTTGTTTGATGACGTGTTAAAGCTACAGACTTCTTAATGTTTGTTTTTCTTCACTCTTCGGTTGCTTTATTCTTCGAATCAGTCTATCTCCCGTACCTTACATGAAGATATAAAGTGATTCAAAGCTAGACATAACAATTAGGCTCCGCTACGAAGAAAAAAAACTCTTATGTGCAGACCAAGTCCGTCCATCTGTCTGACCGTCTGTGAGGTAATATCGGCGACTAAACCATTCGACATTCTTAAAGTAAAGTACGTCTTGGAAATGTTTGTGTTCGTTATCACGATTTCATGATTTGTAATATTTTTACTGTGTCTACAGAATTCGTTTACAACAGACAGTTTGGCAGTGATATTTTCCAGACTTGAAAGCTTTCCATACGCCAGGCATGTTATTTTCAGTAGCATATCTATTTGGAAACTGTTGTCACCTGCATCTGCGTTTTCTTCAGTCGTTCGGCTGGTTAATATCCGATCGATTGCACGAGGTTTTACTGCAAAATCAATCGATGTCCACTGCTGTTTCGCTGCTGGCAATTGTATTGTTTTTAGGTCGAAGTGAAGATAAGGCTGTTTCATAGTTCGACATGAGAAGTAAATTGAGTACCATAAAAAACTTTATAAAACAATGACTCATTCAGCTATGCATGTTTCGACTGCCCGAGGGTCATCAACAGTCTGATATCCAAAACATATTAAGGAACTGTACACATCATATATGGTAAAAGATATCTCACTTCTGAGATCTCTCTTCTATATGCGATGTGTACACAACCTTAATATGTTTTGGACATCAGCCTGATGATGAGCCCTTGACGGCCGAAAATTATAGCTGAGTAAGTCATTGCGTTATCAAGTTTTCTGATGGCTATCAGTTTACTTCTTATTTACATCTCCAACATAACTGGATGTTTGAATAAAGAGAGACCAAACTGATGTCACTTCCTTTATTATTTCTTTATTTAATGCTCAACATGTTTCGGATGTCAATACATCCATCCTCAGGAGTTTACGACTTATGTGCTGAGTTATTTCATGGGTTGTATTGATCTGGTTCGATGCATAGTGCTTCAACCTGCATACGGATACCACACCACCACAGACAAATCACAACGTAACACCAACACACATCGAACCAGAGCAATACAACCCATGAAATAAGTCAACAAATAAGTCATAAGATTCTGAGGATGGATGTATTAACATCCGAAACATGTTGAGCCTTAAATAATGAAATAATAAAGCAAGTGACATCAAGGTGGTCTCTCTTTACTCAACTATCAAGATGATGCACGGTCCAATAAACATAAGATAACTGGATGCATTAAACTGAAATTATTTGCTAGTTCGTTACAATCGATCTACCAGCAATTTCCCAACAGAAAGCCGACAGGTCTACAGAATATTATTGTGAACCGCATGGTTTGTGATCCCGAATATAACTGCGGCTGACAAAACCGAATCAAACCAAACCAAGACCGCATAGGACATTCGAGGCTCGGCGATTTCTAGTCACTGTTCTCTTTACTAAAGGCCTGTTTATTTCCATACTGATATATAAATATATATATATATAAATCAGAAATAAAAAAGCAGACAGGCTGCAGGGCGTAAATACCAGCGGCTGGCGTAGCTGGTCACCAGCAGACAAACTTAGACTTTTTTAAATCTACGGGTGTTGAGACACTGCGATGTTATTAACAGAACAGACGCGATATTGAAGACTTTACTTCCACAGTATCACAGTTTGGTTAAATTCCGATACATTTGACACTTCCATGTCTTGCATAGATGGAGTGTACGATCTTAGTTGTGCTTCTGTGGTGAGTGTATAAATCGTAACCAGAAATGAGCCAATAATTTATTTCGACTCTTGAAATTCGTAAAGGTAAAATTTTCCTTGAGCACTCCCTGAAGGTATGTGGGGGAGTAAAGGTATAACTCCCTTCATTCTAAAATGCGGCACTAGACAAAGATAAATTGTCCGCTCTAATCTCCGGCTGCTAACGATACATGATTACACTTACGGGCCTATATGTGGTTTCGACACGCCTTCAAGAGCTGCAAGACACTTGGTGGCTCTCAACTGTAAGGCGTGTCAGGCCCATGTCATTTAGATAATTCACTTTAAGACATGATATGAATTTTACGTGCAATATAACAGTGAGGGGCGTTCGGACGTTTGTATCATGACGCTTCTCAGATAGTAATAGCGTTTAATCCAATGGAGTCTAATTTTTTTAATGTTGTTTGCAGCTTTTCATATACATTACAATTACTACCTTATTATCATTATTGCTAGGGTATATTATCACATTTATTTGAGAAACTTATATATGTCTGCTGCGATTTCGTTTGTTAAATGCTTCGGTCACCCACTAACTCAAAACTTCAACACAAGGAAGTATATATTTTTTTTAATTTCTAACTTACAAACATTATTTCAAAAACAATTTACAAGTATATTCACACACACACACACACACAGACATACATATATATATATATATATATATCAGGCTTTTTGTCCCTAGATATAAACAATGTACATTATATTTCCATGCGCTTAATTTCCTTAATTATGCGTCTTTTATATCGCATCAAGCAATAATGCATCTTAATAATGGTTACTGCTGTTTGTTATCAATATCTATGGGTGACGGGCGTGATAACTTTAGTTACAGAAGTTGTAGTAAATGTAAGTTGGTCTTCAGGTCAAGTGACCGTTGTTTATGTCCAGCTTCAAGCAAACGTATTTGTCGACAGATTTTAACCAAATTCTGCACTTTCACTACAAACCGCCCAGTGGGGACGAGCCATTCCATGCAACTGAGACACGGATAGACGGGCGAATATGTCGAAGCGAACAGTTAATTTTAGCAACTTTTTAAAAGCGCCTAAAACGAAGTGCTTAAAAAGTGGAATCATGACAACGTAAATTGCTTTACTACGTCGGCTAAAAACCTTGGGTTAACGACTAACAAGAGGTTTTCGTGAACACGGTAATAAATCAAAAAAGGAAGGAAATTGCTGGACTATATACCGCACTTCTCAAGAAGGACTGTGTTCCATCAAATTAGTAATGTCAAACTAAATATTCAGTGTGACAGTAGCTTTGTTAGATGCACGTGATGCAATTAATATAAGAAAACTGTCGGCCTGACAGCACCTCAACATGTTCCTTTTCCGGTTTTCTACAACTTCAGCGTACAAAACTTGTAGTCGTGTAGAAGCTAACTATCTGCTGAAATATATCTTGCTATCATGTTGAGTGATGGCAACATTCCCCGCTGTTTTATTGCATTCGTCAACTACATTTCTTCTGGCACATGAGAAGTAAGTTATTACGGGTGGAAATTTAAAGGGACGACGTAACACAGAGTACAAAATTGCTGTACTATTAATGGTTGACGCTGGGATTTATAGCTGGCATAATATTGCACTAATACTAATAAGCATAAGCGCACCTGACTCAGCAAAAGTGGATTTTAATTTTATTGCAGAATTAAGTTAGAAAACTTGACAAACACGTTAACTAGTCAGGAAATGATAGTTTTAATAACACTTTTTTACAAACTTGCATTTGTGTGACACAGCATTCCCGAATATGGCCTAGTGTTCTAATTCGGAGAGATGACGGAATATATTATTCATCGCTTTCATAGGGTGAAAAACTCAGACACTGAACAAAATTAACGAGGGAATTTAATAAATAGAGTCTATCCTTCAAAGGACTGTAATTTAGTTCCTATTAAAAGACAGACGAGAAAATAACTAATAATAGATGGGTTAACAATATAAAAATGAATCCTAAGAAACAATTCTTCATTGACATAATCCTCCCGGCCACACTGTGGCCTCTAACAGAAATGAGTACCAGGAATATTTCCTGCAGTGTAAAGGCGGCCGGTGCGTAAGGCTTACCTTACCACTATCATGGGCCGACTGTCTCGGAATATGCCTCAGCCTCCTGAAACCGTCAGGGCCAGAATCAGGCCTGTACACGTATTGCTTTACCTTCTCAAGAAACAGGTCATGAGGATGTGGAATGGATTCATCTGGTTACATACAGCATCCAACTGTAAGACTGTGACAAGACGGTAGTGAAATTGAATTCTCAGTAAAAGGCGGAGAGCTTGTTCCATGGAATTTGTTATTCAATACATATTCTCAAACTACAGCCGAGTAATGGAAAGTTAAATTTTATCACTTGGTAAGAAGTTAAATAACACAGCGTTAACAGAAAATCAGCCCAAACCTGAGAGCAGAAAATTGAAGAAGACGGCCGTGGCAATTTTCGTGAAGAGGAAGCGTTCTGTAAGTAGCGATGCCAAAACCTGTTCATTTCCCAGTGCAGTTATGAGGGTGCTTAATATGTGTTAATTATTTGTTCCCCGATTTAGAAAGTGAACCGCGCTGAGTTCCAACGCAGTTTAGAAATGAAACAGGTGTACAGCCTCGTATGCACATACGTCATTGCCACTGAGGGAAACTTTTAACAAGTCTGTATTGCGCGTACCCACTGTTAAAGCAGATATCCCCAAGCTACCAATCGAGCAGTGCACTGGGATTTCTGGCAAAAACACTGCATAGTAAGGAGTGTAACTGAGTCATACTTGTCCGTAAGGGCAGTATTCACGATTAAGGCCATTTGCGAAATAGGCATCCTCAGAGTAATTACGCCCACTGAGTGGAATAAAACCCACGCGTTGTCATTCAGTCATTTATCTCCTCCCCTTACATTTAGCCATCCACGACTGTTTTATTTTCTACCTCCAAGCCTTCCTCGAACGTAGGTTGTGCCGTTTTAGTAGCAAATAATGCACAATAAGTATTTCCTAGCATAGACAAGAACCTTTATCCTTGTACCGTGCATTCTGTAGTTTATTTGATTAATAAACCAACAAATGCACATATATTCATTTAATGATCTAGAATTCACATTAAAACACATAAAACGCTACTACATGTTTCGATCATACAATCATCATATGATCGAAACATGTGGAAGCGTTTTAAGTGTTTTAATGTGAATTTTAGACCATTAAATGAATATATGTTCATTTGTTGCTGTATTAATTAGAAAAGAATATTTATTTCCTACTTTCTTTCTTTCTTTCTTTCTTTCTTTCTTTCTTTCTTTCTTTCTTTATTAGTCTGAAATCATCCATCTACTCACTGTATGTGTATAGGTTTATTGGTGCACTTGACCACATACAGACACACCACAATCGGTAGGAATCTTCTGGACGAGAGATTGGCCTGTCGCAGAGAATTCTGACAAGGAACTCTCCCAACAGGCAGATATCCATGCCCTCGGCAGGTTTCGAACTCGCAATCCCAGCAAGCGAGTGGCCGTAGACCTAGGCCCTAGAGAGCGCGGCCCCGGGATCGGTCTTCATTCCCTACTGCGGATTCAAAACACCCTGACCATGGGAGGAGATAGAGACTTTCTTTGAGAGTACCGTTGGACACTTGCTTGGATTTCTGCCCATCTAGTAGTGTATTATTTTAGGGAAGTTTTACTACTATCTACTCGTAATATCAATTAGCTTACCGAAAAGAAAACACACATTTGTTATATAACTTTCAACGAGATCCAGCAACTAAGAAATTTCCAGTGAATGTTGCCAGAAACATTAGTGCAAAACTCCTAAAGTCTCATAAGCAATAAATTGTATACTGGATCATTTCGTAAGACGACAGTTACTCACATGCATAACTACTTGATCAGATTCGTTTATGACTAGCCTTGAACGACTGTAAACTTCACATTCTTACTTCTTTCAATGAATTAAAGAAACTTTTTGCCATATTTTCATGTACAATTATTGTGTATACACAGAAAAATATGTTAGATTTCTCTCACCTATTCACATGCATAAAACACTCTGGGTTACAGGTTCAAACCTTGCTGGCACCTCTTAATTAACATATGCCTTAAATGTGCGTCGTCCTCTATCGGAAGTTTACTCGTAGATCCTTTTTAAAGCGGAATAACAAATATACAACGCTGCTTACCTTCCCTGTGTTATTAGCGCAGCTCCTTATAGTTATTCTTAACTATCTAACTCACTAACTCTATGGAGCACAGTCCTTCCTGAGAAGTTAACAGGTCGTCAGGTAGTCAAGAAATTCGCCGCATTTTATGAAGCCCGAAGGTTTATTACCGCACACACAAGCCCCTCACACCTGTCCCTAACCTGATCCAGATTAACCCTTTCATGCCTTTCCATCGCACTTCCTGAAGATTCATTTTAATGTTATCCCTCATCTAAGCCTAGGTCTTCCAAGTGGCCTCTTTCCATCAAGTCTCCCAACCAAAGCCCTATATGCACCTCTCCTGTGCCCCACATGTACCACATAAAATGCCCATCTCATTCTTCTTGACAAAGTCTGAGGTCTTGTGAAATATTTCGTAAGATCGCAAGTTGTTACTGTGAGAAGTTGTTAGCACCTCACCCAAACCCCAATCTGAAGGACCACCCCTTGTTGGCGATCCGCGACGGCTTTTTAAATACATTCACAGCTACTCTCTACATCTGGTGACCATTCTTCCATCAGCAACCTGAAGACGCATCATTCTGTGGTGACAGGGACACACTAATCATATTCTAATTTTTACTCTCGCGCCAAAAACTGTTTTCTTCTGGCGTCCATATCACACTTTTTCATCGAGGCAGTGACTGCCATTGACCACAAACAGGCACTATCGAATGATTCGAAATATAGATTCCTTTTTCAATATAGACACTATCGAAAAGTTATTCGCTACTGGAACGTGGCTACTGAAAGTAGCATTCGTAATTCCATTCCGTTTTATATCCATATTTGTATTCGGTTCTCTATCCTGATTTATAAAAAAAAATGAAGGCAAGCTAATGAAACCATCAGACAGCGGCAAGCGGGTGAAAATCTTCGAAAATCGACAATTTAGTAAGAAGTTATCAGACTGAAAATTCTAATGACAGCAACATAACACAGCCGAGAAAAATTAATCAGTACAGTGGCTGAAGCACCGTGTTCGATGATGGGGGAATTAGATAATAGAGTAAGCCCGAGTAGCTCAGATAGTACAGTGACGGGCTATAGCCTGGACGACTGGGCTTACATTATGAGTAGCTGAGACAGCTCAAATGCTTCTGGAATGGAGGAATGTGTTCGATAGTAAGAGGCAATCCGGGGTAACTTAGTCTAGTGACTGGATAAGCATTGGGCGACGGTAGAGCACTCACAAGCATTAGGCGGGCTAGCTAAGTCATGCCAGTGACTGGCTACACACATATTACCCTCCACGCTACATCAGACGCGAAAGGAAGCAAGCCAGAAAAGGTGTGCAGCCGACTACGATTCCAGGTACGATTTCTCCTGTAAGTATGTAACAAGAACTAACTAAATGCACATTTTTACATCAATGTTTTAATTTAACTATAGTGTCTTCGACACGTTCCGAACATCTAAATGTTCATTCTCAGGTAGACTTGTACATGCAATTTTATGGATGCATCAAAGAAATACCATAAAACTTCACGTAAAATTCGTCCTGAGGATGAGCACCTGGATGTTCGAAACTTGTCGAAGACACTATAATTAAATTAAAATATTAATGTACGGGATTATTCGAAATGATTGTCGGGGTTTAAACAACTGTCACCTCGTTCTCCAGATGCAACCCCATGTGATTTCTTTCTATGGGGTTACGTCAAGGGTCAGGTTTATGTTCCTCCTATTCCCGTAAGTATCCCGGAACTGAAGGTATGAATCAAAATCGCCATTGAAACCATCACCGCTGACATGCTACAGACAGTTTGGAACGAACTCGATTATCGTGTTGATGTTTGTAGAATCACAAAGGGTGCACATATAGAGCACCTGTAAGGTATGTAACA
>Ga0123355_10007790_pt1 | contig 16120 bp, 8 predicted proteins | sample TergutEmb28metaG_3_FD_89872 | JGI IMG/M metagenome (GOLD analysis project Ga0123355, IMG submission 89872) | Embiratermes neotenicus P1 segment gut microbial communities from Petit-Saut dam, French Guiana - Emb289 P1 | ecosystem: Host-associated > Arthropoda: Insects > Digestive system > Gut ...
GTAACTTGACTTCTTCTTAAATTAAAGTTCCTGATGCCCATGGTTGCATTTGTCCCCCGCTCCCCGCCCCAAATGTTACTAGCCAAGTTATGCCTATGGTAGTCACCCAAAAAATGACTTAAAGACTTGCATTACAACGTGTGTGTCTTACTTAAGCACACAAAGGGCTGTTATGTAGTTAGGCCTAAATCCTCTTGTGCCCATGGACTGCTAGCACCTTACAAATATGATCAAGAAAGAGGACTGCACTGTCATTGCTGGGCTCTGCACCTTAATTCAAATGGAACTGACAATTCAGATCGAGTTTTCTTCAGTGATGAAGCTTGGTTCCGCCTGAGCATTTGCATAAACAGTCAGAACTGGACACGCAATAACAAAAATCCTGTTTTCCATGAAATGCCGTTACATACTCAAATAATTTAAATATGGTATGTTCTGAATGTTGCTGATTGATTGGACCTCCTTCCTCCCAGAACATGATTACTGGAAATGTACTCATACACCTGGATTTAATACACCACTCTACTGTTACTCAACATCAGGTGCAACCCAGAATTTTTCAATGGGGGGTGGGGGGAGGCTGAACCTGAGGCTATATATCATTTGATTTTAAAAACTATATTATAAAATGATGTCATCAGTATAACTGTAACGTAACACTCCCCTATACTTGATACATCAATACAGGCCACTGCGACTTGATTCTTTTGTTCCCAAACCTTTGACACTAGACATTTGTATGCATACAACCACATGCGATATACACAGTGGCATATCAATGAATTTTATTCAAGAACATGTCAGCATCACATCATCTACAGTATCCACATTTTTATATTCAGAGCTGCCATTACTTATTTTTAACATTGCAAATGTAAATTGGATGTACAATTATATATTGCTCTGTACAAATGGCTCCCTGAAGATGGCAATTTATCACCAAAACATGTAGGAGAGTTTATGTATACCGATGATTTCTGACTTCATATAAATTGTATGCATTTGTTGGTGTATGTGGGTGATGATACTGTATAGTTTGGCAGCTTTCCTATTCAAAACATCTACCACTGAAGGAAACTACAATGCCATTATTTTAACTTGTCACACTGTGCAACAATGGTAACATACAGCAGCTCTTGTTTATCTATGACATTATGCCACTGAATGGATGAAACACTAAATGTTGAAATTACACAGAACAACCAAACTGTTGTAAAACCATAACCTTGGACAGTAATACTGTTTACATACGCAGAATGGGATAGCTTACAAGACATTTATGTGCAAGTGTTACAAAACTTGTGACGACCTCAACTTGACATTGTTCTGTATTATTCACCTTCTTTTGTATTCATCTGATACATGAAACTTGTATACGATGCAGATTTTGTGGAATTAAGATCATCGATCTGAAAGTCAACTCGAGGACATTTATCACTGGTAGCTACATGCTACTAGACACTTCCAAGCAGCATCGATTAGGCAATGTAGTCCTATGGCGGAAGCTTGTGACTGCGGTAACGAACCTTTGGGTTCCGTGAAATGTGGGGAATTTCTTGACTAGCTGCAAACCAGTTAGCTTCTCAAGAAGGACTCTGCACCATGGAGTAAGTAAGTCCTGTATTCCAAATGCATTTTACTTAGGACAGAACAGTATATCACATGGAGTAGGTTGATATGAAATGCACCATGTACAGTGACCATCTTCCAACTGAATTTGTATTTAAATTTTAATATAATGCTTCATTTCAAACAGAGAGATGGACATGGTATTTGTGTTAACAGCAGTACAAACATCACTAGGACACACAGTCGCACATGTTACAAGATAATTGTGCTTTGGACAATTACAAAAATGAACAAGTTGTTTTAAAAGCCATTACTTTTACAAATAAGGCCACAACGTGCATTCACTTGCTCAGGCCATCACTGAATATTGATAGAAATGGCAGTCACTGCACACATACTGTCACAGACATGGACCTCACAAGAAACACTTGATTATTGTGGCACAGTTCCACTTGTTGGCAGCTGGAGAGCCGTCCTCTTACCAACACAGCAGTAAGGTTCCATGATCAGAAGGTACAGATGTGGAAGAAATAATACAATTTATTCTGTCTAGATCATACCAAACATGGGATTAGCAAAATACGGTTCACAGAAGTACTGAAATACAAACTGGTAAGGTAATGTTCCCTCTTTGTCTAAGAACCCTATTGTATACAGTCCCACGCAAGCTAAACAGTGGCATTAAATGATAAACATACTCTGCAGTATTGTAAGAAACTGCAACACTGAACATGCAAAGAACGAGTGACACACATTTGCACAGCATACCTGCATATATCAGTACAGTGGTTTTATATGCAACCAGCACACTGAGCAGGGCTCTGTATAGTCAAGATTCCAGTGATTGACACATAAAACATTATCTTATGAATAAGTAAACACATTTGTAACAGAAGAGTGTTTTCACACATCATCAGTTCAGTTAAATGAAGATCTTATGCAGCTGTATCTGTATTTCTCATTAGACAGGGTTGCTTATACCTCAAACAACGATATGGCTGTCTGCATTTTAAAGTATGTTGTTCTGAATGGTTTATTTGCACTACAGACATAAAATAAATGCAGAATAGAGACACTGTGCACACCTGCATGATTGTCTGAAACTGATCAATTTAAATTGAATTTGGTACCTGATGGGTAAATTGTTTCAGCTCATATTAGTCCAGTTAAACCTCTAATATATATAAAGCTCAAATGCCATCAGTTTTCTACAAAGAATGACCCATCATACAAACAAAAGGGACATGAGATGAAACAGTCTCTATGCTACAACTTTTATTGGAAACATTTTTATGTTAAAAATATTTAACAAAATATAAATTTAAAAAACTTGTAATTTATTCTACAGTGTAGTTAACTTTTCAACCATGAAACTGTAGCTAAAACAATGCATTTGTGTGTGCAATAGATGAACATCAAAGCCAACTAGTCATGAGAACTGTAAAGAATGCACTTGAAAAAAAAAACATGAATTGCACCGAAATATACCTTTTCACTCTCATTGTACTTATTATTACCATACATGTGCAGTGCAAAATGTAAATTATTGCTGGCCCTTGCAAGTGAAGACAGAGAAAGAGTGTTTCATGAGACACTATTACAGCTGACAATAAAAAAAGTAGTTTAGTAAAAGAGGAGGAAACAGTACCAATTTGATTCTACATTAAGTTACAGGCTCAACAAAATAACCACACATCACACAATGGTTTCTCACTTCTTACCATCCATGGACCTGAAACGGGTCATTTGTCTCAATTTACATTGGTTCTGACTACCCAAAATGCATGCAACCTTCCTACATAATCGACACATTTCTTCCCAATCATTTCAGCAGCGACCTAAACCAAATTCAATTACCATGAAGGTGTGAAGACAGTGTACTCCACTGCATGGTGGAAAAAAATTCATCATTCTACTTAGTGTGTATATGCCATAGACCACCATCTGAGCTCTTGTGGCACAACACACGCTTTAAAATCCTACTAAAATAACCCACTGGGCAAGACTACCTCCATATTTCCCACATATGACTGATGTATCAGGTCCCTACATGTCAAAATTCCTATGTTATGCTCATTAAATAACCTACAGTGGGTTAAAACTAACATGCCTGAAAACACTCAGCGTACAAGAATGGTAACCACATCATATACGCTTTAGGAGTTGTAACATGCACAAACGGAATTTTTGCCTTCTTCTGTTGTGCAACCGATGTGGCTCAAACAAAAACTCAGTCATAAAATTTTCATGCCATCTAGTATAAAGAACTTTGTCAAATCTGACACATCACATCAAATTTGTTCAATGCGGATGGGCAGACAGAATTCCTACATAAGTTTTTAATGAAGGCACCTAATAATAAAAATAATTATACTCTTTGCCAAGAACAGTAACATTCCACCAGCCCACAGAGAAAACTCAGTGTTACCAAATTTCTGTCCTGAACCTGCTGCAAATTCATGCTGTTATTGATAGTGGAGTTATCTGCTATGATATAGACATTTTAATTTTTTCCCCAGTAATACCAACCAAATTCTTGGAATAGGTAACAACAGAGCTGTCATTTATATACAAAATTATCACTCAATTCAGTGGACATACTTCCTGAAAAATCATCAGAAGTCTTTCACCCTTACCAGCCAGTATACTAAAGTAAACAAGTACTTCCAAAACCACTGTAATACAGGAAGGAGTACATTGGTAACAACCTCTCAGCTGACAACAATCTACAAACCTGCAGAAATGCACACAGACACATTCACTACATACTGTATTTCTTGTGGTCACATGTGCTGTGGCTTAACTTCGAGCATATTCACATTATCACACTGCCGAGCACCTGAATCACTGATTGCACTTCACATGACTTATGGGATTACTGAATAATTCTGTACGAAATACTTGATATAATGAGTAACAAACTGTGCTTTGGTAAGGTTGCTTTATAAATCAGACAATCACTGGATCCTGAACCTTGAATAACCTCAAGGTTACATTATTGAGTATGGTGCACTGAATATCCTCATAGTCCCTCTATCTATTGGTGTGCATTACCTCAACAGCCAAATATTTTCTCGTATTCTGTCAGGCATGCCAAAACGAGTAACCAGCAATACACTCAATACACATCCTTGTGTCATTATGACGATCGCATTGCTATTCCTAAAAATGAACCAAGAGCTGGTTGGCACTAAGGAGACACAGATGCAGAATTCTGTACGTTGAACCATAGATATTTGCAAACTGCACAGACAGTGAGATCATTATAAGAATGTTACTTTGACAGCTACATTAAATATGGAGGAACACAATGGTTTGAATGTTTGAGATGTTACATGTTTATGAGTGAATCAATGTGATACTTCTCAGGTCACACAAGCACAACACAATCAGTGATTCAGTCAAAAATTGGTACTAAGAGACAAGCTAACACACTACATCAAAATGTATCAAAATGCTATATGCCCCAACAGACACGCAGCAGCACTGTTGTGGTGGATACTGTGACAACTTTGTTACAAATGTACTCTTGGGTATACATTAAATGTTATACAAAACATAGGCCATCATTATTTATAGGTGACAGTGACAGTTTTAATCTACACACTGGGAGTGAGAGATTCCTCTGCAGTACAAATAGACTTAAACTACTGGTGGTGTAGATAAGTGGTTGGAGCCAAACCCCTCCACCCACGACTTGATAATTGGGGCCCCTCCCATAATAACTGGCAAAGTTACTTCCAGATCTCATTAACCCAGAATACTGCCATTCATCAGAAGAATGGAATCTACTACCTAAGAAACCTCAATGAAACGCATTATTCCATATGTTTGGTGGCATCCTGACCCACAGGGATTGTCGTGCTGTCGGGTCTCTTGCGGCCTTATCTACACCACTCAAATCTAATAACATCACTTCTATCATGCGGCATTATGCAGCAGTGCCTGGGAACTCGGAACCAATGCAAAGTGGTCCCAATATGTATAAGACAGAATGCCATCATTTGAACTATATCATTTTAAAGGTATAAACTGGTTGCAACTGTGGGGAAACATACATGATAATAAACACTCACCAAACATTTGCTTGCTGGTGATGAAGCATCCAAAATTTTGATTTTCACACAGCAAATTTTCTGCACATTTCTTCGGACCTATATATGTCCAAATGCAGCTCCTCTCACACTGTTGCAGCTAACAGTAAGAATGCTAAGAACAAAATCATTCTTTCTAGACCCTTATAATATAACAAATCTCAATACTTTGGGGTAGAACTATTTCTGTACACAGAAGTATTCAAAGGCATATATAATGGCTACCAAACTTACTCACTCCATCATCCAAGGACTGTCTCCATGGACAATTACAACTACAGACACATTACGTACATTTAAGTAACCCTCTTGTATCAGTGCACATGTCTCTAGTACACAGATTGCCTTAAACATTAACTTACATAAAGCCTTTCCTTTCAAAATGAACATAGTGCACACACCACTGTCCTTATACATGACTCTGCACCAAAACTTTCCAATGTAGTGCCTTATTTAAGAAAACAACAACAGTCACTTGGAAATAAGCATGCAACTGCATGTTATATTGCCGTATGATAATGTATTTGCATTATGTGGTGTATATTCAACACGACACACCAGTGAATCTTGTGCATCCATATCGCAACACTGTTGCACCATTGCATTCAACAACATGTTTCAAATACCAAGTAGTGACCACCATACAGTTGATAACAACTGTTCCAAACAATAAAATTAATGAATAAAATATTAGTATTAAAGCTCATACAAAATTGTTATAAATTTATAAAACTCTTTGGTATGTTCTCATTAAGCTTCCCTAACTTCTTGTGCTTTGTTGGTAATGTCTTCTGCCCTCTTTGATGTATCGCTTGGCTTTTGTATCAACAACATATTATTATTGATGTATGGTGTATGTGTATGTATAAACGGTTTTAGTGTTCTGTACAATTCTGATATCTGCTCTTGTTATTTGTGACTACATACAATTATAAGTTACTTACTGAATGTCAACTGTGTGCAGTGTTGCAGCCAGTACATACATCTGCTGCTATCCAACTGTAGCAAGCTGCTACATATGACATTTCAAATTTTGGGGTATTATCAGTACTGTTCATGTGAGATTATTTTTGCTTATTAACCATAGGTTGTATTTCTCAAAGCTACAATGATGCTGTATATCTTGTTGCAATTTTGTACCTGTAGTACCAAACAGTTTGTCACATGTGTGTCCAGTATGTAATAACATGAGATGAGTACTACTTCTAATTGATGCTGTAACATCATCATTATTATCCTTATTATTATAAACTGCTTGGGTTTGTTCTTTAAATCTGGTGTTTACACTTTGACTGCTTTGCCCAACATATTTTAATGGACAATTTAAGCATTTTAGTTAAAATATACTGCTTTTGCTGTGTTTTATCTGCTGTTGATGATGATGTGTATTATGTTCCTCTTATGCAACGCTACTCTAATATTTCTAACTTAAAATAATTTTGTAATAGCCACTTGGTAGACAGGTATCAAAGTTTTGAAGGAATATACTACCTTCATTGTCAGTTTGGAACTCTGGTATGTATGTGCCAAGCTACAGGGCATTGTTTTCCAGTATACACATAGCCACAGCCATAACAAAATTGCATCTCATTGGTTTGTTGATATTAATGTTTGTGTGTGAGTGTGTGTTTGTGTGTGTGTGTGTGTTTAATGGAAAAACTTTATTAATCTCTTGTAACCTGTTATGTCATAATATTGGTTACTTTGTTTGACGTTATTTCTACAATCATTTCATTGCTGGGTAATGTTTGTAGTCTACATGCAGTCTGTTTATTAGGCAGTTAATGCTCGACATCTTGCATTCATTAAGGTGACATGAATCACAGCACACCAAATGTCTGCTAATGTGGGTTTTTGACATATTGTGAAGTTTTGTTTCTCTTGCTTCAAATCTGCTGTCAGATCTAAGAATTTGTTTGGTTGAGGGATCTTGTCTTGATTGTAACTAAGGGTGATGGTTTCAGTTTATGAAATCCTACTGGAACTTGTACATATGTGTTTAATTTTTATCATATGTGACAAGTATGTCATTCACATATCAAAAACAGGTTGCAATTTAATGTTTCATAAGTAGTTTAAACATCTGGTTATGTTCCATAATCTGTAAGCATGATATTCTCTGCTTGCTGTTGGTAAACACACTAATATACATTAAATTCTAACTGTTGTGAGTCAACAGTACATGGATGACTATTCTGAAACCCAAAACAAGAATATATGAAATATAGAAACTACAAACCATCCTTCAATTACAAAAGTTAAAAAAAGTAGTGGTATGGCACTGAAAAATTCCTATCACCCTAACAACATGTCTAACAAAATAACAAATATATATTTCTTATACAGCTAACATACTGTGAACAAATGTATGCCTGATATTGTTCAGTTTTCATGGCCTTTACTACAAGTTCAGAGTCAAATCTGTGCATTGGCAGAATGAAAGATGGGAGACACAACCATCAAAACATCAAAGAACATGCACGAAGACCATGTTCCAGCTTACTTTCTGTAAACCAGTACACAGATTTAGCAACCTTATTCCACTCAAATCATCAGCCCAACATGGAATGTGGACAGGCAAACATTCTGGAACAGGTTACTGATCCTGACAACATGACATGCAAGTGCAGACACACTTATGGTGGAAATCAATCACAGAATGCCATCATAGTGGAGAATAAAAGTTCAGTTCACATTCTTGAACTGGTTATGCTTGTAACTAACTATGAACTTCACATGCAAGCACACATAACCAGCTGTAGAGGAAAAAGTAATCTTCTTTGCAGTAAGTAGATTGTCCTTTAACATGCTGTTGTTAATGCAGGTATTGAAATACTTGGACTAGTCATTCAAGAGACCACTGCAAGTGATATGATGGAAACTAGAATGTACTTCTTACAAACTGACATCGCCTTCACCGATTGACACTTTGTTGCTTATCACATAACAGATGAAATACATACAAAGCTCCCAGTGGTGGTATGTCATCTAGAAAACAACCAGTGATGAATCCTGATCTTGAGGTCAGGTCTAGAGTAAGGGTACACAATGTGGCATTGTACCATTCCACAAGTCCCGACCATCACATCAGGTCTCACCACCGAGAACAGCTGCACCAGCTTCTCATCCAAATAATGAAAACTTGCAACACTATACAAGGAAATACACTGGTAACTGAACTGTCAATACACACAGAAAATATAAAAACTTCTCTGCACAGCTGTCCACAGTTCCCACACCAAATTCCAATATGGTGCTAGGCTCATGTATTGAATATTGTGCTGGTGCAGACAACAATCACTGTGATTGCAAGTGCATCACATTTTGGTTTATTGAATAATAATATACTACTGCTTCATTAGTCACAGAAATGAACAAACACATGGGAAAATGCTTAAAAGGATATGCATCATAGAAGAATGAACACAAGAGGAGCCACTCACTGGTGGTCTAAGCCTGCAGCTCCAAGCAAGGTATGAGGATAATGTTCCACTCTAGAACCTTGGAACACACTGAAAGTACTAGGATTAAAACTGAAGTCTGTGTACAGGTGACAAGTGAATAAATAACTGCTATTGAAATATGAGATTGTACTAACAGCTAGAACTGTTCTGCACAGATTTTGACTGACATCATTCTTATCAAATTATCTCCAAACAAGCAGTCTAGATATTCTGAAGGCAAGTCACATAGTGTCTGCAATACGAGAAAAAAAAAAGTTGTTTAGCAGAATTTTGGAACTGTTACAGGAGTTGCAGCTGAGTTCTGGAAGAGGACACTTACATGTGCATGTGTCTAGTCACTGGCCAAGGGAGGGAATCAAACTTGTTAAAGTTGCTTTGAAGACAGGAGATATTGTAACCCAATATGCTGCACAGCCACATAAGTGGATCAGTGACCAGTATCTATGGTTTCAGTATAGCTTACACAGTATAGAGGGCATAGACTGTGGGCAACATGACCAAGGAATCATAATGACTCCTGGCAGAGGAAAGAGACACTTCTTTTGCTTAAAGCATCCAGACCATGCTCCCCATTCAATTCATGCCACGGGCTATTTTCCCTGGAGGTAAATTGGCTGGTAAGTGAAGCACACAACACACACCTCCATCTAGCGCTGAGGTTAGGAATGCACTGAGCTACACCTCTACTCCCAACATGCCTTCATGGTGAAGCAATCAACAAAGCACACAGACAATTTTACCTTTACTTCTTATTCAGTAAATTAATGACCAATTACACATTGCAGTTTGTGGAACAACACTAAATAGGAATCAATTGAAATGTTTAGACTAAAGTAACTGCCACAGTAGTCAAGAATGACTGCTGGAAGTACTAGAAAGCCATAAATATAGCAATGCAGAGAAGTTACATATGGAAAGATATTCCACCTGACATCTACAGCTGCTATCAAACTAAAAAAAAAAAAAAACAGATTTTTGATAGCACATCTGAAATTGAATGATTTAATAAAACTGTGTCAAAGTTAAGCAAGGGAACAGAATGGTGACATAACAAAATGACTATGGCATTTTCTTGTAATCTGCTATGGTTTGTTTGAAGAAAATAACCATTTCATTTTTCTTTAGGTACTGAACTTGGAAAAGACTTTACAACTATTTTATACCAACTAAAAAGAAATCATAATGGAATTCACTCATTATATTTACCTATAAATCTGTAATGTTATTAAAAGTTCACCCTGCAACAGGCCATGAAGGACCAGACAGGGAGTACAGGTATAGCTCTACTCTTTAACCTTGGTGCTAGATGGGGATGGCTGGTCACCACCACACCCCCTGATTAACATCTGGGTAAGACACCCAGTACCCACTGCTCAGAAGGCTGGGTGAGCATCAGGGCCAGTCTGAATGGGAGCAGAAAATTTCACTCCCACCTGGATTCAATCTCTGGACTGTCCAGCCCATAGCAAGTCATTATAATGACTACGCTATCCCAGCCCACATGTATCATTATTGCAATGCCTGAAATAATTTTACAATGTTGTTACATTACAAACTGAAGCAGTTACATCTAACAGTTTTCATCACTTCCATGTCTCATGGATTAGTATATAAACCATAAACAGCAAAAACTATAAGCAAGCATCACTGGTAGGTTTGAAGACATTCCCTACACTATTTACATTCAAATCAATGAATATCAACCAGCATCAGTAAGGAACTGGAACTTTTAAACTATGACCAAACAGCAAGAGACTCAACTGATAATTCTATGAAGAAGAGATGAAGGCAAGTTCTAAGGCTGCAACGTGACAATGCAGGTTGTAGAACTAGGCACTGAACAGATGCAACAGGCTACCTTCTCAATCTATCATCAGAATTGTACTATCACATTTGAGGACAAGAACCACCATATCCTGACAGAAGTGGGTATATCTACCAACACTGTGATACATAATGTGGTAGCATAAACTGAGCCCACAGAACAGAAGGAAATATTTGCAAGGCCTTTCCTTGACACAAAGGAGACATCTGACAGGACCTGATTTGCAGCAACAGCATAAACTTCTAACAAGCATGAACTTAAAACAAACTTTGTAGTTCGATTTGATCAATGCTGGGAAGTGTAGAATCATAACAGCCACATTACTGGGGGAAAATCTGAGGTTGTCAAGGCTGGCAGAAGGTTATCATCCCTGCTGTGGGGGCTGGTGGTAGACAAACTTCTTTGAGCTCAGCAGAGTGGAATACACTGATGATATGACAATTGTAATCAGTGGGAAATTCCCCAACTGTAACATGTGCTACAGTACAGCAGTCATGTGACAGAACCCATCCATCAACCCAAATACATCAATGATTCCTTTTACTACAAGGAGAGACATAAAGGTCCTTAGGACACAAACTCCCATTGCTACAAAGACACAGATGTTCAAGGAGGATTAACTCTTTGGAATAATTCTGAATAAGAGATTAACATGGCAGAAAATAGGTGCATAAGCTTATGGACAGGGCCTACAGGATACTTGAACCTGTAGAGGCCCTTCTCAGACAACATGGGGACTGAAATCAAATACTGGATATGCACATATATTACAATCAGATATAATGGTATTAAGTTCCACAATCATACTTCCATAGTGAGGTGGCCACATATTCAATAGAAAATACACAGGTCTGAATAAGCAAGCTAACCTTGTTGGAAAATCTGGGCAAAAATGGGGCCATAAGGCCAGCCCCAAGTTGCACCTAAGGTCAGCCTTGGATTCCCCTACCATACTTGAAGACAGAGGCTAATGTCCAAGTGGGGCTCATATGTACACTCAGCCACAACAGACATTGGAGGACAAAATTCATAAAGTATTGGCATGCAGACATGTTGAGATATAAGAGAGCCCATCATACAACTGGGTAAGGTAAAGCAATCCCATTACAGGCCTGGACAGGCCCTGAGGTTTCCAGGAGGTTGAGGCTCCCAGATTTCAAGAAAATTGGCACATAAAGGTGGTAAGGTTGTCAGCCCTACACAACAGCTGCCTTAACCCCCCAGAAATATTCCTTGTACTCATTTCTGTTAGAGGCTGAGTCAACCCCAGGGCCATAGTGTGGCCGGAAGGACTATGTCAATGAAAAATTCCAATGACATCATCGGGAATCGAACCCACGACCTTCCGGTTTGTAGTTCAGTACCTCAACCAACTGTGCCACCGCATGCCCTATCATACAACCAGGGGGTTAACAAAATGCTTCCAAGATATATAAACAAATAACAAATTTCCTAAAACAGGATGGCACTGCATGTCCAAAGAGAACCTGCTCCTGCTCACAGACTCCACTAACTGGCTCACAGAGTAAACATACATTAACAATCTGCATCATACACAGTATTTTATCATGCAACTGCTTGCCATAGAGCAGAAAACGTAACAACTCCAGAGTGACTGCTGATTCTACCTGTTCCGCAACGCTCAGTCCTGATTAGTCCCGCACTAAAAACAACTCTTTGTAGAGGTGAATGAGAAATCGGGGTTAAGCCCAACAGAAATGAGGCATAGTCTGGTTCACAGATGGGTCCAAAACATATAATGGGGAATGGTGCTAGGACACAAGAAAGAAGCTAAGTCCCATACACAGCACTGTTCCAGGCCACTATAGTGCATGCAACAGAGAATAATGGTACGAGAATAAAAATAACTACATTTTATCAAACAGTCAAGCTGGGACTAAAGTACCCAAAAATTATCATATGAGCTCAATATTAGTCTGGGATTGCTATCAGTCCCTTACGAAACTTGCCAAACATGACAATGTACAACTGGTATGGGTTTGAGGACAAAGAAAGGTAATGAGATCGCTGGTCAACTGCCAAAACCAGGCGGATCTCAATGTCCATTAGTAGGACCCACATTGGACACTGGAGCTGCTACACAGGCCACCAGGCATTGGATGGACAGACACTATTAAGCACAATGGAAATCCACATCTGGAAAAAGACGTGCAATGCAGTTTCTTGGAAAGCCCTCTGCTAAAAGAACTATGGTAAATGTAAAGTTGCAGCTGTACACACCACGAAGGCAAACTAAGTGGAGTGGAGTTACAGTTCCAGTCACTCACAATAGTGGCACCTGATGCAGGTGAGTGGTCAGCCTCATGCCCCAGTTACTTTACCTTCACAGAAATAGATCCTGGTACCTAGTGAACAGGAATCTGGGTATGGATATTTTTGGAGGAAAAAAAACCTCTTGCCCCTGCCAGGAATCTGACCCCATATTGTCCAGCCTGTAACCTAATCACTATACTGACAATGCAATCCCAGCCCCAGAATTACTCTATGACTGAGTGGAATAAGATCCCACTGATTCCTCACTAGACACATATTCATATTGTGACTAGCAAATATTCTTCAGTGAACAATAAAAGTGCCTCATAATGTTCTCTGTAACTGTCTGGCTCTGGCTGAAGAGAAATTCCATCCACCTCAAGAAGCCATGTAACTCTAAACTACTGTATTTCATCAGTAGTGCAGAACTGCTAGAAAGGGAACTCAAAACTGACAGATCCACCGTTGCAATTGCTGGTTACTGCCCATCCATTTAACCTTAATCTTAACATTATACTTCTCCATGATCAGTTTTACCATTGCCTAGCTGAGGCCCTTTATACTGTACACTCAGATTCTACATCTGAGACTTTCAACCACAGACCTGAGCTCAACAGTTTCCTAGCCTCATTTCAGGCATTCTCAGTTATTCCATAAAAGTGCAAGAATTATATCTTGACTGACCACTATCAGCCACATACCAAATATAAAACTCCTTATACTCAGTGTAACACTAAATAAATATATGCATGCAGGCTAAACAAACAGGAACTTAAGGAACGCATTCTTGTCCCAGACTCAGAGCACAAGCTGCATCTGTGGCTGTCTAACATAACATATCTGAGTGCCATACCTAAGACCATGCACTCCCTGCAGGCTGCACATAATAGAAATGTCTGTATACTTATTCCTCCATGAGATCTCAGGCAACTCTCCTAAAATATTGTCAATGCTACCAACTCTAAGTATTAAAACATCCAAGCTTAAAGATTTTGCTTCTGTTAAAAAAAATCACTCAACACCACTTTAAAATAACAGCTTGTATCAAATGCACTGAAGGAGGCCTGCTCCCTATATTCAATGTACAGGCACATGGGTCCTCAGTGCTACCAGGGTACAAAAAAGTAATCTTTGTACTCAGGTAAACACAGAATTTTAGGATCCAAGCTCTAAACAATGTTCTTATCTTCAGATACAAAAATTTAAAATATCTTAAATAGTAACAAACTTCAAACAACTACTGATTATTTAATTTGGAACCGATGAATTAAAATTCAAGGCTGTGTTAAAGGTGAACAATGAGGTTACCTGACTCTGTCAATTGACAATGTTAAACAATGTAACATGTAACATTCCTATATTTTCCAAATGTATAAATTTAACAGAGTATAGCTACCAACATGAAAAAATGAGGTCCTGCATCACATTAGTGTTAATGTAGTGATCATAGATAGTTCTACCTCAGTCACTGAAGGGGTCAAAGCTCACCCCATTCAAACTGGTGACAGGTGGTTCAAACAACTGAGTGCAATAAACACCAGTCTTGGTGCTCTTCCACCTAGTCTGACATTTAGTTTGGACCCACCAGGTGATCAAGCAGATAAGAGACTAACAAAACTGACGAGTGGGGCTCATAACAAGCCTAGACCCACCAGCTGATACAGCACATAAGTGGCTAACCCAACTACATAGCAGGGCTTGTAATCAGCCTGGACCCACCAGTTGTCCAAGCAGACAGACGCTGTTCGAACCAGCTAGTGAAGCCTATAATCACGGGGTGAGAATGTTTGCTTGACTGATATGTGTGACCCACTGCCTGCAGGGGTCCTGCCGCTCACATAATGGGACAGTTGTTGCCCCGGTCAGTGGGTCAGGTGGGTCACATGATGCTGCAGCTTTTGGCACGTCCCTTCAGCTCAGCTTTCAGGTCCAGCTTGCTCTTCTGCTGGGTATATGCTCTCTGTCTCTGCAGCACTGAGTGGTTCTTGTTCAGCTTGCCCAGCGCAGCCAGAGCTGCCACTTCAAATGCATCCTTCACAGCTTTGCTAGATGTCTTGGCAGATGTTTCCACATATGTCATTGCACCAACCTGTCTACTCACTGTCACAGCCTGTAAAACATACCTGTCAGTGTACTTCTGGAACTCCCATTGCAGATCAAATTTACCTCTCAATGATGCAACTATGCTGCAAAGTACACTTACCACTCAGGTGAATACAAAGTTCTGTTGTATATCACTGTACACATTATCATCTAAACAATCTGCATCTATGGTACACAGTCACTCTGTTGCATCATCATAAAATGTATCACTAGTAGAGTTAAGTGTCAGAATGCAGGCTTTTGCCCATATTAGGTTGGAGCCTGAGCAAGTGCATCACATCATAACCCATATCAAAGGCTGATAAAATGACCATTTACTTAGATATTCTGTTCCAATGGAGGAAACAAGATTTCAGGCCCCCATAAGTCGAGCATACCTGCCATTCAAAGGTGTAATGAATGCTGGCACATTACCTGTTCAGAGGTGACTGGTATGCGTCTCTGCTTGGCAAGATTAGAGATGGTCTCAATGTCATTGCGCAGGTCACTTTGGCAACCACACAGGATCACAGGAGTGGTGTCACAGTGTGTCTGGATCTCAGGATGCCACTGCAACAACGCAGTGCGTAACTTGAAATTTACATAAAATACCTTGCAATAATCTACTTTCGTATTAAATATATATCAGAGAATGTGGTCTGCATATATTACAACATATAATATACAAATCACTGCGTTAGTGGGTCCTTGTCACCACAGCATGGCGCGTCCTCAGGTTGCGGATAGAGGAACGGCCTCCGATAAGGAGGGTAGCTGCGAATAAATTGAATAAGCAGTCGCGGACAGCCGAC
>Ga0123355_10007791_pt1 | contig 16120 bp, 13 predicted proteins | sample TergutEmb28metaG_3_FD_89872 | JGI IMG/M metagenome (GOLD analysis project Ga0123355, IMG submission 89872) | Embiratermes neotenicus P1 segment gut microbial communities from Petit-Saut dam, French Guiana - Emb289 P1 | ecosystem: Host-associated > Arthropoda: Insects > Digestive system > Gut ...
GAATCATTAACTTCAATAACGGCGGCCATAGGGAAGACCCGTTTAGAAGTGCTGTATACGGCTTAGATTTTATGATGACATTTATTCGCCCGCAGGTGACACAGCCTGTGCGCCTTCCGCTTTTTGGCATACAAAACGACGGCGCTGCTATGCTTGCCCATGTATATGGCGGGCGGGCATTGGCCACGGTTAATGCGGATGTTTCCGGGCGCACAAACTCCTATAACTATGCTTGGTTTAGTTTTATGCTACGCACGTCTCAAAGTATAAGCATGGAGGGTGTGCAGGGGGGCGCCGGGGATTTAACCGTAGTACAGGAAGAATCCTACATGGGTGACATCACGGTTATTTATCACTTCTTGGCTGGTGATAACCCGGGCGTAGGGGAAATGGCGCAGGCCTATCAGCAATTTTTGGTAGAACAAGGCGCGCTGACTCCGCTTGATGGCCCGGGAGACCGCACATTTTATCTTGATGTAATCGGCGCGATTGGTACAAGGGATCATTTCCTTGGTACGCCTTATAACTCTACAGAAACCTTGACAACACTCAGTGATGCAAACCGTTTTGTTGATATACTCAATGCACAGGGTATTGATAACATACAGATGCAATTGCACGGCTGGTTTAACCGCGGAACCAATCACGATGTTGCCAAAAATATAAGAATGATTAGCGACGTAGGCAATCAGCGGCAAATACAGGAATTAGACAGCCGTTTGCAAGCTGCCGGCGGCGGTTTGAATCCGGTGGTAAACTTCCAATCCGTTTTATGGGTATCAAGAAATGGACGCAACTTGAATACGACTTTTGAGGTCACGCGTGACCTTACCGGAACTTTTGGCGCTATGCAAGGCGGCAACAGAGAGGCACTTACTTTCCGCGGCATGGGACAGTGGCATGACTGGCGTTTCTTGATACACCCGGGTGTATTGCCGTTCCATATTGATGATTTCTTACCGGCGTATGAACGCAGGGTAGGTATTGATAACTTGGCGCTTTCAGACCTTGGTGACACGATTAATGAAAGTTTCCACCGCCGTTGCGCAGTAAACAGGGAAAGCTCCAGGCTAATCGTTGAAGAACAAATTGGCCGCTTATATGGGCACATCCCCAATTTAGTCGTGTTTGGCGGTAACGATTACTCGTTCGCCTACGCGTCCCATCTTGTGGGCGTGCCAACGGAAGCAGATATGTTTTATATTATAGATTACGAAGTACCGTTTTTCCCAATGGTGGTGCATGGGTTTATCGAATTTGCCGGACGCACTGCAAACCAACGTGAAAATTACACCCATTTGGGCGTACTCCTGAACAGCATGACCACCGGTGCTTCACCTAGGTATACCTTTACCGCAGAGCCTACGCGTAATGCACAGTTTACGCCGCACGAAAGATTGTATTCTACACACTATGTAAACTGGATGGGAGCCGCCATAGAGCATTATCAAATTTTTAACGATGTGTACCGCGACTTGCGTGGGGAACGCATTGTTGATTTCGAGGTTTTGGCCGGTTCAGGTTTGGCTATTGGTGCGACAAGCCAAGTGACGGTAACTGTGTTTAGCGATGGCACGCGCATTTATGTAAACAACACATACGAACCCTTTGAAGCAGATGGCGTTACTATTCCTGCACAGTGGTTTGAAGTCAGAGGGGGAGCGAGATAATGAGCGCGCAAGCAAAAGCTGTAAGGAAGAGAAAACGCATGACCCTTCGCAGACGTGAAATGGTTTCGGGGTTACTGTTTATTTCGCCGTGGCTTGTTGGCGTAACATTTTTCTTCCTGTATAACCTGTTTCAGGCGGCAAGGTATAGCTTTAACGACATAGTCATCGACAGGGTATATGGCGGGTTTACTTTGCACAGTGTAGGATGGGCGCATTTCCGCCACATTTTTATGGAGCATGGCACTTTCGAACGTGAATTATTTACTTCGCTTGGTTTAATGGTTTTGAATGTACCGCTCATTATCTTTTTTAGCTTAATGATGGCGATTATACTAAACCGGCAATTTATGGGGCGCGGTGCAGTCCGTGCAATATTCTTCCTGCCTGTCATTATGGCATCGCCTGCCATTGTTGGGGCGATAACAATGGTATTGGCCGAATTGCTTGGCGGTGCTGGCGGGGTTCCGCCGGAGATGATGGACCAGGCGTCGGGGTTTAATGCAATGGCACTGGGCTTTATGCTTGTAGAATTAGGGGTGCCGGTGGGAATTATAAGTTATATCATTGATGCCATTGCAATGCTGCATAATACCATTCGTGCCTCCGGTGTGCAAATATTGATATTCCTTGCGGCATTGCAAGCCATTCCGCCTTCTATGTATGAGGTGGCTCAAATTGAAGGCGCAACAGGCTACGAGACATTTTGGAAAATTACCATTCCCATGGTTAGTCCGCTTATCCTCACAAACGTTGTATATACAATCGTGGACACCTATGCAGAAAGTTCTGTTGTAGACATGGCACTCCATATGGCGTTTACAAACCAAAACTTTGGCGTCGCTTCCGCAATGAGTATCGTCAGTGCGCTTTTGGCTTGTTTGGTGCTCCTCATTGTGGGCTGGGCAATTTCCAAGTTTGTATTCTACTATAATTAAAGGAGGCAGAACAATATGACGCACTTAAAACGTGGTATTGAACGCTTGCAAGCGGTGACTCAATCTGCCACCTTTGACAACACCGTTCAAAAATGGACGGGAAAGGTTAAAAACTTTATTATCGGTATATGCTTGGCTATTATTGTTGCGGGTGTGTGCTACATTATCATCAGCCCCATTATTGGGATACTGTCGCGCTCGTTCATGTCTTCTCAAGATTTAGCAAACCCGCTAGTTTTGCTTATACCGCAAAACTTTACCTTAGAAAATATGGCATTTGCCCTCAGGCACATGGACTATTGGTGGACGCTTGCCAGAACCCTTGCATATTCAATTGGGTTTGCGGTCATACATGTGTTTATTACGTCCTTGGTTGGCTATGGTTTTGCAAGGTTTAAGTTCCCCGGGTCGGGTATTTTGTTTGCGCTGGTTATTGTAACCATTGTTGTACCCGTGCAGACGTTTATGGTCCCCCTGTTTATTAACTTCCGTTATTTTATGGGACAGCCGGACTGGAACTTGATAACCGTAGCTTCAATTGGCGGCATTAATTTGCCGTGGTCTTGGTCAATGTTTTTATTGGCTGTTACCGGCGTAGGGCTGCGCTCGGGGCTGTATATTTATATTTTCCGTCAATTTTTTAGAGGGTTGCCAAAGGAAATAGAAGAAGCCGCATTTATTGACGGGGCAGGTACTTTTTACACCTATGCGAAGGTAATGGTGCCCAATGCGGTGCCGGCGATTATTACGGTGTTCCTGTTTGCCTTTGTTTGGCACTACAACGATACTTTTTACACATCCACCCTTATGCACGGTAATCGTTTTATGGCTACCATGCTTGGCGGCTTAGGGCCAACGTTTAATATGGCGGAAGATTTGAACAACCCGCTTATACAACAGCTTGTCGTTTTTGCAGGCGTATTGCTTGCAATTGCACCTATCCTAACAATCTATCTCATTTTGCAGCGTTATTTCATTGAAGGACTTGAACGCAGCGGAATTGTAGGTTGATATATCGTTGTTCAGCTTTGAAATATGCTAAGGATGAGCCAAAACGCGTGGTTTTAGGCGCGTTCTTGGCGACAGACGGAGCGTAATTTCAATCTGAACGAACAGCCCGCGGGTTTAACCCGGGGGCTACGAAGTAAATACAAAAAAGAAGGAGGAAATGCGAAATGAAAGCATTTTCACGTAAAGCAAGTTTGTTTATCGTTGCTGCGCTTGTATTGGTATTATTGTTTGCAGCTTGTACGAACAATGATAGCGACGACAACAACGTAACACTTCCGGCGGTAACGGGCGGCACAGATGCACCAACACCCCCGCCACCTCCGGCACCAATTGATGTACCTACAGACCATGATGACGCATATCTAGGCATTGTAGACGACACGCCGGCACGTACGGGCGGTATTCATGACCCAAGAGATTTGGGCGGCCGCACAATTATTGCCGGTAACTGGTGGGAAGGCACCATTCCTTTTGCCTGGGATGGAGAAGAGCCAGACCCGGCAACAGCAAGCAACTACTTCATGGACAGAATGATTTGGGAAAACGCACAGCGTGTATTCCAAGAATTTAACTTTAGTATCGAAGAGGTAATCATGGATTATGAGTATGTTTTATCCACATTAACCGCTTCGGTAATGGCTGGCGACCCTGTTGCAGATATAATGCTGCTTTCTGGCGGTATGCAGCTTACAGCCATCAGAGGTGATTTGATACTGCCTCTTGACAGCATTAATTTGCCAAATTCTGATATTTTGGGGCCGCAAATTTATGGCCGTGTGTTTACAGAAGCTTTTGGCAACCGCTGGACTTTCTGGGATAACCGTCCGGAGTCTAATGGTCAGTTCCTTGGCGTTAACTTGGATATCATTAATGCGATTGGCGCGCCAAACCCTGTAGAGCTTTATAACCGTGGACAGTGGACTTGGGATGCTATGCTTGAAATTATGCGTATGGCAACACGTGATACAACCGGTGACGGAATGCTTGACCAATGGGGTATTGCTGCCCAGCCTGGCGATATTGCGTTTAACCTTATCGGTGCAAACGATGGTATTATGGTAGATGATAATCTTCAATATGCTTTTGATCATCCAAATACAGTTGCCGCCTTAGAACTTATGGAAATCATTTTCCACGAAAGTCTCTGGCAATATGACCCTGTTGCCGGTATGGACGTAGGCAACTGGGGAACTAACTTCTTTGCATTTCAAGAAGGCCGTGCCGCACTGTTTGTAGGTATGACATGGGCTATGAACGATGGCGATTTGCCATTCGAATTTGCTGCTGTACCTTTCCCAATGGGCCCTGCCAACACCTCTGGCAATGTAAGAATGTGGGGATGGGACCAAGCGCTTGTTTTCCCGCACGGCTCTAACTGGGATGCAGCAGATATACTCATGGTTGTTGAAGAGTTTTGGTCTTGGCCTGGTGACGAGCCAGAGCTCATGCAAGAAGACGGGCTTGGCTGGCCACGCAGCATATTCCTAACCGAAGATGATGTACAGCGCGTAGCGTACGTAGGACGCCATGCTAACCGCGATATCGGTATGGTTGTGCCAGAATACAGCTGGGTACTTGGTGCATTCCTTGAGTACTTTGCAAACCGCGAAATGACAGTTTTACCGGCTATAGAATCACGTCGTGGCCCGCAGCAGGAATTGCTGGATAGCTTCTTTAGATAGTCCTTCATTGATATAAAAAAGTAGGTGCGATTTGCACCTACTTTTTTATCTGCTAGGAAATTGCTCTGAACGAAACGCGCGGCGAAGCCGCTTTGTTCTTCTCTAGGAAAGTGTATTCGTTTTGGCTAGTGGAAAGCGGCACAGCACGAAACGCGCGCGCAAGCGCGCTTTTTTACCTTTTAATCTCCGATAGCGCCGCACCAACTGCCGTGGCAAAAATAGCGTCTTGCGGAATATAAAACCGATTATGGGGGTGCAGTTTCGCCAATGTATCTGTAACTGTTAAAGCATGGTCGAACACAGATAGTGACCCTATTAATACGATATCTTTAACATTATCGTTTAATGTTGCAAATACGGCCATCATACCAATGCTTTCAAAAATCATGTTAATAAGCCCAAGCGTAATATCCGCCGGGGTAACAGTATCTTGAATATTTCCAAAGTTAGAGACAGTGGTGTAAGGGGGGAGGTTACCTATGGTTTCCTTAGAAATATCGCTAAGGCGCAAATCTACCGCGCTCAGGAGGCCGCTGGCTGCCAAATTTGTAATGCTTGCAAAGCTGTGCGCCCCCGCAAAGCGTTCTGCCAAGTTTATTAGGGTTCCGCCGCCAACGCCACTGCCGCCAAGGTGGGTGATACTATCTTGGGTGGCTCTTACAAGTGCCGTGCCTGTGCCCGCGCTTACAATAATGGCTTGCGGCAGGTTTGCAAGGTTTAAGCCGCCTAGGCCAATTGCTAAAAATTCATCTACGCGCTTTGTGGGTATATTGTACATACCCGATTCTAAATATGACGCCCCCACGCCTGTTACCATAATTTTTTGTATGTCGTCTATCGGCAGTTTGTAAGTGGATGTAAACTTGCCAAAAGCCCCAAAAGCAGAGGTTATTTGGTCGCCAGCTTCCACCTGCATCATGCCTATGCATTCGCCATTTGGCTTTAGCCCTACAATTTTTGTAGTAGAGCCGCCTACGTCTATGCCCAGTATCATATTAATTCCTTCTGGTTGCGTCAATGATACGCACGATAGTTGGGCTAAGGACGATATTTATAACCAGTTCTATAACAAAGTTTATCCCAGCGAGGCCAATAAACAGGAAGTAGAAAGCGGTTGCCCCTGCTGCCCACATTTCCAAAAAGTACGGGAAAATAAAGTACATAGCTAAAAGGAATAGCCCTGTATTTACAATTGGGCAAATAATAGCAGCGTATATTACCCCTAAAAGCTTGTTTTTCTTAGAAAAAGCCCGATATACAGCCCCTGCAGCCATACCAGCCAAAATACCCCGCAGCATAATAACAGCGGCTGTAGCAAGGGGGTTTGCTACCCAAAGCATGTGCGCGCCTGGGTCTGCCCCGCTAATTGTCATAGAAAGAACCACCACGCCAAATACCGCGCCAAGCATACCGCCTGCCGCTACGCCATATAGGGCAGCTCCTATAACAATTGGAACAAGCACAAGTGTTATGGCAAATGGGCCAATTTGAATGAATGTAGCCAAGATTTGAAGTACAACTACAATTGCGGCAAAAATACCAACCCCTGCAATGCGCTTTACTCGTGAATTCATTTGTTATCCTCTATTCTATTATCTTTTATTATTTCGCTCAAAATGGCAAATTGCTCGTTTATGATTTCTTCTGTAAGGGCATCGCCCAGTGCAAGAATACTTAGCCCGTCAATTGTGGCAATAAAATGAATGGCTAATTGGGAAATGTTTTTATTTGTTAATACACCTTGGCGTACGCCAATTGTAAGAATAGCTTCCACAGAGCTGCGAAGCTGGCTAAGCTGTGTGTCTCTAAATGCGTGTACGGCGGCTTTAGGCTTTGAAAAAATGTATTCGCAATAGGCGCGGAACAGGCTGTTATTAAAGTTTACAAGGCGCGCTTTTTGTTTCGACATGTATTCTTCTAAAACAGCTTCAAAAGGTTCGTGCTCGTTAACAGATTTGTTTATGCTAAAAAATCTTTCTTTGTTGCGCTGTTTCATAAGTTCAAGGAAAACTTCGTCTACGGATGAAAAGTAAATGTAAATTCCGCCGCGGCTAATACCGCATTCATCAATAATGTCCTGCATTGTAACTGCCAAAAAGCCCTTTCGGCAGAACACAAGCCGTGCGGCGTCAAGTATTTTTCGCAGTTTGTCCTTTCGCTGTTTTTCAAAATGTGGGCGTGAAATGGGTAACATCCTTTCTGAAAAAAAAATTAATGACACTGACACCAGCGTCACTGTTATATGATATGACATTCATGTCATTCTGTCAACAAGAAATTTTAAGCAGGCAACAAATTATAGTGAATTAAATTGAAAATCGCCTCAAGCTTCGCCCGACAATCCGCTTGGTGCCGCGGATTGCGGTCTCGCAGTTGGAAAAAATGCATTCCAACACATCGGACTGTTTTCAACTAAATTCACTATAATATAAACGAAACAGCGCTTGCATATTAGTACATCTTATGATAATATTTGACAAAATTACAAGTATACGAGTAGGGTGGCAAGAAGTGTACATTTTGGTGCGGCTTTTTTGTTCTTTAGGTCATGCATCCTTTTGGATAGTGAAAGCGGCATAGCCGCTTTTTATATATTGGGAAATGATGGCAAGACAAGTTGTGCCAATAATGAAGGGACTGTATAGTGTGAGCAATCTCAAAGTTGGGCGAATTTCTTTATTGGAAGAGTTTGTTGCGTTTAGAGACTCTACAGACAAACTTAAAGTTCTAAAATTAAGGAGAAAAATACAAAAATTTTTGAAAACTTCGGAGACTGGTAATACTCAGCTGCTGGATGTTCTTAGGGTTTTGGATTTATGGGTTGAAGAAATCGATTATAACGATTTTAGTCATTCTTTTCGCATTGCGTTGCCAGTGGTAGAAAGGCTTTCCAGGCTGGGCGAGTTGGATTTTTATGATATTGTAATAGCTGCACATGTTTGCGGTTATGGGAGAGATTATATAGCCTCCTATGAGTTTGCAAAGAAGATATTTGAAGATGTAGAAAAACATAAATCCCATAAACGCTACTTAGATGTTAAACTTGCTACCGGTATGAATGCTACGCTACGTTTGTTACGGGCAAGATATTTTGAGTTAGATCATACAGAATCTGTCGATGATTTGGGCGAGTTAACCATTATGTTTATGGAATATGTTGGCAAAATTATGACGCTTTGTAAAGATCACAAAGAACTTTGGGAATATAAAACAGTGGCGCAAATACGTAAAGCGCTTTTTGAGAGAAACTATTCAGAGGTTGATATGGGGCTGGCTCTTATATCGGAAAAGGGTAGCTACATTGTGTATAAAGTACTTGCCGAAGAAATTAATGGGTTCAGCGCTTTTGCCGGTGTTGGAAAAACTAAAATGTTGCTTAACCTTCAAATAGGTAAAAATATCCGCAAAATCCGTAAATCTGCGTATTTAAGGATAGAGGATTTTGCAAGTATGTTAAATATAGCTCCTTCGGCTTTGCAGTCTATTGAGCAGGGTAAAAGGAGTACGCATATTCACAATTTGTATAAATTATCGGAAACATTGGATTTTTCACTGGATGAAATTGTAAAAGGCAAAATAGTGCCTGTAGACAAAAATAAGGATTACGGATTGTCAGAAGAAATGCAGGCGTTGGTCAATGTTTGTAAATCCCTTAAAAAATCTGACATTGTAACACTTAATGCTTTAGCAAAACAGCTTTCTGCAAAAAACTAATTAAATGATGAGGTAGTAGGTGTAAACTTAGGTTTACAGTGTTTTATAGGGGTGTACACTGTGTACCCGTTGTCAAAATTGTAATCGTTCCGGAAGCGGCGTCGCCGCTTTGTTCTGCTCTAGGAAATTGGTCTCTACGAAATGCGCGCGCAAGCGCGCTTTTTTATTCTAAATTAATTAATCCCGCCGTATACATATGTATAAAACTATTCCGGAGGGATAAAATGAGAAGAAAATTTTTAACGGTTATCATTGCTTTTGTATTGCTTTTTACCGCAGCATGTGGTGCACAGGAGCTTCGTGGCCCAGCAAATGAAGAAGAAATAAGCGCATTTGAACAAATTCAGCGTAAGTTAATGGAAATGCAAAGTTTCCGCGCTATTGCCACGGTAGAATATCATTCGAATAAAGGCGTAAATATTTACGAGACGGTTCAACATGCCAAAATTACAGGGGAATATCGCGTCGAAGTTACTGCGCCTTCACATGTTGCTGGAAGTGTAACGGCGTCTGATGGGCGGCAAATTTTCCAGTTTAACAGCCGTGTAAATGGGCGGGTTTCGTTGCAGGTTAACGAAACTCCAGAGCGTAGCGAAATATTTTTGACTAGTTTTGTACGAAATTATTTGCAAAGTGATGAGATTTCTGTTAGTGTAGCAGATATGGAGCAGGGGCTTCGCACTGTTTTGGAGGCAACTGTACCGGGTAACCATCCATATTTGGCAATTTCGCGGTTATGGGTAGACAACCAGACCCTTCTTCCTGTAAAATTAGTGGTATTCGACCAGGACGATGCGGTGCGGATAGTTGTTACATATCATGTTTTTGAGTTTAATGTAGAGTTGGATAATGGGCTTTTTTCGCTGTAATGATACGTGTCGCGGAACACGGGTAAGCGCAGTTCGCCCCTACAAAAAATACCGCCCTGCAGGGGCGAACTGTGTTCACTTATAAACCCGCAAGCTAAACGGAGGTACATATGATATACAAAAGAGCGTGGGCAGAGATTGACCTCTCACATTTGGCGCACAATTTAGACGTAGTACGCAAAAATTTGAACCCGAAAACCCATTTAATGGGTATTGTAAAGGCGGACGCATATGGGCATGGCGCAGTACCTGTTGCCCGTACCTTGCTTGAAGGCGGCGTTAATTCCCTAGGAGTCGCTATTTGTGAAGAAGGAGTAGAGCTTAGGGAAAGCGGCATTAAAGCACCTGTGCTAATCATGGGCTTTACGCCAGAGCAATTGCTGCACGAAGTTGTTCGGTTGGACTTGACCCAAACGATATTTGACTTAAATGGCGCAAATGCTTTGGCTGTGCAAGCCGCACGTTTTCATAAACGCGCAATTGTACATATCAAAATTGATACAGGAATGAGTAGGTTGGGTTTTTTGCCCAACCTTGATAGCGTGCAGCAAATTTGTGAAATTGCCAAAAAGCCGAATCTTGATGTTGCGGGAATTTATACGCACCTGGCAACGTCTGACGAATTGGAAAATAGCTTTATGTTTGAGCAGTTGGAGCGTTTCCGGTGGGTTCTTGGTCAATTGTCCGAACGCGACGTTCATATACCGGAAAAACATATCTCTAACTCCGGGGCTTTTTCCCATATGGTGACCTCGGAAAACGGTTACTCTGGGTTTAATCTCGATTTTGTAAGGGTGGGGATTATGCTGTACGGCTATCCTCCTTCGGCAGAAATGATTAAAACCTGCGCACCACTGGGGTTAAAGCCGGTCATGCGGCTTATGTCGCGCATAAGTATGGTAAAAAAACTGGATGCGGGCGTTGGTATAAGCTACGGGCATATTTATAAAACGAAGCACAAAAGCACTATTGCTGTGTTGCCAATAGGCTATGCAGACGGGTACCCGCGCAGGCTTTCTCATGGGGGGAGGGTGCTTGTAAATGGGAAATTTGCGCCAATTGCAGGGGCAATTTGCATGGACCAGTGTATGGTGGATATAACAGGTATAGAAGGTGTTAATGCCGGTGCCCCTGTTGTAATGATGGGGGCAGAAGGGATTTGTGCAGATAACTTGGCAGAAATAGTCGGTACAATAAGTTATGAAATTCTTTGCGGAATTGGTAAACGAGTGCCGCGAATTTATGTATAGAAAGTTTTTCCATTGGTAATAATGCAAGCATAACGATATGTAAAGAGGTGGACGTAGTGTTACAAGTGCGGCGAGGCGATATATTTTACGCAGATTTAAGTCCGGTTATAGGTTCTGAACAGGGGGGAGTGCGCCCGGTTTTAATTATCCAAAATGATGTGGGAAATAAATACAGCCCCACTGTAATTTGTGCGGCAATAACGTCGCAAATAAACAAGGCTAAGCTACCAACGCATATAGAAATTGAATCTGTAAGTTCTACTTTGGTCAAGGATTCGGTTATTCTTTTAGAGCAGATTCGCACTATAGATAAAAAACGCCTGCGGGAAAAAATATGCCGTATAGACGACAAAATGATGAAAAGAATAAACCGTGCAATCATGATTAGCTTGGGGTTAGATACATAAAATGCCCGAAGTAAACCGTGTATTGCACGGTTTGTTTTTGCGACGCCGGCGAAGGAGGCATAGAATACATAATGATAATCAGTGCCAGCAGGCGAACAGATATACCTGCATATTATTCAAGCTGGTTTTTTAACCGGATTAGGGAAGGGTTTGTATCTGTCCGCAACCCCAGGAATTTTAATCAAGTGCGGCGCGTTGCGCTTTCCCCGGATACTGTAGACGGCATTGTGTTTTGGACAAAGAACCCTGCGCCAATACTAAAACGTTTAAGCGAGCTGCAAGATTACATCTACTATTTCCAATTCACAATTACGCCCTATGGTAAAGATATAGAGCCAAATGTACCGCAAAAAAATACAGATACGCTTTTGTCATTCAAGCGGCTATCGGAAATAATTGGCGCGGATAGAGTCATTTGGCGGTACGACCCAATTTTGATAAATGCCAAATACACGGTAGATTATCACATACAGGCCTTTGAGAAAATTGCCCGTGAGCTGCATAACTATACACGCAAAGTGACAATCAGTTTCATTGACACAAATTATAAGGCGGTAAAGCGCAACACCAGTAAACTGAACTTAGCAGAATTTTCTACTGAAATAAAAATAAATCTTGCGGCCACTTTCGCATCTATGGCACACAGCTATGGCCTATCCATCGACGCCTGTGCACAAGAGATAGACTTGCTAAAATATGGTATTTCGCGTGCACGTTGTATAGATGGACAATGTTTTGAAAAACTGCTTGGCCGCAGTTTAGATATTAAAAAGGACAAAAATCAACGTAAAGGATGCGGCTGTGCTTCAAGCATTGATATTGGTATGTACAATACTTGTATGAGTGGTTGCATGTACTGTTATGCAAATTATATACAAAAAGCGGTAAAAGTGAATAATACAAAGCATAATCCACAATCCCAGTTTTTAGTGGAACTATAAAATGTGCGTGCGCAAATTTCCAAATATCTTGACAGATATAATCGAAAGGGTATAATAGTGCTGTAATCAAATTGTAATCTTGCTGTTGCCAAGGAGGGCATATTTTGAATGATTCTGCCATTTATGCGTTAGTGGATCACACGTTGCTGTCCCCAACGGCTACATGGGGCGATATTCAAGTTATATGTGATGAAGCGATACAATATAAAACCGCTTCTGTATGCATTCCTCCTTCCTACGTGCAAAGGGTTAAGCAAAAATATGGAAGCCGCATTAACATATGTACCGTCATAGGGTTTCCACTAGGATATAACACAATGCTTTCTAAACGGGCAGAAATTAAAAATGCCGACGGAGATGGCGCGAACGAATTTGATGTGGTTATTAATATTGGTGACGCGAAAGACAAACATTTTGATAAAATAACCGACGAATTGACAGTACTAAAAAAAGCAGTGGGCAGCAAAATTCTAAAAGTAATTATAGAATGCTGCTATCTGACAACAGACGAAAAAATCGCCCTGTGTACATGCGTGACACAAAGCGGGGCGGATTTTATAAAAACCTCAACAGGTTTCGGCACAGGTGGCGCAACTATTGAAGATATCAGGCTGTTTAAGCAACACATTGGCCCAGATGTTCAAATAAAAGCTGCCGGCGGCATGAAAACGCGCGAGGACTTCATTGCTTTTATAAATGAAGGCTGTTCCCGTTTAGGGACAAGTTCTGCCGTCAAGGTTTTAACCGGCGGCGAGTCAGGTCACTACTAAAACTAGGCAATTCCTTGCAATTGCCCACAATCTTAGGAGGATTAACCATGAAAAAAGTTTTCAAACTACTACCACTGGCTTTACTGCTTGTTGCATTGCTTGCTTTTGGCGCATGTACAAGAGACGAAGAGCCAGCCATGGGTACCGCAGCAACAGAAACACCAGCAGCAGAAACACCGGCAGCAGAAACGCCTGCCGCAACCACTGCAGACGCAAGCCATATCCGCATTGCTCTAGTTGCGCACTCTCCGGAATCTATTTTGGATGACGGTTCTTTCAATGCAGGCGCATGGCAAGGCATTTTGCAGTTTGCAAGAGAACACGGCTTGTCAACCACCAGAGGCGTGGACATTGAGTTTTTCCAACCGGGTACTGCAACAGATGAAGCACGTATCGACCTGGTAGAAAACGTTGTGGAAAACTTTGGCGCAAATGTTATTGTTTTGCCGGGTTTCCATTTCATAGCTTCTTCATACCGTATGCAAGAATACTTCCCGGATGTTAAATTTGTTCTGCTGGATGCTTCTCCGGCCGGTGGCATTAGAGAAAACCTGGTAGCGATCCACTATGCAGAAGAAGAATCTGGCTTTTTGGCCGGTTACGCCGCTGTTATGGAAGGTTATAGAAGCCTAGGCTTTATGGGTGGTGTTGCTGTTCCTGCTGTAGTGCGCTTTGGCCATGGGTTTATTCAAGGTGCGGAATATGCGGCTAATGCTTTGGGCTTGGCTGCGGGCGACGTGACAATCAGATACCACTATGTGGGTGGTTTCGCTCCCGACCCTGCGGTTACAACCCAAGCCGGTGCTTGGTATGCAACAGGTACAGAAGTTATTTTTGCCGCTGCCGGTGGTGCAGGCTTCTCTGTTATTGCCGCTGCCGAAGCCGCAGGTGCTTCTGTGATTGGTGTTGACGTAGACCAAGCAGACGATTCTACTGTAGTGGTTACATCTGCCATAAAAGGTCTTGCTCCATCTGTAAATGCTATGCTTAACGATTTCCTAAACGATACTTGGAGAGGCGGCCGTGAGCTTATGTTTAACGCCGCTGTAGATGGTGTTGGCTTGCCAATGGCAACATCAAGGCTGCAAAACTTTACACAAGCGCAATACGATGCAATTTTTGCTCAACTTGCAAACGGCACAATCCGTGTAAACAATAGCTTGGAAATAATTGAAATTCTTGCAAACGTATCTCTGGTTGAAGTTGATCATAGTTAAATTATTCGAAACCCAATAATGGGGCACATGTCGTGCCCCTTTTTTGTAATTATATGTAGGGAGACCGTCCAATGCAAGCAACTTAAGCGAAGAGCACGTCATTGCGAGGAGCGCAGCGACGTGGCAATCCAGGAATTTTGCAGTCTCAGACACTTCTGGATTGCTTTGCTACGCTCACAATAATATTAAGTTACTTGCATTGGTCACCCCTACAAATACATACATATATAGAGGAGGTTTTTCATGTACATTATAGAGATGCGCAACATAACTAAAGAATTCCCCGGCATTATTGCAAACGATGACATTACGTTGCAGTTAAAAAAGGGCGAAATTCATGCGTTGCTTGGGGAAAACGGCGCGGGAAAATCCACTTTAATGAGTGTGCTTTTTGGGTTGTACAAGCAGGAAAAGGGCAGCATTTATAAAAACGGCAAGGAAGTGACCATTACAGGCCCGGGCGACGCCAACAGGCTTGGTATAGGTATGGTGCATCAGCATTTTAAGCTGGTGCATAACTTTACCGTGCTTGAAAATATCGTGCTTGGCGTAGAAACCACCAAAAACGGTGTACTGCAAATGAAAGAAGCCAGGCAAAAAGTGCTGGCTTTATCGAAAGCATACGGCCTTGAAATTGATATTGACAAGGAAATACGCCACATAAGCGTGGGTATGCAGCAACGTGTGGAAATTCTAAAAATGCTGTACCGTGAAAACGAAATTCTCATTTTTGACGAACCAACCGCCGTACTTACGCCACAGGAAATAGAAGCCCTGATGAACACCATGAAAGGCCTGGTAGCCGAAGGCAAATCCATTCTGTTTATAACCCATAAATTAGACGAAATTAAGCAAGTTGCCGACAGGTGCTCTGTTTTACGCAAGGGTAAAATGATTGGCACGGTAGATGTGGCCGCCACTTCTAAGGAAGAAATGTCTGAAATGATGGTGGGGCGTAAGGTATCACTAAGCCTGGACAAGCAGGATGCCAAAATAGGCGATACCATATTAAAGGTCAAAAACCTGTGCCAAAAAGGGGAAGCCGGTGAGAAGGACAAACTCAAAAATATATCCTTTGATGTAAAAGCCGGGGAAATCCTTTGCATTGCCGGTATCGAGGGTAATGGGCAAACGGATCTGGTCTATGCCCTGACCGGCCTTGAAGGCATACATTCCGGCGAAGTGTACATGGAAGATAAAAGCATAACCAAGGCAAAAATCCGCAAACGTACAGAAACCGGCATTTCTCATATACCGGAGGACAGGCATAAACACGGGCTGGTTTTGGACTACACCTTGGCATACAACACCGTTTTGCAAACGTATTATACAAGCCAGTTTCAGAAGTTGGGATTCTTGAAAAACAAGACAATTACAGACCATGCCAATACACTCATCGAACGGTTTGATATACGTTCCGGGCAAGGAGCAGAGACAATAACACGATCTATGTCTGGTGGCAACCAGCAAAAAGTTATTTTGGCAAGGGAAATTGACCGCGACCCTAAATTGCTCATTGCCGTACAGCCCACAAGGGGCTTGGATGTAGGGGCGATAGAATATATCCACCAGCAATTGCTGGCCCAGCGGGATTCCGGCAAGGCTGTGCTGCTGGTATCCTTAGAGCTTGAAGAAGTAATGAACGTATCGGATC
>Ga0123355_10007793_pt1 | contig 16118 bp, 12 predicted proteins | sample TergutEmb28metaG_3_FD_89872 | JGI IMG/M metagenome (GOLD analysis project Ga0123355, IMG submission 89872) | Embiratermes neotenicus P1 segment gut microbial communities from Petit-Saut dam, French Guiana - Emb289 P1 | ecosystem: Host-associated > Arthropoda: Insects > Digestive system > Gut ...
CCTGCATATGGATACCACACCACCACAGCCATACCACAACGTAACACCAACACACATCGAACCAGAGCAATACAACCCATGAAATAACTCAGCACATAAGTCGCAAGCTCCTGAGGACGGATGTATTAACATCCAAAACATGTTGAGCACTGAATAAAGTAATAATAAAACAAGTGGCATCAAGTTGGTCTCTCTTTACTCAACTATCAAGATGATGCACAGTCCAATAAACATAAGAAACATTTTTATGTTTCTGGTCAAGGGCACTACATCATTATTTAAAACTGGTTAGTCAGTAAACAAATCACCCCATTACATTGGAATTCTGCAGAATAATGAGAGAGAATTTATATGTTTTAAACTGTAACAGTGATTTCAGAATTATTTGTGCATTGGCATGAAATTTATGACCATTTACGGTGTAAGAATTTGTGGTCAAAAGTAAAATTTTTTTTGTGCCTCCGTTATGTCTCCTGCAATATAAGTACAGAAATACAAAATGCTATATTTAGAAAGGAAGTGCTTTGTGTGTTACCTGTAACTTCAGACTATAATTAGACCATGAAAAGAAGTCTCAAGGATGATGGGAATGCTTTCATAGCTTTATCCTTCCTGCTTAGTTACATTCCCATCCAGCCCTATCTGGCTCCATCAGTTGGCCCAAAGTGCTTGCTATCTGTGGCGGTTTTCATGTGATTATCGCTACACCATTCTTGTGAACATAATGGCTAGATTTTAGGGAAAAATATAGGTTTATATGCTGCAGGGAGCAATAACAACAATTACAGTCTGTGGAGGGGGGCTAATCTATAGAACTTGTTTCTTTTATCTCAGTACTGCTGTTCAAGATGCAGTCACAGGAAACATATAAGAAATCAGCAAAGCCAACTGATACCCAGTTGCACCACAGAGACTATAAAGCTCTATAAAAGCATTAATACATTACACTGACAGGACAGAAGCACAAAACTTATCTGACTTGTGACCATTCTTCCACCAGACAGTGTGTCTCTTCCAGTGGAGCTGTGTACAGATATACATTCATCTCAAATTGAGGAAAATGCATTTTTGAACACATTTGCGTGAGTTACTGCTTAAAGAAGGACCATTTATAACTCTGTAACAACCTCAATTTTTTAACCACTGATGGAACAAAAAGTGTTAGTTTTAACATTCATCTACTGTAAAGTAACATAATATTCCTCTCTTAGTACCATACCACCTTACTACACAATGATTCAGTATTGGACATGAGAATTATTTGACTGGAATACCCACTCTATAAACTAGCAAAGTATCTGTTGAATAAACTTAACTGGAGATAGCATTACATAACGTATATAAACTCCATGACGGAACTCAGCACATACTGAAGGAAAATGATAATGCAAATAGCATTAGATGTTGGTTTGCTGTGTGGCACAGATGTGAGAATTTTTGTATTGTATGAGGTTAGCCAGTATATCTTTTTTTCTATGTGGGTTGTGCTGTTATCTGAGCATTAAATTATGTGACCTTCAAATCTCAAAGTGAATACATGCATGTCTACCATAGATTCATAAAGGGTGAAAGAAATGCCAGGAACACGCTGCAAAGAAACTTATATTCAATTCACATAGAATAATTAAAGATGTGGTTGGCCAATTCACAAGTAACTCTAAAGGTGACTAAGAAAAAAGTTTTGTTCATTCAACATTCAAAAACCGTCCGTATCATCTACTTTATCGTAACAACAGTGCTAGAAATTCACACTTGTTTAACTGTCACAGGCACAGTAACTTCACCATGTGAAATCATGCAATGTGTTGAGAACAAAGTAAAGAGTCAAAGTACAGTCTTTTAGGATGTAATGCATGTAGTTTGATAAATAGGCATTAGTGTTTCGGCAAAACCTGATGCCTCCATCTTCAGGGAAGAAGAGCCTCTTCTATCCTGGGGAGGTACCAGGTCCCTCTCAGACCTCGGTGCCTATCTACTAAGCCATGCAGTGTGATATTGACATCCAGTAACACCAAAAATAAGCACAGGAGCAAAAAAAAATTAAATTGCCATAAACATGCGTGGGTGAAATAGAGCTTTGTGTTCAATTTCAGATATTATTATTAATACTGACTAACATGCAAATGACACACACTTTCTGATAGCTTTCCATTTCTTATCTAAAAGGCATACAGACTAAAATATGCAAAAATATAATTTTAACTGACACTTCACATAAGCATGCAAACTTGGTCTCTCATCCTAAGGCAGGTACATAAACTGAATATGTTTGAATACAAGTTCTTGTGGAGAAAATTTAGACACAAGGCAGAAAAAGGGAGAGTGGGACAGAAAAAATTACCTGAGAACGAGCTGTATAATTTATACACTTCACCTAGATTGTTAGGATGATTAAAAAGGGAATAATGGGCATGGTATATAGAATGCATGGGAAAGATATGACATCCTTACAAAATTTTGGTCAGAACACCTCAAGTGAAGAGACCACTTATGGAACATATACGTAACTGTGGGAGGGAAGACACCATTAAAATTTACGTTAAAAAATTGTGTGTTAAGGTGTAGACTGGTTCAGATGGTTCAATATACCGTCCAGAGACAGATGTTCTAAACATGGTGATGGAATGCTTTAAAGAAAAGTCTTCCACCACAGAGTCAGTTACCTGTTAAAGTGTTAGAGATGCAGCAAGTTAATCTGATTAAGTAACTGCATGTGACATGGTATTACTGACCAAGTGCTAAAAATATTTCAGTGATAAGTTACGAATCTGCTGCAATTTGAAATAAATAAAACAGTACATATGTCAACACAACCAGCATAACAAAAGACAGAATGTGAGACAGGAAGCACAAACAGAGAACTGCAGCATACATGTAAAACAAATGAATCATTCAGTGAGAAAATAAACTGATTCACAAAAAAATCCTGTGACATAAATGCAAAAACATACTTAAAACAGCCCAGATTTTCATGTTTTCCATCCAACATTCCCATAACATTCAGACATTATGTTTACAATTACACACCACTTGCAGAACTGTTTCATATGCAATTCCTAAGCTATTAGCGATTACAAGCCTTTATTCATGAAGTGCATATAAAAAGGACATAAACTGAGTTCTGAGGTTTTCACAGGGGTAAAATACAGGAGTCCAGTCTTCTGCATTGTGACTATATTGTCAGATGGGTTCCAGAAGTTTTGAAGGAATGGGTAGCTGTACAACATTGAGAACTATCCACCCAATGATGCAACAGCAATATATTCCAGCAAACCAGAATATTTAGACACAAAACAAATCCAAAACTTTCAACCATGATCTGCTAGGATGAGGTACCATGTACCAACATTTTTTTAGGAACATACTGTTTCTATTTTCAATGCAGAACTGAAGAGCAACACAGCATGTTCCTCTCAATCATTAGTGTCTGTTAACCAAAGTACAACTACCAGATCCCAAAAGCACATGCCTTGACAGGCCACCACCATAAGAACCTCAGACCTCACAGCAAGCCCTGAGGCACAAGTCAGCAATGCACAGCATATTCCCATTTCAACAGGCTGTCAAGCACAGAATGAAGTCACACAAATGCAACAGACTGTACACAGGTACATGAATGAGATACTGAATGAGCCTTTCCTTAAACTGTAGCAGTGGGGTACCAGACAGAGTAAAGAGGACGTAACCTAAACAATACTAAAAATGCACAAACTTCTAGTCTATGCAGTAGTGCAGCTGAGGTGTCTGTTCCTCTAGGATATGACACTGCATCCCTAGGTAACTTGTTCTTAAAGTTTTGAGATAATGTGGTTGTCCCATCTTCAAGGGTTGAAATATCCAAGGACTCAGCTTTTCAACTCTTGAACTATAACAATGTCTCGGAATGTTATGAACCAATTACCCCTTAATGTGGTACTCCTGACAACAGATGCCTCAGTGCTGGAACTGCTTCCTAACAGCACAAAATGTCTAAGCCCCGTTAACTGGCATGGACAATAAAATGTCACTTCAAATGGAATTATTTTAATGATCATTTATTTCCCTCATAGTGACCCTGCTGTTATGCAAAATGTAATCTGACAGCATTTCAATAAAAGGATGGTCATTATGCATCTCATCTTGCATACAATGCCTACAGTCATGAGATGCATCACATGAAACTATGTTGTATGTATTACTTATGTTGTATGTATTACTTAAGCATTAAATGGTAGCATAATTCACTCTGTAACTGTCCCTGCTTTTCCTATTGTTCCTAATCTTCATGAATACTTTCAACGCAGTGTAAATGTCATAACTGATCTCTTTCATTTTCTTGTGTGAGATGACATGTTTAAATAGTCACATGTTTCTCTGGTCTCACTAGTTCTGCCATATCTCATGAATGGTGGCATATTCCATTGCCTACACTTTGCTCACAAATGCGAGATGTTCAGATCATCTGGTGTTTTTCAGGCATTATTTTGTACCTCACAAGAAACAGTCTGTTTCCATTATAAAGACAAATCACATGAATGAATGTGCATAAGTCTTCAGGCTAAGCATCTGTTATTATTGTACAGTTTTAACCAAAATCAGAAAATGTCAACAAATTTTAGTAAAAGTTGCAAATATGAAATTTCACGAAAATCTGACCAGTGGGAACTCTGCTGTTCCATGTGATTAGAAGGCTTGATATGATGATGTAAGGTAATCAATTTGTGCAAACATGCTGCACACGTGATTATAAAAACAGGATGATAACCTGAAAAAGGAATTATGTTACGTGCTGAAACTGTACTGGGTCAATATTAATTTCTTCTTCTATCCATCTGCTGGGTCTTTGTGAGCAGCACTTTTGATGTAGGTCACTTACTGTAGTTAAAACCCTGGGTCTGGATGCTATGATGGTCTGACCCAATTTTGTTACTGGGGGTCAAAAACTACTGTGTGGACTGAATTACAGGACTATCAGCAATCTAAATAATTTTTATGAAAACCAATGTTGAGGAAACTCAAAATAGCAGAGTGAGAGAAAGTATTCTATTCTGTTATTTTCCTTTCATCTTGTTGTTAAAACACATCAGTATTGTGTTAACACATCAGTATTGTGTTAACACATCAGTATTGTGTTAACAAAGGCCTCCATACCCATGCCAGTTTCAAACTTACAGCTTGACATTTGTGGAGAAATAAAAAGAAGTCATGACAGAGAAGAAGAATGGGTTTGTTGAACCCATACTATGACATATGAGCAATGGTACCCACTGCCACTTATGAAAGAGAGTGCATTATTCATAGACATAGCATACTTATGACTGTGTCACATGCTTAGAAAGAAGGCTTCAATATACTGCTGTATATGTAGCCACTTTTATATAATGTACTAATATTTCAAGATGTTTCAGCATACAGCTCAATTCATGAACTTACAGAGCTGACAATAATTCTCTTATTTCTCTAATTGTTTTGTGCAACAAGGTTCATTGCAATTGCTTTCTATTCTCATTGAACTTCGACTCCTGAAGCACATTTATGAAATTTTAGCATAATTTTTTGACTGATATCAGAAATCACACCAACAGAACTTCAGTAACAGTAAGTAAAAACTTGTCTTAACTGATTTTGATGTAAGACAGCCACAGAATGGAATAAAATAAACCACTACTACATCCTAATTTACATGAAATTCTTTCTATAAATGTATCTATTAATTAACAAATTATATAAGAAAACATATCAAATCATGCTTCACAGAAGTGCTGTTTGAGAGTGCTTGTAAGTTTACGGGCAGTATGACTGTGAAAATTTTGAGTAAAAATTACATTCCCATTCAAATATAATTATATGAAATGATTCTTAAAATTTGTTGCATTATAAATACATGAACAAAAATCATACTGCAAATATAAAAAATGATTACGCATTTCAGTGTGCACACAAGCATGCTCATCTGTTTTGTGTCTACATACACAAAGTATTTACATTCTGATGCTTCATACATGCTTCAAGCTGGACTAAAATACACAGGAGAAACTGTTTGGGAGATGAATGTCCCACGCATCCTAATGTGTAGAACTGACTGTTATGAAATGTTCACATGATGTTTATAGTGTTTTAATTAGAGGAAGGCCACCATATTAGAATATCAATGCTTTCTCTTTATTGTGAACAAAAGTTACTTAATAATACAGGTTCTATAATGATCTTCAAGACACCATTCATGAATTATGTGAACATGAAAAAGCCCTGTATGCAAATTTAAAGTATGTGAATGACTTCAAATTCATTGCTAAAACTACAGCACTAAATATGTTACCTGTAGACGCTACATTTTAACTAATCCAGTCTGTAGTAAATGTTGTTATATCAGAACTGACAATGATGATTGCATACACATCTACTTACAAACTGAAAGTAACATTGATAGAAAGATGGTGGATATGATTTTTTATGTATTTGAAACCAGTGTTATGCTTCAATAATTACTGCACTCCCCTCATATTTCTAAAAAGTTTAAATATGAATACAGACAGAACTAAAATTTTATATATAGTTTCGTGTGGGCTCACAATTCGGCTTTTCACCCCATGGGGGAGGTGGACTTGGGTGGAGGGTGTTTATAATGAGTGCTTGGATCAAATCTGACAGAACTTGATCAGTGTGTGACAATGCACATTTTTTATACTTTCCAATATCAGCCTCAACTTCAAGAACACGGGGCTTAAATACCAACAGTTAGGCTGTGTGTGTTTAAATCTGCCTGTCATCACATTCAATACCTGGAAGAAGCAAGTCCTTGACACACCCAAGAAAAAAGTGTCATTGAACAAACCAAGAATCAATCAATAAATTTCCATGGTGAAAGTGAAAAGATAGACTCAACCCAAATTTAAACATGTAAGCTGTTTAAATGCACAGAGATCAATAAATGCATACAGGGCAATCACAAAGTTTCATAGTATCACAGAACCTTCAAGAAAAATACATTTGAATACAGACTTAAGCTTGTAATACTGATTCTGAGAAGCAGGCCTTCCCCCATTGAAAACATTATACAGCGTATATACTGTATCTGTGTGGACTTACTGGTCAGTGTCTTCATTAACAAACATCTGTTGGCCCCATATGGATAACATAGGGTCTACAATGCCTTGTTTGGTTGTCTGAAAACTGTTAAGAGGAAGAAAACAAGAGAGAGAAAAAGATTGCAGGGTTGGTTAGATATGTTGTACACTATTGTATTCCCAGATCATTATTTTAGTGATAGGTAAGGTATGTGTTAGTAACATGCATATGCATTTCCCTATGTTAACTGCTATAAATAGCTCTGTATTTGTACAAATGGGGTTCTGTGAGCAAAAGATACAATGTAGCTTAAATTTGTTTCAGCATCAACTGTGACTATATACATGTTGTTAATTAATATAAGAATGAAATCATAATTTTATGTTCATATGCAATCTTATGGCACTTCAAAAAAAATTTTAAAATGTCAGAGCATTAAATAAATGATGAAGGAAAGTAATATACAATTAACAAAAGATGAGAGAATTAGAACAATAATAATTTAAGGATCTAGAAGACAATTTGACAAGAGAGACTGAAATGTCCATGTACCTAAATAATTCCTTGATAATGTTACACCACTGTGGAATTTCAAAGGACAGAGATTTTATTCCTTCTTCCTTGTCTGTGCACATATGTACACATATATGGACCAATTTTTGTACTTTCTTCTCCTTACTATAGTTTTATAAAACATATGAATAAAATGAGATGAATTCACAACTTTTCAGGTTTGAGGGAATACGTGAAGTCAATTTATGTTCTAAATTAACTTGGAATTAATGATTCATGTCATATTTTATTACAGATGCATTGGGTAATAGGAATAAACATAAAAATGGGTTTCATTAGGCGAACTTCTCTTCAAACCATTTTAATCCCAAAGATTTCATTGGAATTACTTGAAACAATAGAATCTTAGAGTGATGTGGAGTGTTTGTAGTTGAATCTATGTTACTACCTGGAAATTTAAAAACACTGCATAAATTAATCTAAAATATATTACAAGTCCAAAATATTATAGACTATATATATATGTTAGTGCATACAGGAAACAGCAGATTAGTTTAGACCACTGGACTGCTCTAATGTGTTTTTATGGCAATGGTCACATTTTACATGTTGTGGTATGGACAATGGGAAATTACACAGAACACAGCCATCACTCTGCTGGCTTTCACTACTACAGCTACTCCATGGAGCAGGGTCATTCTAGAAAAGCTAACCAGTTCTCAGCTAGTCAAGAAACTCTCTACATTTGACAGAACCCAAAGGTTCATTACTGCAATTACAAGTGCCCACCAACTGTCCCTGTCCTGAGCCAGGTCAAACTGGTTCATGCCCCCCCATCCCACTTCATGAAGATCCATCTTAGGCTCCTTACATTCCATGGACCAAATCTCATGTCCCTTTCCCACAGTTTATGTCATTCCAAAGGATCAGTCCAGGCCTGAGGAACATGTACCTGTTTCATAACAACACTAGTGTTTACAGTGAAGAGTTGTTTGCTCCTCGCCCAACCCCCAAACTGGAGGACCACCCCTGTCGGCTGCCTGTGACTGCTTATTCAAGATATATTGGCAGCTACCCCTGCTGGTTTCAGCTCTGGTAACTTACTAGAAGGATCTGTTACCCACTGATGGGCACCATATCCTATTCTGAAGAGCAAGTATTATTGACTCTGTAAAGTTATATGAAACATCAGTTATATGTAGCCTCTGTCAGCAATTTCACAGGTACAAGCTTAGGGTATCACATTGGTGTATTCTACAACAACTTTTGAGCCTCGAGACATTTTAATAAAAGCAGACACAAGCATCATACTAGTGAAGACTACAGCACAGTCACAGCCCTTTATTTTCTGTTGCTGATGATACCTGAACAGCAGGCTGTGCTTACATATGCAGCAACATGTACTATATAGTTGAATAAAGAGAGACCAACTTGATGTCACTTGCTTTATTATTTCATTATTTAATGCTCAACTTGTTTTGGATGTTAAAGCATCCAACCTCAGGAGCTTGCGACTTATTTGTTGAGTTATTTCATGGGTTGTATTGCTCTGGTTCGATGTGCGTTGGTGTTACATTGTGGTTTGGCTGTGGTGGTGTTGCGCTTGTGCTTCAGCCCGCATACAGATACCACACCACCCCAGCCAAACCACAATGTAACACCAACACACATCGAACCAGAGCAATACAACCCATGAAATAACTCAACAAATAAGTCACAAGCTCCTGAGGATGGATGTATTAACTTCCGAAACATGTTGAGCATTAAATAATGAAATACTAAAGCAAGTGACATCAAGTTGGTCTCCCTTTATTCAACTATCAAGATTATGTACGGTCCAATAAACGTAAGATGTACTATATAGTTTGACAGATTTCTGTTTCACACTACAAATAATGAACCACTAGAACTAAAAATTATAAACTTCATAAGGCAACACATAATATTACCTACAAATTTCATGTGAACCATTTTTATGTCAACAAAAATTAGATACAGTGATGATGCAAAATTAATACAAGATAAGGTTCAAATAGCAGTCTTCCCAGATGTGATAACGTGTAGTCTGGCAGATGGATATGAATACTCGCAATGTTACTAACATATCAGAGGAACAATACCTCCATATACAACCCTTAAAAATGTTCATCCAGAATCCTAGTAACTGCCCACAACACCACAATAAAATCTTATCAGATTGAGACTGTGTGGTGGTAGTACTGCTGCTTGATGAAGGCTAAGACAGTGTTCAGTTTGTGTTTTGTGTTTTGATTTTACACAGAGGAATGAATAATCACTGAAGTTGAGTCATCTGTAATACAAAAGTAGTTACCAATTAAAATTACACTGACTAAGGCGTTCGGTTTTTAAAGCACAGAACCTTAAGCAACAAACCCCTTATGTTTTTACTAGTTTTGCAGTGATTACTTAGAAGCAAAAAGCTAGCATACATTGTTTTATGCCAGAACATTAAGGCCTTGGAAAATAATTTGAATTGAAAGATACTGAAACAATAAGGCACTGAACAAAAACATTGATCCTGTATCTTAAGATTATGAGCGCCAGTCAAGGCTCCATCCATCAATACGAGAACTTAAAGAGAAGACTAGAACACAAGCATCTACTTCAATAGACAATGCCTTAAAAAACAGCTACCTCCCAACTACGCCAACATAAAGGTACTCAACACCTCCCCAGCCCACAAACACACACAAAACGAAGAATACCAGCCATAAGAATTAAGGATGAAATCAGATATTTACACTCCAAAAAACAGAAACTAAACCAACAGATGTACCACCTATACATAGCTTTGGCAAACACGTGGAAAAACACTTGGCCATACATTTACAACACGATTGAAGAAAAACTTGGCAAAGAAACCAAGACCAAATACAGAACCTTAGACAATAAACTAAGTCACTTGACACAAACACAAACTAAAACTCCACATAAGACACATAACTTTTACCCGAGACTTATAAATAATACTAACGTCCGTTTCTCCAATGGTGAGACAGCATTACTTCAAAAGGGCTTAAAGTACAACTTACACTCTAAACCGAAGAACTGGATACAGAATTTGGCACTAGAAGCCGAAACTGCCATTACCCTACTACCATCCAGTGAACAGGACGTTTACAGAAAGCTAGCTGCTGACCATATTGGCAAACTACAACAGAAAAACCCCTCCCACAAACCACACACAGAAACCAAATTGATATAATCAATTCAAGCAAAACTACAAGAGAACAACACCACGATAAACCGGGCCGATAAGGGCAACTTCATAGTCATTCTTCCTACCAACAATTACGAAAACAAGACTGAAAAATTGATAAGTGACAACAACTTCCACACAGTCATTACAGGCCCTACAAACACTTTCCAGACCCAAGTCAGAAACACGGTGAAACAAAGCAAGACTTTAATACCAAAAGACAGCTAGTGGAAATACTTAAATATGAACCTCTCCGCCCCCTCCATCAAAGGGCTAATAAAGATACACAAACAGGACCAACTGATCTGACCTGCTGTAAACTGGCGCAATGCCCCAGCATACCTTCTTTCCAAACTATTTACCAATAAGATCAACCACCTGTCACCTCTACCCTATGCTTTCAACATAAGGAACACCCACGACCTGATACAAAACCTTAATGACAACCCAATGCTACCACACTACACCCTTGCTTCCTTAGATATTACGAATTTATACTCCAACATACCGGTGACAGAGACCAAGATAATCTTAACCAACACGCTGAAACACCAACTTGTAGATTCACAAACACAGCAAGAAATTCTTAGGTGGTATGACGTTATCACCAAACAAAACTACTTCTCACACAACAAGAACATAATAATACAGTAGGACGGCCTTGCAATAGGTGCCCCATCCTCAGGCCTAATTGCCGAAACCTTTCTACAGCACCTGGCATACCTGCACCTGGCACACCTGACACACAAACACCACATTATCAACTAATGTCGATATGTCAACGATATTTTCCTAATCTTTGACTCAAACTGCACTAGCATCCAAAGCATCCTTAAGGACTTTAATGCATTACACCCGGAATTACAATTTACAGTGGAAATAGAAAAAGACCATGCACTGAACTACCTTGACATTACCATACAATGAACCCCCATAAACATTAGAACTGCCATATATAGGAAACCTACGTTTACCGACACCATCATACCTTACACCTCCAACCACCCCACACACCACAAATATGCTGCTGTCAGAGTCATGTTCAATAGACTAAACTCCTATAACCTACAGCATGAAGAATACCAACACAAACTGAACATCATCCATAACATTTTACAGAACAAATCCTTCCCCATCAAACCCAACAAACCCCATATCCTTAAACCAGCAAAACCAAAAGACCCTAAGATGCCTAAAAAAATGGGCCAGTTTTACATATATAGACAGAGAAATTTCATACATCACAAACATCTTCAGACAGACAGACCCTAAGATTGCCCTCTGCACCAAGAACATTATAGGTAACCTACTCACCCACAAAAATCCCACCCCTGACATATACTCACAATCAGGAGCATACAACCTCTCCTGCCCCAACTGCAACAAAGCTTACGTCAGACAGACTGGTAGATGATTCTCCAAGAGGTACAAAGAACACAAAACCGCCTTCTGAAACAATAAGCAAACCTACAGCTTCGCAAAACACCTTAATGAAGAAGGCCATTCCTTCAGCCCTATGAATGAAACTACGCAAGTACTACACCACCACAAAAAAAGACCCCACCTTAACACTACTGAGAGATTCCATATCCATGCAGAATCCATAACTAACAACCACTTGAATGATGACCAAACTATCTTTCCAAATGCTATCTTTGACGTCCTCCTTAAGATCCACCATCCATAAAACTGTCCAACCCTGACAACAGACAGACCTGAACACTCTGACCACTTCCACATTACTACATACCAAGTTTGGAGCCACACACGCCTGCCTGGCCTTCCTCATGCAGATCTGAACTACAGAAGCAACCTTCACACAAGAGTGATAACACAACTCAGTGATATATGATAAGGGACAGTGACCATATGTTAGCTACACATAGTGAGTGGCATACAAATATGTGATATCGATAAGGCGACTGTGTTCATTGTAGGCAAACCTTTCAACCAACATGAAACAACTAAACTAGTTAAATACCGAATACTTACGCCACGCGACACAGTGAACTCACACAAATACGCAATAGTCACAACGAAGAAGACCACAATTTCTACACAATAGCCCCCTCCAACAACGGCAACTCGACAGACATGTGAGTAAAAATACCTAGTTCTACGTAACTCCCTGTGATACTAGAAACCACACACTCTGTCAACATCACTTACCACATATATTCACAGGTAACTGACCAACAATACTGAAGACCCCTCCTAAGAGAAGGAGACAATAATAGATCTTAAGCCATACCCATCCATCTGAGGGATTCTGGCCACACCGCACAACCACGAGGATAACAATACAAGAAAAAATAGCCCACCTAGACAAGGAGCTATTCAAGAACTGAAATTATTAATACATAGCTACTATAATATGCACTTATAGCGTATGTAATTTATTGTATGTTTTGCACAAACCATGAAGTTGGCAATTGATGAAACATCTCAGTATGATGGTTTTACTACCTAATTTGCATGTTAGAATTATAAGATGTTCACAATTGATGTAATCCCTTAACATGTTTATATCAGCTTTTACTAATCCCACAATTTATGATGTAAGACGAGATCTTGTCCCCCTTCCAAAATTACCACACATACTGTGTAGTCACTTAATAAGTTCTTTGTACAACCTGATGATGGCCTACATACAGGACCGAAACATGTAGTTGTACATTATATATTGCTACTAATTGTAATATTGTTGTGTTCATGATTGTATGTATATATAGATATATACACACATACACTACAGCTTTGTATTATTAGTCTCTTAGAGTCAACATTTTAAACCTGATGATGGCCTAAATACAGGGCCGAAATATGTAGTTTTATATTATATATCGCTATTAATTGTAATATTGTTGTGTTTATTACTGTATGTATATATAGATATATACACACACACACTACAGCTTTGTATTATTAGTCTCTTAGAGCCAACATTGTAAACCTGATGAAGGCCTAAATACAGGTCCGAAACATGTAGTTGTTATATTATATATTGCTACTAATTGTAATATTGTTGTGTTCATGACTGTATGTATTTATAGATATATACACACTACGGCTTTGTATTAATGATCTTGTATATTATATTGTATTGTTTACTTCAACTATTATATCAGGGGCGCACCTAAGGACGGGTGGGGGCCACTGGGCTGCACCCCTAAAAATCGAAATTTCAAAAGCATGGATTTTTTAAGATATGATGATATCAAATGTTATATGTGATTTAACCCTGAGCCAAAATCAGTCACTGAAATCAGGTGATGAACTGTACAGCAAAATTTGAAAAATCAAATTTAAAAACTTAGGACATCTTAGTTGAAATTACAAGAAACAAGAAGAATAGACTGTGTGATTTAAATTAGGTGTGCGAGTCACGGAACATGTAATTATATTTATATGTATATAAATGCAGTTGCAAACAGTGTTATGTAATTATTATATTTCAGACATGATTTGTGTAACATAATTTTCAAAAAAAAAAATAAATAAAAAAAAACCCAACCGGTAAAAACCCCCCCCCCCCTTCCCCCCGTGAAAAATTTTGGGTGTGCACCTGCATTATATTGCCATATAATTAGATCAACAGTAAAAATAAGTACATAACATAATGGAACTTAATAGACTGTAGTATATCAAACCTCTTCAGCTGATATTTCCACTAAATTTTTATCGCCCTATACATCTGCTGTCTCACAGTGAAGACAAACAGGGATATGCATACTTGTTGCATAAAGGTCACAGAGTTAGATTAATGATTATAATGACTTTCACACCGAAGGATACAAGTATAGATAAATTATTGCAACTTGCTGACTTCACAAACGGCAAAAATTTGACAATAAAATGCACCAATAATTCTGAAATGTGCCATCACCATTGTGTGTGTAAATAAATAGGTGTGGGTATTTAGTCAATAAAACAACAAATTTTCTAATGATGTTTATTGGAGGATGATATCAACTACATGTTTCAGCCTAATCCGGCCATCATCAGGTTCTCATCTGAAAGAGTATTAGTGTTTTATAGGATTTATATGGTTATGTCACAATGGTGAGATCTCACTATCGTGACATAACCGCATAAATCCTATAAAGCACTAATACTCTTTCGGATGAGAACCTGATGATGGCCAGATTAGGCCGAAACATGTAGTTGATATCACCCTCCAATAAACATCATTAGAAAATTTGTTGTGTTATTGACTAAATACCCACACCTATTTATATACACCAATATTCAAAGAATTTGTTCTATTGTCACCCTCTCAAGCAACTCACACTTTTGTAGCGGAAAGACATACGTGTATACAAATCACGTAGTGAAGTGCTGCACAATGACAAATTTTGTCCTGATCTGTACCACTGTGCAGTTGGAGTCTGAAAGGCATACCACTCATAACATAAGTAAAATCTATAGCTTTTGTTCAATGCTGGTACTGAAAGTAGTTAGTATGGGGTGTATTTCGTATAAATATAGAGCAGTCCAATGGCTGAATGCATGTACATGCAAATAAATACTCAATGCCACAGAAAATTATCTATAGAAGGAACTTTTGGAATTAAGCAACGATAGAGATTAAATTAAACCAAAAGGTTAGAATATAAAAGCCCACAGTCAAGAAAACAAAGGCCTGATCTACTGAACATCATTGGTATTTGGCTGAAAGCAATAAGCATTTTGTGGCTATACCATAACATCACTGATTTATATAGAAGAACTGGTGCTAATGTTGTAAGGCTTGTTACAACAAAGATCACAGATACAAGAGCAGAACCAGGTAATATTTTTTGTGTGCCTTTCCTTAAAACAAAATCAAAACTTTGTGAATGTGACAAAACCAGATCCCACTGTACTTCAGAAACCATATTAATTTGTACATTCTCCACAAGCTACCATATTAGTTTTCATGCTTATGATATCACAAAGGGAAAAATTGAAATCATGCCTTATGGGCGAGTCCATCTCAGGAGTACCTTCATCTTTTCACTTTATCAGATGGGCATAAGCATTGAACACAAATTAAAACATGGCACATAATGATGTAAAGGTAAAGCCATTACAGGCCTGGTCAGGCCCAGAGGGTTCTTGGGAAGTTAAGGTTCCCAGATTTCGTGACAACGGCACAGGATTGTGGTAAGGTTGTCAGTCTTATGCACCTGCTGCCTTTACCCCCAGGAAATACTCCTGGTACTCATTTCTGTTCGAGGCTGAGTCGACCCCAGGGCCATAGTGCGATCGGAAGGATTTTACGTCAATGAAAAATCCACTGACACCAGCTGGGATCGAACCAGCGACCTTCCGATTTGTAGCACAGCACCTTAACCAC
>Ga0123355_10007794_pt1 | contig 16116 bp, 11 predicted proteins | sample TergutEmb28metaG_3_FD_89872 | JGI IMG/M metagenome (GOLD analysis project Ga0123355, IMG submission 89872) | Embiratermes neotenicus P1 segment gut microbial communities from Petit-Saut dam, French Guiana - Emb289 P1 | ecosystem: Host-associated > Arthropoda: Insects > Digestive system > Gut ...
GAGGACATCAAACGAAATTCGACGAAGACACTATTAGACATCCCGAAAGAGGAGTTCGCAAAATGTTTCCAACAGTGGCAGAAACGTTGGGCGAAGTGTGTAGCTGCGGAAGGGAACTATGTTCAAGACAATTTGGGTTAAAACCCTGTAAACCTTATCTACTTCATGTACTGCGGTCAGTCCGGATACTTTTTGAACAAACCTCGTATATGTTGTAGAAGACTTCCACCAGAAGTTATTGGGCACTTCCAGTGTTTAGGTACATTGAATCATAATAAAATCTAGGTTACATAAGGCTGTAATTAGACTCTTTCAGCTACATATTTTGTTGAATTTAGGTATGGGAACCTTATATTAAAAGTTGTCAGCCAGTTCTGATGTTTGCTTGTCAATTCATCAGAAAGATTAGTTTCTGTAAGACCTGAAGGGCACTTTCCCATGTAACCCATAAACCTTTTACAGATTTTGTTGAAATTCAGTATAGAAGACTCACTGATTTGCATTTCAGTATTCTTGTTTTAAGTAAGCTTAATAAGCTTCAAAGAATATCACTGGCATTGTTATGCTGTGTGTTATGGAATTTGCCCTGTCCAGTCTTGTCACTCATAGTCAGTCTAGTCCTCTCATGAAATTACTGAAATGGAGGAGTGATGCCACCTCAGCTGACACCATAGTCATGAAGAGGCACATGTTGGAGGTATCTAGGATGATCAAGAGGAACAGAAACACAGCTAACATTTATTATTCGTAAAGGGGCATAGAGACCAGACTGACTGCTCATACTATAATTTTCTATCCTTGATATTTTTTCAGACTATTGTAATTTCATCCAAGATGTCTAACAAGAAACACGACTCATTTCATTATGATTCAGAGGAGATAATAGGCAGTGACTCTGGTGAAGATGATGATGTTGGTCTAGACCCAGACTGGCAGAAAACACCCATTTTCAAAAGACTGCAGAAGTTGAAGGTATCTCATTTATTTATTGTGCATGTTCGTTTGTTGCGATAAGTGACCATATTTTTGCTGTGCAATTTGAGGTTCTCACAGCAATGTCGCTAACGATTCATGTCTTCTCAGATACACACTATGTCATTCAGTGAGTGATATGTGACATTCGCAAGAAATACAGGGTTATTCATAAGTCCGTGAAACATTTTAAAAATCTGCAACAAATAAACTACTCAACGGATCATGGTAGTTCTTACGCCGATAGAGAGAGAAACTCTCCAAGCTTTTTTTACATATTTCACAGATGCTCAATGTGTCCACTTTTGGTAATATGGCAGGCATCTATGCGATAGTCCATCTTGTTCCACATGCGTGTCACCATATCACGGTCGACCAGAGCCACAGCAGAGGTGATGTGGTTGCGAAAATCTGGAGATTAGTGGGGAGTGGAGGAACAAAGACAGTGTCCTTCACAAACCCCCAGAAGAAAAAGTCGCACGGGGTTAAATCCGGGGACCGTGGTGCCCACCGCATTAATGCGTCATCTTCTTTTCCTGTGTGTCCTATCCACCTTCGTGGCAAGTTTCGATTGAGATACCCTCGCATGTCTTTGTAGTGAGCCAGAGAGCCGTCTTGTTGAAAGATGTAATCATTACTGTCTTCATTCAACTGTGGCATCAGCCAGTTTTCTAACATGTTTCACGGACTTATGAATAACCCTGCATAGTGCCTTCATCTTCAAGAGTCAAGCAGTCCTAATATATGTTATTAATGGTGTTTATGTTTTGCACAAAAAGAAAACCCATATTAGCCAATGTTTATTTGTGCTGCTCCTGTAAGCTTTAAAGAATGTCAGATTTATTTGTAATGCAATCATCCTTATAGCAGTGGTTTTGCTATCATCACTACCATGAGGAATATGTTACTTTTTAACATTACGGTACTCTGTAAGCAGCCTTTCCTTTTTAATTCACAAATGTTGGAATAAGACAAATATCTAAAGACATGCAAAAACACCTCTGCTTATCTCATCACCACTTTCATAAAATCCACATTCCCTTTGCCTCATTATCATCAAGATATTCCTTTTCTGAAAAATTCAATACAGTAACATGTCATTATTGTCATATTTAACTGAATACAAGATGGCTCTAATCTAAGGTAGTTTCCTCATACAACACTTTTGCCAAGGGAAAATGTATTTGTCTGAATCTTGGATGGCTACTTGTTAAGACACATCAGCTGAGCAAAAATATATATATATATTTTTATTAATTTCATACAGTTAGTTCATTAAACATGTCAGATTCCATCTACCTTTACCAATTAGTGTAATTCTGCACCTTCATTATTGTTAAGAGTGTCCACCTTGACCATCAGTGTCATCAGCCTTGTCATGATCACTTTAGTTAGATGTGCTACCATGACCTATATTCATTAGAGGTTGATTAAATTCCGTATGGGAAACTCATCTTAAAATTAGTCTAAAATGAGCCTATCAAACCACTTTGAATATGCATGTGTGTGCATGATGCACACATAAAAGAGAGAGAGGGTTAAGACAGTGCATTTATAAGAAATTTATAAGTCAGCTCATATTTTTTGAAGTGGTCATGAAGGTGGCAAAGGCTAAAATACATTTCCCAAACAGGTTGGTGTAGCAGTAACACTAGACTTGTATTCAAGAGGTGCCTGATTTGAATCTTGGCAGGATGTTTGGTGTCCTGCAGAGGATCTTAGTGGTTTTTCTTAGTCTAAGCCAGGCATATGCCAGGGCAGTACCTTCAGTAGAGCATAACCACTTTCTACCAATTCATCTTCCATGATCATCCTGCCATTTAATGCTTTATAGTCTGATATACTGTCAGCTTAGTAAAACCACTAAATGAATAACAAATAACTCAATTTCCTTATTTGGATGTCCAGGTGATTTTATAATATCTTTCCATGAAACTTAATTGAATTGTGGTCATGTTTCATAAGAAGCAATGGATGTATCTCTATTTTTGATGAAAATATTACCTTAGGAGCCAGGATAGCATAATCAGTATGGTGACTAGCTTTGGGCTGGATGACCGGGGCTTGAATTCTGGCTGAAGCAAGAGTTTTTGTGCTCTCCAGAGCTGTCCAGTCTGGCTGTGGGTCCACACCTCCTGTTCAACAGGTGCTGGAATTGTTTCCCATGTATAAATTGGCTGGGGTTTGAAAGTGACCACTTACCTCCATCTAGTGTTTTGGTTAAGAATTAGCATAGCTATACCCCTACTAACCCTGTATGCTGTCACGGCACAGGGAAAACTGTACTCTTTAATATTACCCAAGTCATGAACCTAGAACTGGATTTTAAGAGGCAAGAATACATAACTGACTGTTATACATATGCCTACTTCCATTACAATGTATGTAGGAAGTTTGATAGAGATTTAGCACATTTTGCCGCATTGTGTCATGTTTATGTTTGACTCTGTTTTGCAGCATAATAGATTTACTCTATACCCTGAAAATGAGCGTGGAATGAAAAGAAACTCTGATGGTCATGTTAGGTGCGCATGTAAGGGTGTTTGTAAAAACAAACTCTGTGGGTGCAGGAAGACTGGTTCAAAGTGCACAAAAGAGTGCAAATGTGAACACTCAGCCTGCCAGAACCAATATCAGGTAATTTTGTATTATTACTTTTTCCAATTACTGACATACAACTACCAAATCAAATGGGTCCTTTGTATCTGCAGCACAGTATATCCTCAGGTTCTGTCCAAGCATGTGGTCTACAGGTGCAGACAGCAGTTACAAACATATTGAATAAACAGTTGCCCGACAGTTGACAATGTAAGATATTAAACTGGTACGCTTTTCTGGGATAAAATATTTGAATGTTTGAGAGACAAATGAACTTGAAACAGACAACAGGGATGACTATGTTAAGAGATGTTACATAGAGGCATAAATTAATTTATTATTATTAGAATTACATTAAGTCCAGTCAAAGCTCAACATTTTAGTCTGTTGTTTTCAACTACATGTTCTGGCCTAAACAGCCATCATGAGGTTGAACACAAGGATCAAAGAAGATGTGTGTTGGGGGGGGCCAGGTGTCGAAACCTCACAGTTCGTGTTGTTGTAAGGGTATACATAACATGGGAAGAACAGCCTTGGCAGTGGTATTGGTATATTATAGTTTTCAAAAGACTGAATCAAGAGTATATTAATATTAGAAATAAATAAATAATTGTAAAAAGTTGGAAAGAAACCATGAAAGGTTATCAGATAAATGATAAATATACAGTCCAACACAACAAAGTTTTCGAAACATTCTCGAAGGTGAAGGCCATATGACATAAGACATACCATCTCCCCTCCTTCCTCCAAAATCCTATCACAACACTCCTACAGTAGGCCTTCAGGACACCAACAAAGATAAGACATACCATTCTCTCTATAACATGTTACACAAGTGTGTTGCATTATATTAATTTCATATATATACAAGAACAAACTGAATCAATAGTGGGATGGAACCATGTTCCAAATAATGGTGAAAAGCTGTGAAAATATTTATGATCTCCAGCAGATATCAGTAGTTTTAAAGATGTTACTTCTAAAAAAATTCTTGTTTCTATGAACTTTAATTTAAATCACCTCATCCCTATTTTAACTTACTATAAATAAATACTGTCTTCATGTCATCTAAAATACCTATATAAGAACATCCCACTTAGATGCCGTATATTTGAGAAAATTCCACCTTAAATATGACACCATATGATCTTGTATTTTCAGATTTCAAAGATAATGTATTCTGACAGTAGCAGTGAAAGTGTTGATGAAAATAGGGACCCAGATGAAGATATTTTCAAAAAGCCACGGTAAGTTTGTAGAAGTTAACTGAGTTTTACAGAAAAATGTTTGATTCAAGGCCCATTTTACTTTCAGGATATGAAATTTATGTCTCAGTCATTGTTTGTCAGAAGTATATGGAAATCATGCCATAATAGAAACTTATGGAATACAGGGCTTCGCTGAGCAAATATGATCGTCACAATCAAAACATAAAATAATTGCAATCTACAAATTAAATTACTCCTCCAGGTTTGAGTTGGCCAGTACACTGGATACGCATACTCAGGCATTTTTAAGACTTCTCATTCCGCTTAAACCAGTACCAAACTGGAACCTTGTTTTTTTATGCTTTCAGTTTTCCACACATAATCCTCATGTGTTATGACAGGTTAAATAGGACAATTAAAAAAGTAAGGTTCCATATTTTATTCCTGCTGAAAGGGTTTCTACATTGAGTTGGCAAGCATATGTTCAGTTAGTACATGTATCAGTAACAGTCAGCACCTCAGATGATGTGAACAGACACAGCAGTATTTTCAAATGGCAACTGTACTGAAAGAGCGGATGAAATAAATGTTCTGACAATCATTTTTAGGGGCAAAAAAAGTTCCACCTGTTGAAATTCATTGTGAGCTGGTGACAGTGTATGGTGGTAATGTGATTGCAGTAAATAATGTGCATAAGTGGTGCAGGGAGTTTGAGAGTGGTCGAGTGAATGTGAAGGATGAACAAAGGCGTGGTCAGCCTTCCACATCTGATCCTGTACAGGATTTTGATGCAGCAGTGCAGACAGATGTTTGAGTTACGCTCAATTGGTATGAAGGTTTAGTCTTTCTTGAGACACCATTTGGGACATTGTTCATGAATGTCTCAGCTACAGGAAAGTTTTCACCAGTTGGGTTTCTCACCTGACAAACAAAAAAACATACATGGAGTCATCCCTGATGCTTCTTCAATGATACGAAGCGCATGGTGAAGCATTCTTATGCAGAATTGTTATAGGAAATGAAACTTGGGTCTTCCAGTACACCCCAGAGAGCAAGGCTGAATCGATGACCTGGAAGCATCCTCACTCTCCAGTCAATAAGAAGTTCAAGACAGTGCAGCCTCCAGGGAAAATGATGGCCACTGCTTTCTGGGATGTTTATGGAGTTATTATTTTGGTTGATTTCATACCTCCCAGTTCAACAGTATATGTAGCTGCTTATCAGAAAACTCTAAAACAGACTCAAAGAGGCTATTCAGAAAAGAGATCAGGATTGTTGACCACAGGAGTTCTTTTGCACAACAATGCTCAACCTCACACTGCTTCTACAACTGTGAATCCCTTGAACTCCTGGGACTGGGAAATTCTTCCACATCAACCATACAGTCCTGATCTGCCACCGTTGGACTTCCATATGTTCTCAAAGATGAAAAAGCACCTCAGAGGTCAGTGATTCCACTCCAATGAAGACATTAATGAAGTCAAGACGTAGTTACATGGCCAGGGCCCACATTTTTTTTTTTTATGAAGGACTTGACAAATTGATATATTGCTGTGATAACTGTCTAAACAGACTTGGTGACTGTTTGCAGGAGTAAAGCTAATATGAGAGTATATCTCTACCTCATAAGTTGCTCTGTAGATTTTTATTTTATTTAAATAAAAAATAGGGAACCTTACTTTTTGAACTACCTACTAACATTTTTTTCCAGCCATCATCTTCAACAACCAGTCTGAACAACCAATCTGTCTTGTTCTTGCAAACAGGTTAAAATATGTATGATAGAAAGAAGGGTAAGAGGATACCTGACTAATGTCAGAAGTGTCATGTAAGGGTTTAATAGAAAGATGGACAATGTAAGATACAAATAACTGCACAGATGCTCAAGTGTGTACAGTCTGAAATCAGTACCTGGCTAGACATATGACATGCCATGAAGGAAATTGGAAATTGACTGATGTAAATATTGAGTTAATGTTCATTTCAGTTCTTTTGTTTTTCAGTAGTATATGTAATTGTAAAGCAAATATCCCCTAAAGCGCTCATCGTTTCTGGTCATCCTATACCAAGGGTCATTAATTTATGCATCCCAGACCATACACTTTTTCTGAAAACCACTTCAATGACTAACACACTAGAAAAATGCATATAGCAACTATTGTGTAGAAAAGTAACTTTTATATTAAAATAAGTGGTTGAAAGATTCGGACACTGGCAGCACTACAGCACCTATCACACTTCTCGGAATTGCCCCTAAGGTACACATGATTATGACCACTTCATAGTAATATTTGTTTCAAAATCTTATTTGGTGTTGTCCTGGTTGTCACTGATTCATAGACTGGAAATTTACAGCAATGTTTATTGTTATATACAGCCATTTTCAGTGTTCATTTCAAGTATAGTTTCAGACATTCACATTTTTTGTCATACTGGCATCATCTTTGGTGCCACCTTTACTAATGTAGGTTATGTTTGTCTGATGTTATGCATCAGTGTACACCAGTTTTATTCTTCATTGTATTAGTGCTTACATTTTGTACATCTGTACACTGTGTTCATGTGTCATCATTTCCAGATCTTATTATTTGGTCTGTGTTCTTGAAATTTTACAGTTAAATTTTAGTTGTTCTGAGCTGTGATTGTTCAATTGTGAATCAGGCATAAGAGGAACATATACTGTGAAAATACACTGTTTAATTCATGATGGACTGACTTAGATTGTTTCACTTTACCTACCTGAGCAGAGGTAGTACACTGGTGTCTGGCAGTATGAAAAAAATCACATTTCATCATGTTACTGTGCTACAATACACATATCACTGTCCAAGAGTAGGACAGCTGACCTTGTGTCCCTGATGATACATCATATCAGTAAGTCATGAGCATCTGTTGTCATTGCCAAGTGTATGTGGGTGTAGGGAAGAGGCAGACTGCACATACATATGTACATGCATACAAACACACCAACACTGCATTGTTGTCATTGTTGTTGCTGTTGGAAGACATAGCCTCTGCTATTATATGCCCATTGTGTACATTTTCTGCATGTAATTGATCAATACCACATGAATGTTGTTTGATTTTACTGATGATGGCTATATTGTCTGAACACTACTGAAGCCAACTTAACAAGTGACTGTCTTTTCAGGGAAATGTCTGGTGAAGAAGAAATGTTTTATAACACCATACGAAAACGTAAGAATCCTGGCAAGTACTTTGCTGATTCTCCATCGTAATGTCAATATTTCATGCATGTGTTATAATAAAAGTTTATTTTGTTAATACAAATGAAAGATGTAAGACAACAATCACCTTAAAATTTGTACCATTGTGTATGATGTGGTCACCCTCGACAGAATAAAGAATATTTTAAATTAAAAGTTTTTTTTCTGCGCTCAACAAATTTTATATTATGCAGACAAATAAATGGAAATTCAATAAATATTATTTTTTAAAATTCTGTAATTTTTGTCAGGTGTGGTCATTGTTATTGTTTGTACTAGGTATCAAAGTACCTATCTACGACATTGCAGCTTTGTATTTTGAGTGTCATTATTAAGAAATTTCATCTGTAGGCAGAGGTCAGATCCATCTAAGAAACCCTGAAAAGACCTAACTGAGATTGTTCCTGTTTTTACCTACTGATGGGAACACGGCTAGTTCCCCAACCCTGTTTCTTCAAACAAAAGAAGGCGGTGAAAAAGTCCATAAATGTGCCACTTTAAAGTTAAGCTTCTTTTTCTTTAAGAATTCATTATCTTAAATGTCTCTACTTCTCCAACGTTTATCTTGTCTACACTGGTATCCCACTGGATTCTTTGTTCTTCCATAGATTTCTGCATTGATTAAGGAATTTAATGCATTCTTCATTTGCATATGCTGCTTGTCCTCACTGGTTACACAAACTTGAAAGAAGAGTCTATTTCCTACAGGTATTGAGTAACACAATATTTAATGTTATATCAAAAGGTAACAGAGGAAGTGATAATTTGTATAAGTATTATTCTTTTACGGCTATATTACAAAAGCCAAATGAGTACACTGCTTCGAACAGACTTGTTCTTATGGCAGCAATGCTGCATTGTGTAGCAAGATGGTGTGGACAGAATACCTTTAGCCCACAGAGTCCTGACCTTTGTGCACAACTATTGTAAAATCATAACAAAAATAACAAGGGTAACATTTTGTGGCATACAGGACAAACAGGCAACATTTTACGTGGGAATAGTGGGAAAAGCTAAGACATTTAAGGAGTAGGTATACATTATTATTGAAATTATGGTAACTTACCAACCTTGTTCACATTAAATGCTTTTACTGCCTTACGGAAAAATGTGGTTATTTTGCAGTCATGAGTAAGTTAATAGTTATTTGCTTGTTAGACCGTTTCCTTTAAAAAAAACAATACTAGAAAAATATTCACGTTTTTAATAAGATATCCCAGCTGCAATTTTCATCATTTTACCCAATAAAATTTGTTGGATGAAGATTCTGATAAGGTCAATAATGTGCAAAAGAACATATGTAAATGTGAAGGTAAAGTTGTCCCTGCACATGCTATATTTCAGGAACATAACACCTGTATTTGGTGAGGCACTAACAAACCGTTTGGAATTACCAAGGGTAGTTCGTTAATGGTTTAATAATTTTATTAAAATAAAATTATAAAAATAATAATCAGTAGTGAAAATTTACCTTTCATTGTAATTATGGCCAAGTCCATCAGTTTTCTTATATCTTGCATACAAAGTCTGGATGGTCCTGTTTTATAAAAACCCCTGAGTATACCTAAGGAACGGTATAAACCAAACAGGACTGCATGTTCTAAGCATGTGCTTACAATATTAAGCAAGAATGTTTCCAGATTACAGCATTTTGCAAACATTAGAAATGGGCATAAAACATCCACACAGGAATTATGTAACAATGTTTAAACATACATTTAAGGACGTGTGAAATGCACTATATACCACGATTTCAACAATCAAACGGTCATCCACTCCCACTACAAAAGGTGTGACAGGGGATATCAACCCTCGAGAAACATGGTCACTTGCCAACTTATGTGTGTATTTCCAGAAATCCATGCTCCGAAAAATTGGTAAACTTATAACCAAGAGATTCTGAACTCTTTCATTTTTTTTCGTTTCAAGATCATTTCTTTTCCCTTGCTTACTGACGAAGAATATAGTCCAGCTGCACAGCAGCACGTACAGTTTGTTTTCATCACCACACTCAATCTGTCCGACGAATTCGATATCACTTCCTGTTCCTACATCTGTGAACGTTATATGTAGTGACGTGCAAGAGGGGAATTTGAGGTGGGTTGGTTGCTCAAGATAGCAAGGTCTTCGGAATTTTATAAAGTGCAGGAACAACAAACGCCAAGGACGTGTGGAATTAAGTGGAAGCAGCTTCGGTTAACGTAACTAATAAACATAAATTCTACATATGTTGTTTTCATATAATTTTTACAAAGGGGCAATGGAGTCGCTCTAAACAACGTCGAGATGATGCTGCTATCAGCTGTGATTGGAACGGTATGACATCATCATCAATGAATCCTATTTTTAGAACGAGGGCATGCGCAATGTTTATGAAATATCCGCCATTCAAAGTAGTCGATTTTGTTGTTGGTAAAATGCAAAACTTTCCATAAAAACACTATTGTATGTGGAGACGAGAAAATAACTTTCCGTAAAGATGCTAGGAACTGTGTGGAATTAAGGTATATAACGAAAAAAGTGTGATGTGTGCCATACACTGTGAGAAAATAGGTTAGAGGTTATGAAATTCGTTTCAAAAATACGCATGTTAAAATAGGTTCTAGTGTTTATGCTCATGAAATTGTGCTTGCATTGCTGTCGTCTAAGTTTTATGTAGGATTTACATTTAGAATATTATGTTTGTTCATTGTGCACGAAGTGATTGACATAAACATAGATAAGCGTAGATTCGGTACAAACTTGGCCGAGTTATGTCGTTTATTTACGCTGCTGTATAAAGCATATTTCTTCATTACAGAGATTTTTCCAAGTTGTTTGTCGTAATTCTTTTGACATATAGTCTGGAAGAAAAGAAATTTGTCCTACATAGTCTGTCTGTGCTTTCTGCATAAAGTACTGTTTTTGTAGTGTACTAGTTTGGAACTGAACTATAATGAGCACATTTAACACTTTAGGCGTCAAAGAGAAATGTACATTTGCGGGTGCCCCTTATAATTCTGTAATTCTAGACTGAGAGTGGCCCAAGTTGGCTGCAGTTAATTTGGAGTATGTAGTGCATTATAATCCCAGATTTGTAAAATGAATATGAGACTCATATGTAATAAGTATTGTTAACATTTGTACATATAAACTTCTTAGGACCTAGACTGTGCCAATAGTTATATATTCCTCTGAATAGTAGCATATTGCCATATGATATGACAGTACCATGGAGCAAACTGATGTTTAGTGTTGTGTTTGGGGTGTGCGAAATAGATAATTTTGTTGAAGGAAGTAACTTATATTATCACAAAGCACCTTGCTGTTTGTTTACCAGTCTCTTTTTTTTTTTCTTTTGTTTATATTGTATATGCCCTGGAAGCACAGAAGGAGATGCAGGTGAATTATTTTACATACTTAACTGATTCAACAGTGTAATAATAACCTGAACTTTTTGGATGAATGTAAAAGTGTGTGTTTGTTCATTCCAGCCAGCCAAGTTATCAGTCAGATTTGTTTTGAGTAAAGGAGAAGTGTGTGAAAGCCCAGCATTCTGATAGTTATACAGCATGAATGAGTGTTACACGAACAAAATATATTTAGTGCAGTACAGCAGAAGAGTATTCTCTAGAGAGATATGTACTGCGTTCTTTATCTTGTGCTATGATAATGCACCTAGCTTCACTGTGCAGGAAAAATACTTGTTATGTAAACATGCATAGGGTTCATTTCACCAGTCTGTAGTGATACACTTTCAAAAATGTCAAGCCAGTAACAAAATATGAGGTTTCCAGGTAAGTTCATATTGAACATACATCAGCCCAGTATGAGTTTACATTATGTATAGCCTTGGTATGTTTTGTTATAAGGAAAATCACTGGATAGCTTGGTTAGTATAATCAGGCTACAAGCTGGATCTGTGAGTAGTAGTAGTTCAGTTCCTGGCAAATGCCTGGTCAAGATCTGGGTCCCACCCAGCCTCTTAATTAGTGTGTACTTGGGGCTGTTACCCCCAGAAATAATGCTGCTGGATCAGTAAAGTGACCACTCATGCCGTCTTAGTGCTGAGGTTAAAAATGAGTGCAGCTACACATGTATTCTCAGTCGCCTTTACCATTATGTGCATCTTATCTGTCACATAGGTTGGTGTAGCATTAGCAATATGTGTGAATATGTGCTGAAAAGTAATGGCTGTGCAATTTCTTACATAGAAGTAGGCATGTGTATTTGAATAAAATCAAAATAGGTTAACTTCTTTTAACTTGTATACAGTTATTTCTCCACATAATTATCTCCACACTCTACACACTTACCAGCATTCAAGTAGTTTTGTACGTCCATTTGATAGAATTGTGAATCTTGATGATGGAACCCAAACTTAACACTGTCTTTAATTCATCACCCACATTGAAGTAATTTCCTCTGAGATGTTCCATCAGTTTGGGAAAGAGATGAACTTCTCATGGCACCAAATCAGCTGTACGTTGGGTGATCCAAGATGCTTAAACCAAGGCATCAAATCATTGCAGTTGTTCTCAGTGTTGTATGTGGTTGAGCATTTTTATGTTGAAGGAGAGGTAGCTCCATGTGAGGGTAAATTCTTTGTCCTGCTTGCAGCTTTCCCAGTGTTTCACAGTACCACTCAAAGTTAATGGCTTTTCCAGTGTGCATGAATTCTGAATACACAACACTTAAATTGGCAGCACTACTTTGCCAGTCAGTGCTACAATCTTGAATTTTTTCAATGCTGATGATTGTTTGAGATGGAACTCCAGTGACTGTCGTTCGTTTGTTTGCTCGAATTGCTTCACTCAGCTTTCATCTGTCATGACAATATTGTTCAAGAATTCGTCACTCTCATGTGCATGGTGCAGCTGGAGAAACTGTTAGCTAATGTCCACCATCTTCTTTTTCAGGTTGGGAGTGAGCATTCAAGGCACCCAACACATATACATCTTTCAGTAACCCGGCTCTGCAATTGTTGCTTCCAGGTGCTTGTGTGAAATGCTTGTTTTGTCACCTAATTTCTGCTGAGAAACATGGCAATTCTTTTCATTGAGTTTATCAAGATGATTCCAGTGAGCCTTGTAAGTTGCAGTTTGTGACACCATCGGCTGCAGTCTGTGGCCTTCCCCCCCATTGTTTCTCAGCTTCATTGACAGCTCTTGAAGCTTTCCATCCTGAACACTTCTAAATCATTATTGAACAGTACTGATGTCTGCACATTTCTGTCCATGAACAACTTTCATTTGCCAATGAATGTCAGTCAGAGACAAGATTTCTGCAGTCAGGAACACTTATCACCACACACTTATCTGCACTGACACTCATATTACACTCTCTGTTTATGAGCACAGTTCAGATCTCTGTATCAAAAGAAGTTTAAAGTTTGGCCTTACAGTGAAGGGAAGTCTAAGAAATTGAACACAGTTCATTTTGTACTCTATATGTGTTTCTCTTATATGAAGCAATTAGGAGACATTACTTCTTAGCACCCCTGGATACTGTATTCCTTCTGAGTGTTATAGTTGGAGGCCAAAAGTTCTTTGCAGTTTTGCCAAAAACATTCTCATTGAGGCATGTATTTGTAAAGTTTTCTTCTTGTGATGGTATAATAATATACAAAGCAACAAATGTATTCGTGTGGAAGTCCGTGGGGGTTGGCTACTATTGTAATTTTGTTAGTAATTATATGTTGCAGCATTGCTATGGAGTAGACATGGTACAAGATTATTGCAACTAAGGAAGAATGCACCTTGCTAAGCAGTGTGTTGTGATCATATTTTTTAACTTCTAAAGTGTGTGAATGATCAGGGCAGTGTTATTTTACAATGCTATCAGTATTCGGATTATGTCATTGTAATGGTGGGATGACTGATGAGTAAGAAAGGATTCAGAAGGAGGTGGTTATTGCATAATCATGGTAGTATTGTGGCATTTGGCTGGACAGACTGAGCAAGGTCCTATTGGATAGGGTAGCTGGTGTTCTAGAGAAGATTCAAAGTGGGTACCTACCAAATAGAATTCCAGATTGTTATCATTATACCAAGCTGCTGACTGTGAACAGGGATGTACTATAAATGGGGATTCTAGTGTCAGTGTGTGTTACATGTTTGTGTAAATGCTTATGCTGAAATAGTGGCCTCTAGTTCATTTGTAGTGATACTAGAACAAATTACGCATGGTGACATGTTCTGTTGCTAGTGACTGTTTGATGATGATGGTGGTACCAGTATTTGAGAATTCTGTAAGAAATTTAGGTGTAGCACGTTCAGAACCTGATGGCACATGGTGACGCATGGGAGGGGAAGTGAAGGGAAAAGATGCGAAGCCAGTAGTCTTGCACTGTACGTCGGAACACGGTCTATACAATTGCTATCCGCTGATCTGCACTCCTCGGCTGCCAGCAGTCGACTGAACTGACACCCCCACTGATTTAAATGGACTCGTCCGTTTCGCTGAAAGACCAAATCTAGTTTCTGCGCATGTGACATCACGTTTCAAACGTGCTATAACATCCCATTATATAAGTTTGTGCGCTTATGCATATTTCGTTAGAAACTCAAGCTCTTATTTCAAATAGCAACTAACTACATATGGCAGAGTCTTTCTTAAGGAGTCTGATAGTGGCCCAGCTGTACATTAAATTCCCCACCTTTTAAAGGAACCAGAGTGCTGTCAAGAACCTGTTTGGAGCCAGGATAGTATATTCCTTATAGTGCCTAGGCTACAGGCTGTGCAATCTATAGTTTGAATCCCAGTTGGGTCAAGAGGTTTTTTTTCTTCTCCAAAATGTCCAGACTGGCTGTGGAACCCATCCACCCTGCTTGTTGGCAGGTACTGGGGGCTCTTTACTGAGGAATAAAACAGCCGTGACATGAGGCTGACAACTTAACCTGCATGTTGTGCAGAGGTTAAGAATGTGAGGGACTGTACCTCCACTCATGGACGCCATCTTAACCAATGAAAACCAGTCCTGATTCCCTCATCCAGATTTTTATAAGACTGATGTTAATTTTAGGCCCAATATATGACATTGAAAAAGAAAATTGGAGAATATTAACCAATAAAGAAATTTATGCAATGGTTAAAACCCACTATACAGAAACATTAAGGTTAAACAGATTACATTGGTTTGGGCATGTACAGAGAATGGAAGATAATAGAATTCCTAAAAAAAAAAAAGTATTATATATGAATTTGGAAACAATAAGGCTGAGAAGTGGACCAAGAAATAGATGACAAGATGAAGTGAAGGAGGGATGGAAGACTCGTCAGTGGAAAAGGGTGGAAGGAAAGGGTATATAACAGAGAGGAATGGAAGAAGCTCCTGAGAACGGCAAGGAATTGTTTCATTCTCCACATGCCAATGGAATGGAATGATGTTAATTTCTGGCATTGGGTCTCTCAAGTAGTATTTTCTCTTTGGATTTTTAGACTGAAATTTTGTTTGCAATTTTTGTTACTTCCTTCCATGCTGTGTGCTGCTCCCATCTCATCCCCCATGGTTTCAACAATACTAATAATTTAAGAAGATTACAAATTATGAAGTTTTTATCATGCAAGTTTCTTAATCCTCCTGTCACCAGTCACCAGTCACCTGTCATAGATCCAGATATTTCCTTCAGCGCTTTATTTTGAGAGTATTTTATTATAATACCACAGATATTTGGTTAATTGCCAGTAGAGTAGTAGTAGAGTACAGGAACATATATAGATAGATAGATAGATAGATAGATATAAAATATCTCACCACTTTGTCTGCTGTCCCTCATTTTCTCTCAAATATATGTTCAAGGTAGAGCATTTTAGTAATGAAGAAACAGCACGCAGCAAATCCAAATGGAATTTTCTCTATTGCCATAGTAAGAAAATGTTTGTAACTTATTTTGCAAGAGACAAAATTAGCTGAAGAATAAAAGACCAACTTGATGCCACTTGCTATTTCATTTCACTTCTTATGTGCTCAACATGTTCTGGACATTAATATATCCATCATCAGGAGCTTGCGACTTCACTTTTGAATTACCACATCGGTCGTATTGTTCTTGGTTCGATGTGTGTTGGAGTTTCGGTGTGGTTGGGTTGGAGCAGTATTCACATTGCAGGCTTAATCCTGTAGTCTGTAA
>Ga0123355_10007795_pt1 | contig 16114 bp, 11 predicted proteins | sample TergutEmb28metaG_3_FD_89872 | JGI IMG/M metagenome (GOLD analysis project Ga0123355, IMG submission 89872) | Embiratermes neotenicus P1 segment gut microbial communities from Petit-Saut dam, French Guiana - Emb289 P1 | ecosystem: Host-associated > Arthropoda: Insects > Digestive system > Gut ...
TATTCCGTTTGCCTGCGCATGACCAACAATACCGCTGAAGCTGAAGACCTCACGCAGGATGCCTTTCTGCAGGTGTTCCGCAAGCTGGCAACATTTCGCGGCGACTCCGCCCTTTCCACCTGGCTGTATCGCATTGCGGTGAACACGGTGCTGATGCATTTCCGCAAGAAAGCCCTGCGCCAGATTTCGCTCGATGAACCCTACAATCAAGATGTGAAGGTCGTGCGCCGCGAATACGGCAGCCGCGACGACCGTTTGACTGGATGCGTCGACCGGATCGCGCTGGCCCGCGCGATCAAAGAGCTGCCCGACGGATACAGAACCATATTTTTGCTGCACGAAGTGGAGGGTTACGAGCATCAGGAGATTGCAGAATTGCTCGACTGCTCGGTGGGCAATTCCAAATCGCAGTTGCACAAGGCCAAGCTCCGAATCCGGGAACTACTCGGCCGAAGCCATGAGGAGAACGAGACGGTGGTCGGCCGAGGGGCACAACGTGGGCGTGCGCGGCGGGAAGCCGTTCGCTGGCAGGGAGACGGGTTTATACGTCATTTCCCGATGCGTCCCGGCATATTTCCACAAATCTCTCCGCTGCCGGCGGGAAATGCGGCGTGAACCCGGGTTTGCAGAGCGGAGAAGTCGGGGAATACGGCTGAGTTCATGAGGAAGGGGCCCGGTGCAGATTGGTGCGATTGTAACGCTTACACAGCCGGAGGAAACCGACTCCGGGGAACTCGCGCCAAGCCGGGGATTTCCTCGAAACGCCGAGCGCAGCAGCATATTGGGGCACAAGCTTCTCGACCTGGTAAAGGCAGAATTATATCGAGTGGGAATCGGGCACCCCTCGATCGTCGTTCCACAGCCGGGTCTCAGCGGGTCTTCCCTCGCCTATTCTGCGCGCCCCGAGGATTCTGGTTCGGCTTGGGAGCAAGCCGTCGCCGATTGGATCGGGCAGCAAGTGGAACTCCTGCTTCTGGTAGGCACGGGGACCTACACCGACCTTGATTTCGGCGACCTCATTCGCTTTCACCTCGAGCAGGGGTCTCTTGTGAGCGAAGCCTACGGCAAAGATGGTCCCCTGGATATTGCAATCGTCAGCCGAGAAGCCATGCGGGGAGAGGGAAGCTACAGCCAGGCGCTCTCGCGATTCGTCGGACGGGGGCAGCGCTTTTTCTATTCTGGCTACGTCAACCGCCTGCGTACGCCGGCAGATTTCATGCAGCTCATAGGGGACGGACTTACTCGACGATCCAGGCTCGAGCCGGCGGGAACTGAAATCGCTCAAGGAATATGGTTCGGTGACGATGCGGATGTGGATCCCACTTGCGTAATTCGAGGTCCGGCATTTGTCGGAAGCGGAACTCGCGTGAACTGCTGCTGTACTCTCAAGTCGGGAAGTGCCATTGAGTCCGGTTGCGACATCGACTCCGGAACTACGGTCGAGGAGTCCTGGATTTTGCCAGAGACCTACGTCGGAGTTGGACTCAATGTCCGCCGCTCCATCGTGAGCAATGGCAGGATGTTTCATCTGGACCGGCAAACGGAAGTCACGATCATCGATCGCCGTTTAATCGGCGCTGCTCGTAGCTCTCCGCTATTTGGATTCGAGAAGGACTGTTGATGAGAGTTCGAACCGACCGTCCCGGCCCTTCACGCTGCGTAAACCTGTTTTTAACAACAGGCATCTGTATAGAAGCAACCGTGGAACGCATCTATACCTGACGAATAGCTGGATTAAAGTTCCTGCACAACGTTGCAGGACCCAAGGAGAGGGGACACCGATGGCGTCGGCAATCATGATCAGACTGCCGGAATTATTCCGGAGCCAAGAGGCCCGTAAGCTGGAGCAGGAGCTAAAAGACAAATTGTCAGTGATCGCGAGCCCAAGCGTTCTCGTCGACTTCTCCCGCGTAAAGCAAATGGATTTGGAAGGGCTCGAAGGTTTGTTGGACTGCATGGAAATCATCTCCAACCACGATGGCGCGCTCGAACTGGGAGAGATCTCCCCTGAAGCGGCCACCATGCTCGAGCTCACGCGAATGGATTGCCTGTTCCGGAAGTTTCCCGGGTTCGATGCCGCTCAGAGTTTCACCTCAAGCGAAGTGGTCCCGGCCGAAAGCCGAGACGCCGTGGCCGAAATGGTCGTCCAGGTACAGCCCGTGGCGGCATAAAAACGGGTCCCCGCGGAGGCTCTATGAAACCAATGATCTTCCGGGCTGTAGCCGGTGCCTTGATTCTCGTGCTGAGCGGCTCGACCGAGCCTCTGGTCGCGCAGCAGCAGACCCAGCCGCAGCAGCAGACCCAGCCGCCGCCGGGGAGCTCTACGCAGCCGCCGATTGAGCTACCCGAAAACCCGGGCCGCAACTCGACCGCGGCGCCGCCGCCCGCTTCCGGAGCGCCGCCCGCTTCCGGAGCCCCGCAGAACCCGACAGCGCAGCCGGGGACGAAACAACCCAGTGGAACCGCCGTGGCCCCCGCACCCGAAGTCAGCGGCAGCGCGGCGTCGAAGCCCGCCGGGGTTGCGATCGCTCCGCCAAAGCAGCGGCAGGTGCGCTCGTGGCTGATTCGTTTCGGTTTTATTGCCGGAGCCGGCGCCGCCCTGGGCACCGTTGCCGCGCTTTCGGCGGCCAGCCCGACCCGGGTGCCGGGCTCCCCATCGCATTGAGACCAATCGCGGTTTTTAAGGACGAACTCAATTGGAACCGACGTTGATCACTTTCTCGGGAATCGATGGCGCGGGCAAAAGCACGCAGATCGACAAACTGCGCAGATATCTGAGCGAGCAAGGCATTCCGGTTGAGACGCTGACGTTCTGGGACAATGTAGCGGTACTCGCCTCTCTGCGCTCCGGTTTCAGCCGCAGAGTTCTCGAAAGTGACGGCCAAGTCGGGACCCCGGAAAGACCGGCGAATCGCAACGACAAGAACCGCCAGTCGCTCCCCTTGCTCCTTGGACGCTCCCTATTGCATCTGCTCGATGTCTTCCGGCTGCGCCGCATTGTGCGGCGGGCGAAGTCGGCGAGCCCGTCCCGCGGAGTCATCATTTTCGATCGCTATATCTACGACCAGCTGGCGGCCTTGCCCCTCGCTCACTGGCTGGCTCGGAGCTATGCCAGCCTGATCTTGAAACTGGCTCCACAGCCGGACCTCTCGTTTCTGCTCGACGCCGTGCCCGAAGAGGCGCGCGCCCGCAAACCGGAATATCCCTTGGAATTTTTGCGCGTGTACCGCGATTCTTACCTTGAGCTGGGGCGGATGGTTCGCTTAAGTTTCGTCTCCGCCGCCGGAGCCGACGAGGTACATGCCGCAATCTTGGAGCGCTGGAAAAAGCTCGCCGGCGAATCCGCCGAAATGCCCGTCCAATCGGCGGTCGCAGCTTAGGCGCCGGGACCTCAGGTCTTTGTCCGATCCCGCTGTAGAGTCCATTCCTTAAACCAACCAACACCTTCCTGTTCGAGACCATCCAAGTTTTGCGCCGCACGAATCCACTTCGCGTAATCGTGTTTCGGTAAGACCGAAGTTCGTAAGTACCGTGGACCCCAGTATGAACACTCCTTCCAGGCCCAAGCTGGGACTAGTGATCCCGACTCTCAACGAAGCCGCCAACATTCCGGTTCTTCTTCACCGCCTCCGCCGCACAGTGGCAGATTTGCCAGTGGACTTCGAGTTCCTGCTGGTCGATGATGAGTCTACCGACGGCACTGCAGAAGCGGCGCGTCATTTCGCCGCGCATGATCCCCGGGTACGTGTATTTGTCCGCCACGGCCAGCGCGGACTGGCCGGCGCCGTGATTCACGGATGGACCCAGACGAGCGCCAGCCTTCTCGGCGTGATCGACGCCGACCTGCAGCATCCGCCTGAGCTCCTGCCCGACTTGGTGCGACCCGTGCTTCAGGGGAGCGACATTGCCATCGCCAGCCGCTACGTTTCGCCGAACGGGAACGGGCTGGGAGAATGGAACAAGCTTCGCATTCTGGTCTCGCGCTGCGGCACGCTGCTGGCGACCGCCCCGCTGCGCAGCCGGGGCCTCGATGTGAGAGACCCGCTCTCCGGATATTTCGTTGTGCGCCGGGAGTGCACGGAGGCGCTCGAGCTGCAGCCGCAAGGTTTCAAGATTCTGCTCGAGATTCTGGTTAAGGGGAAGATCCGGAAAACTACCGAAGTGCCATTTCATTTTGGCGCCCGTCATGCCGGGAAGAGCAAGGCGGATTTGAAGGTGGCGCTCGACTACGTCTCGCTGCTCGGAAAACTTTCCCGCCGCGCGTTCTTCGGACAGGGACACCCATGAAGATTTGTCTGGTAACGGCTTTTCCCCCGAGCCACGACGCTTTGAATGAATACGGGTTTCACCTGGCCCGCGAACTGCGGTCGATCGACGGCATCACGCTTTCCATTCTGGGCGACGACTGTTCCCCGCCCAATCCCGAGCTGGATGGATTTTCAGTTACCCGTTGCTGGAGATTCAACCGCCTCGCCAATCCCTGGCGGATCCTGCGCGCGATTTCCGAGGAGAGGCCCGACGTTGTCTGGTTCAATCTCGGCTTCGCCAGCTTCGGAGGACGGGCAACCGCGGCGTTCCTCGGCATTGCCACTCCGGCCCTGGTGCGGTTGTGCGGCTATTACACGCACGTCACCCTGCATCAGCTGATGGAGACCGTAGATCTCAACGATGCGGGCGTGCGCTTTCCCCTGCTCTATCGCGCCGGAGGGTTTCTGGCTACCCACCTGGTTCTGTTTGCCAACTCGGTCTCGGTGATGCTGCCGGCCTACCGCAGCGTGCTGGTCGAGAAGTACGGCCGCGGCGCAGTGTATGTTCGCCGCCACGGCATCTTCTCCGCGCGCCCCGAATTTCCCGACCTGGCCGCGCGCGGCAATCCGAATCATCGCATTCTGGCCTTCGGAAAATGGGGCACCTACAAGCGGCTGGAGCCGCTCATCGAAGCCTTTGATCGGGTCATCGACGAGGTCCCGGAGGCGCGTCTGGTGGTCGCCGGCACCGATCACCCCAAGACGCCGGGGTACCTGCGTTCTGTCGAAGAAAGAATCGGACCCCATCGCGGCCTGGTTTTCCGCGGCTATGTGGCCGAAGCCGAGATTCCTCAGCTCTTTCAGAGCTCCACGGTGGCGGTGTTGCCCTATACCTCCTCCGCCGGATCGAGCGGGATCGCACACCTGGCCTGCACCTACGGCGTGCCGATCATCGCCTCCGATATTCCCGACTTCCGCTCTCTGGCGGAAGAGGAGGGGCTGGCGATCGACTTCTTTCCTCCCGGCGATATCGGCGAGCTTGCGCGCCACCTCGTCCAATTGCTGGGAAACCGCGAGCGGCAGGCGGAGATGGCACTCGAAAATGTCTCCGCAGCCCTGCGCATGAGCATGCCCAAAATCATTCGCGAGTACCTGAGAACCTTCGAGCTCCGCCAGGAGCTCGAGGAGATGCGCTCTCTCTCCGCCTTGCGCAAACTGCCGCACTGGCTGCCGATGCGCAACCTCTTGCTCCGGCGCAAGGCGCAGAGAATGCTCTTGCTTCACGAAAACGGCACCCACGCGTCGCGCGGGCCGGCTGAGAACGTCTCCGAACTGCGCGGGGAGGCGTTCGAGCCAGATCCGCTTCCTCAAAAGACCAACCGTTCAAGAACCGGAACCCGCTAGGCAACCATGGCTTAGAAGCAGGGAAAGACAGGCTTGGCAGTTCCTTTCACCAGCCGGTTGAAAATCGTCCTCTGCTTCAACCGATAGACGCCCGAGATGAGGCTGTAGTGGGCCCACTCGACCAGCCCGTATCGCCGCGCTACGTAATATTCTTCCTTGTCGAGGCAGTTGTTGTAACCGGCGATGCAGTTATAGCGGTAGCTGGCCACCAGCACCTCGAGGTTCTTGGGCAGGGCGCCGCCCAGTGTGATCGTGTACGGTCCCCACACCTGGTTCACAGCCTTCAACAGGTTATGCGTCGTGTAGTGCGTGCAGTCGGTGTGCATCTGATAGGAGGTGTCCGGAACGTTGATGGTCGAACCGGGGAAGCCGGCTTTCGCGCAACGGGGAACGAGCGGCATGTTGTAATTGTGAGCGAATTTTTTGTAGCTATGGGGATTCCCCCACTCGAATTCGGTAACCCACAAGTAAATATATTTGCTGTCGAATAACTGAATGTCCCAGGGGGAACCGTTGGCGCCCTTGGTCCAGTAGAACTTTCCCCCCGACATGTCTGTATAGAGAGGATTGGCCGTCCCCTGCACGTGGAAAGTAGCGCGGAGATCGGAATCGAGTGTCATCCAGTCGAGCATGTCATACGTGCCCGCCGGACAGTTCATGGTTGCTTCCGCCTGCGCCTTTCTGCCCACTCCGAGAAAAATGAAGACTGCCAGACACACTACTACCCACCAAAGACGAATTTGCATTGCCCCTCCGGAAAAATATCCCTGGCGGCGAACGCGATTGGTTCAAGCCGCACAGGATGGTTTACGCATTTGTTAAGGGAGAATAAACACGGAGGAGAGTGTTCACAATCGGACGAACCTCTTAACTGAGTAGTACACCTTAGCGGGTTTCAAACCAAAAGCGCCTGCCGGTGCGGGCGCGGCACGGTATTCCAAGCGGGCCGGATTGTCGAGCCAGGGGAGCGGGACCTCGGATGGAGGCTCGACTGGGGACAGGTTGGACGGGGGCGGAGTCGCGCCGCTGGCGAACAATGGCGCGCGTTTGCCCTGGGCGAGGGCCTCTAAATTGGCGCCGGTAGTCCGGGAATTGGCATGGGCCGCGTCTCGGGCAGGCTCACACCCGGCAGGTTCGGGGACGCGAACGCGATGGGTTCAAACCGCCCGGGATAGTTTTCCCATTATTGCCGAGGATAAACACGGAGGACAGGGTCGGCAATCAGGCGAATCTCTTAACTGAGTAGTACACATAAGACAGATAAGTGTCTAGTGCGGGCGGGGCACGGTGTTTTCAACCGGCGCATTGTCGAGCGGAGGACGGGGAACCTCGGATTTGGGGTGCTGGACCGGGGGCGGGGTGACGGGGGCCGAATTCCGCCGCCTGAGAACAATCGGAGCATTGCGGCTGCGTTTGGCTCGGGCCAGGGCCTCTAAATTGGCGTCGCTCGTCTGGGAATTGGCATCGGCCACGTCTCCGACAGGCGCACCCACCATCTCGTGGTGGCTGGCAAGATGAACCGCCGCACCCGCGTTCTGCCCGCGCCGGGCGGCGGAAAAAAATTCCTTTGCCGTCTCCTCGTCCCCGAAAGCCTGGGAAACATAGCCCATATCGTTAAGCGAGAATGCGCTGGCCGGATCAAGCCTATAGGCCGCGCGAAAATCGTCGTAGGCTCGGTCGGAATCGTTGTGGTTGAGCGCCGACACGCCCTGGATTTCAAGCAGCGCCGCCCGGTCCTGATTGCTGCCTTGGGTACGAATCCGCTGGCGGACCGCCTGCTCGTTGGAAAAGGCGACGTCGCTGATCGCTCTTCCGCGCCAGCGTGGATCCAGGGCAACGACGATGGGCTCGGTCGAATGCGTCATGGAGGCCTGGTTGTAGTAGCCAAGGGCGCGTTGCAGCTCGCCCTGGTTTTCCATGGCGAAGCCGAGGTTATTCAGCGTGAATGGATTTCGCGGGTCGAGCTTCAAAGTTTCGCGCAGAATGTCCTCGGCCTCCGCACTTCTCCCTTGCTCGAGAAGAGTCATGGCTAGAATATTTCCCCGATTGACTCTCAACTCCAGATTTCCATACGAGCTCGTGACCTCGCTCAGTTTGCGGCCCTCCATTGCGGGGGTGCTCGAGACCGCAATCTCGGTCTCGGAGTTGTTCTCCCGGGCGGCAAGGTCGTAGTAGCGCCGGGCGCGGTCGATCTTCCCTTCCAGCTCGGAAATGTAGCCCAGGTTATTCAGCGTGAACGGATCATCGGGATCGATCAGATACGCCTTATAGAGAATCTTTTCCGCCTTCCGCAGATTGTGCCTCTGGATTTCCTTCACCCCCTGGCGATTGAGGTTCTGCGCCGGCGTCGAATCGGAACGCTTGGGAATCGTGATTCTCAGGCCCTGCCCGGGCGCAAACCGCCCGTCGAAGAAGAGCAAGAAAAATAGAAGGGCGCAGAGTGCGGGTTGGGTTGGTGAGCGCATGCTGCGAAGTCTTGATTCCGAAGCTTTTGGATGCCGGTGCTGCCGGCCGCGTTTACGCCCCGTCGCCGGAGCTCCTTCCTACCCGCCGGCCATCGCCAGCATCCAAATGGCGGAAAACCATGCGCACCGAATCCCTCGGGTTTTTGCTGTGTGCTCTCGTTGCGCCCGCTGCCGTCAGCCTCGGGCAGAACTCGCCCCCATCGCCCGCGCCTCCTCAGCCGGCGACGGCGAGCCCTTCCCGCGAGGGCCGGGATCCCCTGCTCGATCTCCCTGCGCTCGAGCACAATCGCGTGACCCTGATGGGCGGGACCGTTCTCAGCATGGACGAAGTCATGAACCGGATGACCTTTCGCCCCTTCGGCACCTTGCAACATCTGGAGGTTCATTTCGATACCCGGACTCACTTCTATCTTGACGGAAAGCCGATCAGCGAGCGGAACATCACGGCGGGGCAGCGCGTCTACCTGGACACCATGCTTAACCAGAACCAGGTTTTTGCTAAGACCATCTGGCTGCGAACCAGGTCCGAGAATGGCGTGGGGCGCGGGCAAATCATTCGCTTCGATCGCAAGAAGCGATCGCTCACCGTGCGCGACGAGCTTTCCACCCAGGCGGTCAAGTTCCGCGTGACCCGGGACACTCAGATTCACAAGAGCGGCGGGCCGGGCTCGGAGAGCGATCTCGTGCCCGACGCGCTCCTCGACATGGCTTTCGGAGCGCAAGGAGATCTACGCTCGGTCACCATCCTGGCCTCGCCCGGCAGCACCTTCATTTTCTTGGGACGCGTCGCCTATCTCGATCTCTCGCGAAAACTGATCTCGGTCGACAACCGGAGCGACGGGCAGAAATACGATGTTTCCGTGGACGCCATTCAACCCGGCATCTTGCGCCAGATTCATGAAGGCCAGAATGTCAGCGTGTCGGCGGTATTTCGCGGGGACCGTTATCAGGCGCGCGAGATCGATCTTAACCCAGCGCGGAACCCCTAGAACGGCGCGCGCCCGCTAGGCGGCGATTTCGGCGGCAATCTTGCGCCGGTGCTTCACGTAGTAAGCCACGGTATTTTTCGCATATCGCCACAAGGTCGAAATGTCGGTCTGGTACCAGCAGCACTCGGCCATGTTCGGCGAAAAGCCGCACAGGAAGCGAAAGCGGTTGTGGAGGTCTTCCGGTATTCCCAGCATGGCTGCGGTCATGCGATGGTTCCCTTCAATGATCGTCATGGGCGCATATTCGTCGATCGAAATCAGAATGACGGTATTGAATTTCGAGTTCTCATTCGCCTTCATCTGCATGCTGAGCGAGCGTAATTTCTCAATAAAGTCGTCGGAGGAACAGGAAAGAATGCGGGCGCGTATCCGTTCCACGGTGGCCGGCAGGAGAAAGTTCGGAACTCCGTAGCGCAGCCACTGATTGCGCGGGAAGACCCGCATGCGCTCGAAATCGGCCGGGCCCGGCTCCACCTCCCACCATTCGGTATTCGGCGGGATTTCCCCCCAGAGCCGTCCGCGGCGGCGGAACAAGAGCGCGCGCCGCAACCGGTTCTCTTGTTCGTCCTGGAGATCGGGCTGGCTTACCAGCAGGGAAAAGCGCTTCCGGTACCGCAGGTCCTCCTGATAGAACTCCCCGCGCAAAAACTCGGCGATCACTTCGTTTTCGTCAACCTTTCTCCCCTTGCGCAGCCCGCTCGTCGGCCGCAGGGGCATGACAAGGTCTGCTTCGGGTGATTCGGCCTGGCGGACGTAGGCAAGGAAAGGCAGGGAGACGGCAAACAGCAGGACCAGCATCAGGACCAGTTGAACGGTAATGACGCTCGAGAGGGTTCCGTGGAAAAGATAGATGCCCACGACGATTGCGCCGCTGAAGGAGAGCTGCAGCCAGCTCACGTTGCCGATCTTGCGGGAGATCTCATAGGTCATGAACACGACGCTCAGCGAGTAGATTGCGGTGGTGAGCGCATAGAGCACCAGAAGCGAGGAATAAAAGCCGTGCCCTTCCGGCGGAAATCCTCTGCCGAGGAGTATCGGCCAGAGTTCAGGCGGAGCCATCCACGCACAAAAGATAAAGAGGGCGGAAATTCCCGCCGTCAGAAGCAATGCCGTGGTAAGCACTGCGCGTCCGCTCCGCTCTTCGGACCCGACGCCGGCGGAAAAGGGGAACATACTGCTCACTACCGACCAGGTCAGCATGTACACCACTCTTCCGATGAGCGCGATGGCGGCGTAAACCCCGGCCTGGGTGGGAGCAAAGAAGTGCTTGACCAGGATGATATCGAGGTTGTTGATGACCACCTGGCCGACGAAGAAGATCAGCGCCTGGATACCCTCTTCCATGGCGCGGACGAGCGGGGTCTCGCGCCCGCGGCCGGAGTTCTGCTTTCTCGGAACGCCCACCAGATAGGCAACGATCACGGAGGCGGAAATCGCGCCCACCACTCCGGGAACGCCATGGCCGCTCGAGATCAGCACCAGCGCCCCGATCAGCTTGATCGTCACCTCGAGGACGTAGTTCAGGGCCAGCGGCACGAAGTCGTAGGTGCCCTGCATGAAGCCGCGGCGGGTGCCGAGGGGTATATAGAAAACCGTGCCCAGGGCCAGGATCTCGACCAGAAGCGGCGAGGGGAGATTCAGGTAATGGGCGATCGAGGAGCTCGCCGAGGCCAGCGCCACTCCGACCGCCAGCCCCCCCAGCCACGACCGCCGGTGCAGCAGGTGATAGATGGCGATGCGCTCCGCCTGCGATTCACTGCGCGCCACGAACTTCGAGCACAGCAGCTGGAAAGAGAGGGTCACCGAGGAGAGCAGCATCAGCAGCGTGTAGACCACGCTGGCGTGGCCGAAGCGGTCGGCCCCCAGCTCGTGCGCGACGGCAAAGTTGTAGAGAAGGTTCACCAGGCCGACGAGCACGGAGCTGAGCAGCATGATGGCGCTGCCGCTCAGAACACGAAGCCGGAGATCCTGGACGGTGAGGTGCCTTTTAGGGCCGGGACCGGGAGGTGCGGGCGAGAGACTTGCTGCTTCCGTCGCTTCGTGGGCCATGGTCGAGTGTCCCGAAACTGAGTACGGCTTTCGAGGCCCCTTCTCAGAACAGGTTGAGATGTATGACTGGCAGGAAGGTGTTCCGGTTTTTCCCGTTGAAGTCGTAAAAACTTTGCTGCTGGATGCCCAAAGAAATCCGCAGCGGATAGGTCACTGGAACTTCGCCCACGCCATCTTCAAGCTGCCGCTCTAAACCTTTGGTGTATGAGACGCTCACCTCATTGCTTACGTTGTTGTACAGGCTGAAGCCCTGCCCTTTCGACCACGTGCCCTCCGCGTGCACCGCCCAGCGCGAGTCGAGCGGTTTGTAGTCGAGGCGGTATCCGGGGCGCAGGGCCTGAGCGGTTGCAAAGGCTGCGTCCTGAACCCGCCACGAGCGCAGATACTCGCCGAGCACCGCCGCCGTCCACGCCGAACCAAATTTCCTTTGGACTCCGACATAACTCCCGGTCGTATAGTATTCGCGGATCAGGGGACGAAACAGGATGTCGCGCACGTCGTAGCCGGTGAGCAGAGCGGTACGTCCCCAGGGCCTTCCCACCTGAAACTCCAAGCTGGCCGAGAGATCTCGCGAATGTAAGCGCATTTCCGTAAACGGGCCGGTTTCCCGGATGGCGCTGGCATTCACTGTAACCCAGTTTCCGAATGCACTGGTATGGACGTACACGAACTGCCGGAACAGGTTCTGGTTCATGTCCACGGGCGAGGCCGAGTCGCGGCGGATCGTGAACTGGATGCCGGGATTCATGCTGATGGTGGCGCCGAACAGGTGAAAGACCGGATTGATGCCGGTGTTGAAGATGGTGTCGTAGGTATTGCGGTACTGGATCAGAAGTTCGTTGGGAAACGATGCCTCACCGCGGTCATTCCGCACCTCGAACAGTCCGCTGATGGCCGGCCAGCCCTTGAAATTGAGGCGGTAGTGGGCGACGGCCAGGGTTTCGATGGTGGATCTCGGCGGCGGAAGCAGGGAGGAATTGGGCGCCAGGCCGCGGATGCGGGCGTCGAGCTGATAGATATTGATGTCCTCAAAGACAGGGTGCACCAGCAACTCCGGCGCCGCATTGACCTGCGGGGTGACCTGCCGGCCCTGTTCTTCCGCCAGGCGCAGCTCGGTAGCGCGAGCGTAGTCGTTGCCGGACATGATGTCGTTGGCGCGCGCGAACATGCCGAGGGCGTGGGAGTCGTCATGCAGCTGCTGGTAGGCGCTGGCCAGCGCAACCAGGTACTCGTAATCCTGCGCCGTATCGGGGTCGCGGCCGACCGCCGTGAGCAGCGTCATTGCACTCCGGGTTTGGCCGAGTGCCAGGTCGGCATTGGCCAGGCCCAGGTACACCGCCTCCTCGTCCGCACCCTGGGCCTGCGCCCGTTCGAAAAACTTCTTCCCCAGTTCAAACTGGTCGATCGATACCAGTACCTGTCCCGCCTCGATCAGGTTTTCCGGCGTGACCGCATCGGCTTCGCCCACGCGGGATTCTGCCATGGCAAACGCCACCTGGTCCTGGGCGTCGCCATGGCGTCCGGACTGTGCGAACAGTCTGGAGAGAGCCAGGCGCACCTCGACCCGATCCGCCCCGGGAGCGTCGAGAGCGCGGCCGTAGCGCACGAGGGCGGCGGCCCGGTCGCCCATAATCAACAGGGCTTCACCCGTTGCCATGAGAACTTGCGTGTCCTGGGCGCGCTTCTCGGCTTGGGCGACGGCCCGGTAGGCATCGGCCTTCTGGCGCAGCTGGGCGTAGTTGCGGGCGATCTCCGCGTACAGAATTCCCTGGCTCGAAGGCATGCCCGGCGGAGGCGCGATCAAGAGTCCGGAGCGTAGTACCGCAAGCGAGTCGGAGTAACGATGCAGGCGGTAGAGCGCCTCGGCGAGCTCGCGATAAACGTTCACGTCGTTGGGCGCAAGCTTCAAGGCAGCGCGATACTCCGGTTCGGCCTTGCGGAAGATCATCTGCTGGCGGTAGGCCTCGGCCCGGGCCAGGTGGATCGCCGCCGAATCCGGGAGGGTGGCGGCGGCCAGGTCCGCTTCCCTGAGCGCGGGCTTCGAGCGGTGGAGTTGCAGGTCGGCAAACGCCAGCCCCAGATGGGCTTCACCGTAGTTCGGACGCATGGCCAGCGCCTGCTCAAAATCCTTCACCGCCCGGGTGGCCTCGCGCAGATCGTTGCGCACAAAACCGCGGTTCATGTAGGCGGTCGCGTCATTGGGATCAATGGCGAGCGAACGCGTGAAGTCCTCCTCGGCGACCCGCGGATGTCCGTCGCGCGAGTGAACATAACCGGCCACCAGCGGCAAATCGCGATCGTTCGGTCTGGCGGGTTCAAAGCGCTCGACAATTCTGTAAGCGTCTTCCAAGCGGTTCAAGAACAGAAGATCGTAGGCGAGATAGTCCGGCGCTTCCGGATCGTTCGGCAGTTTCTCGATTACCTGGTAGCCCAGACGGGCGGCTTCCTCGAAATTTCCCGTGAAGGTCAGGTAGCGCTGGCGCTCCCGCATAACCTGGGGATTGGCGCGGATTGCCGGATTCGCGGCCCCGCGTTCGAACCAGGTCTTGGCCACCTCGAGATTGTGACCCGGGGTTTCGAGCGCCGAGTTGAGTCCTCCGGCGACCACCAGAGCATTACGAGGGGCGAGCTGATGCGCCTTTTCGTAGTTGGCCTGCGCGCGGTCAAACTGCCGGCTCGATGTATAGAGATCGCCCAGCGCGAAGTAGGGAACATAGTCCTCGGGATCGAGTTCGGTGAGCTTCAGAAAATACTTTTCCGCCGAAACCGGATCCTTCAGATCGCGCGAGAGGTAGCCGAGCGCGGTCAGGGCGGCATGGTTACCCGGATCCATCTCGAGCGAATGCTTGTAGAGGCCGAGCGCCTCTTGGCGGCGTTCCATCTTGGAGAGGAGGTTCGCATAGTTCAGGGTGACATTCACGTTCGCGGGTGCCAGCGACATGGCCTCCTTCAGATCGCGCTCTGCCGAGGCATTGTCGTTCGAACCCGACTCGATGAGCGCCCTGAGGCGCAGGTAGTCGGGGCGTGTCGAGGGATCCGTGCCGGGAACCTGGCGAAGTTGGTCGCGCGCCTTTGCCAACTCCTCGCCGGCCGCGTCTTCCCGCTCGATTCGGCGATAAATTTCCGAAAGACTCAAATGCAGCGACACCGGATAGAGCGGGCCCTCTTCGGGCGCCTGAGGCGTGTTGCGGACCGCCGTCTGGTATTCCGTGACCGCTTCCTCGTCGTGGTTCTCAAGGCTCGCGATCTCTCCCCGAATCGCGTGCAGGCGATAGTTTTCGGGCTCGCGGGATGCCGCGCGCGCCAGCAGATTCGCGGCCGGCTCGAAGTTGGTCACATTCACGAGCGCCTGGGCCGCGCTCAGCTGGAGGCCGGTGTCTCGCGGCATGGCATTGGCGGCACGGAGGTAGACATCGGCTGCCTCCTTCTTCCTCCCGGCGAGCGCGTAGGTGTAGCCCAGTTCGCCGAGCGCGCTGGGGTTTTTACCCGCCGCTTTCTGGAGGCTGGCAATCGACGCCTCGAAATTTCCCGAATCGCGATAATAGGCGGCGACGGCGCGCAGCACGTTCGCATCCTCGGGCGCCCGGTTCAGGGCACGATCGAGATACTGCTTCGAGGGGCCGGGCTGATCGAGCTTCTGATAAGCGCGGGCGATCAGCAATTCGGTGCGCGACTGGGCTTGAATGGCATCGGCCCGCTTCAAGAGTTCCAGCGCCAGGTTCGCATCGGTGGTGAGCGCCAGCTCTCCCGCAAGTTGGAGGTCGGTCGCGCTGCTGGGATTTGCCGCCAGCACTTTTTTCAGCAGATCCTCGGCCTCGGCCGTCTGGCCCATTTTCGCGTAGGTTTGCGCTTCGCCCGAAAGGCCGGCAATCGAGGAGGGCTTCAGCCCGAGGCCGCGCTTGTAGCCTTCGAGCGAAAGTTTGTAGTCGCCGCCCAGGCGGGCGGCATATCCCAGCAGGAACCACAGGTCGGCACTGCCGGGCGCCGAATGGGCGGCGCGGCTGGCCGAAGCGATAGCCGAACGATAGTCGTTCTTTTCGATCGATTCGCCGACGGCCCGGGCTTCGCGAGCGGTCTCAATACCCGATCCCCAGCCGATCGCGTTCTCCTCGGAATTTGTCTTAGGAGCGACGGCCTTCTTTTTTGTGTGTGCCTGGCTCGGAGCGGAGGGCTGATGGATCTCGAAGGTCTGCCCGGCGGCGGAGCGGGCGATTGCGGCCGCAACCAGGAGAGCAATGGCAATGAAAGGTTGGTTTCTCCGCATGGGGCAGTCGAGCCGTAATCCTGCAGTCTCTATGCAGTAGCTGTATGTGTGCTGGCGCTTGAACGTCAGATGCGATGCAAGTAGTAGCGGTTGGATTCAGAGCCGCCGCCGAGCGCAGCGAACGGGCGAACGCTCCGACAAGTTCATCTGTGCGATCCGCGCGCCAATAGCAAACCTTAGGCGGTGCGGGAGAATCCAACCCGCGGTGCTCACAAGGCGGGGGGAGCAGTATCGTGGAAACGGGTTTCTTGTCGCGGCCAATTTCTTTGCGGGTGATTCTCTTGCTGGCCCTGGCGATCCATGGCCCCCTGCTCGCCCTGCAATTGCCGCTTACCAATTCTTATGACGCCAACTTTCACGTCTTTTTTGCGTCGCACTACGCCCACAGCTGGTTCAATCCCTGGAATACCAAGTGGTTCACTGGGTTTTCGCAGACCACCTACCCTCCTCTTGCGCATCAGTGGATTGCCCTGCTCTCGTTCATCTTCGGACTGCGCATGGCCTACCTGCTGGTGCAGCTGGGAGCTATTCTGCTTATTCCGGTCGGGGTCTACCGCTACGCGCGACTGTGGGTGAACGAACGGGCGTCAAGTTACGCTGCGCTCGCCAGCATTTTCCTCGGAGCCCTCTTCTTCCTGGTCTATTCGGCAGGTCAGCTTCCGACTGTGCTTTCGGCGCCGCTCTATCTGCTGGCCA
>Ga0123355_10007796_pt1 | contig 16114 bp, 13 predicted proteins | sample TergutEmb28metaG_3_FD_89872 | JGI IMG/M metagenome (GOLD analysis project Ga0123355, IMG submission 89872) | Embiratermes neotenicus P1 segment gut microbial communities from Petit-Saut dam, French Guiana - Emb289 P1 | ecosystem: Host-associated > Arthropoda: Insects > Digestive system > Gut ...
AAAGAATAAAAATAAATATAATTTTTTAAAAAAAAAATTTTTTGGTGGGGGGGCCCTGTGGCACAACCCCCCCCCCCCCCCCCCCCAAAAAAAAAAGCTATGCCACCGCAAATCTATATAAGATATTGGCCTTTACAGACTCACAATGACATATGTGGATAGGTGTTGTGGTTCAATGTTGCTTATCTTGAATAGATTATATGCTATAGGTTGGCGATTATACGAATTTAAGTGTTGAATACTGAATACCTTTTTCTTCTATTATTAAGTAGCTATACCAGCTATACTGTTAATTGTACATAAATAAGACCGGATTATTCTTATCAATATCCCTGGATCAGCATAGTCTCATATTATTTAACATAAACGTGCACGTACGAACGTACCAACTAGCCCAATTTTACACCCAACTAATAAAAAGTATACAACAACCAAAAAACCCGTACTATATATATATATATATATATACACACACACACACAAATATATAGTGCTTTAAAATCCAAATATAAAGTAGATGGGATGGGACATCATTAAAAAAAAAGCACCAAAAAGGGTGCTACCAGAAACCTAAGGCTTAAAAATTAGTCACAGTATTACTTAAAAATGTAAAAATAATGACAGTCTTTAATTACAATATCTTGTCATAAACACAGCACCAGTCACAGGACTAACGGTGTCTCTTACAGTAATCAGATTAGTGTGTTACCAGATTAGTGACATCCTTTGCTGCATCTGACTGGCTGAAGTTTTATTTACATTCAAATCAAAATGTTTTTTAACATGCTAAGTCTAACAAAGGATCACAGTGTTAGAAGTAATGACTCGCAAATCATAAACAGTACCTGAAAAATCACATAAGAACAATGCACATGGGGCACATTTTGTGACATCAGAATAGCTGCAAGATAAAATGCAACTTCTTCCACACAAACAATCATAAAGACCCATGGATGTCCAACCAGTTATAACAGACTTAATCTCTCAAAAAATCAAATGGCATGTGACAGGATATAATTACATTCACAATGAGGATGCAACATGTACTCTATGGTGGTTTGTTTTCTAAAAAATATGATCAATTTTATACACTCATGAAACTAATACATTTCATTGCTATTACTGTTACAGTGCTGCATATTAAATACATATTATGACAGCATGATGTTTAAATACATAAATTTGGAGATGTATACAAACATAGTACATTCACGCATATTTATTTCAAAATCATGGTATCAAATATATGTATAGGCATATAAGATGAAGCAAATTCACATACAGGCTTCCTATAGTATGTTTCCTGGTTAAAAATTAAAGTTGAAAATGTTATACTATGCACATCACCACCAAATGATGTAACACACTTCTCAGCCACCATTGTGTCGATAAAATGCACTCAAGACTCACAGTGCACAGCAGGGTCCAGCTGTGTTCAAATGATCATAGAATACACACCCTAAAAATACTGCGAGATGCTCCTAACCCTCCGTGCCTGTAATAGTGAAGTTGCTACTGACATGGAAATGCACGTTACATTATCCTGGTTGATGACACCCAGGAGGCAACTTGCTCTGACAACTGCAGCAGCGTCTCCACAAGACAAGAACTGCAACACCTATGGCACCTATGAATGTAGGTCATCCATGGAAAGTACACCACCAGCCAATCAAGGTGCCATAATTGCAGCTGTGGGAAGATAGCTGTGGAACTCACTGTGATGTTACACAAGAATTGGGGTCATCCAAATCAAGGGTCCTCTTAGTACTTCTTGACAATTATTTGGATCCATACCACCACTCATGCAATGAACATCTGTTTCCAGACAATTGTCCTTTATACCAATTCCACATGTAAATACTAGGCACTAATGGCTTGATCAGTTGATACTTGATGCCATTTGATGGTGATGAGTATCTTAAAACTTGAATGTTGCAGAACGTGTGTAACATTTTTGACCTAATTTTTCTTATTGAGGAAAAACACTATGGATAGCTTTCGCCCAAATGGCATCCTGTATACACATATGCATCTACATTTGTTCACACAGAGTACAAATTTCACATGCCTAGAAACAATAATTCCTTACTTATCATTAGGAATGAAAGTGCCATATAATTTAGAGTACGTAAAGAAAAGACTATCCTGACAAAATGTGTGAACTTTGCCAATAAGATTTGAGGCTATCACAGTGGCAGCTATACAGATTATGGTTTCTAGGATGTGACACAGTGTTTTTAAGGAAACTGCTACCTCCATCTGGAATCCCATGACCTTCATATTTTCCTTATTTTTCAGACTGAAGGTGGAGGCAGTAGCTGCCCTAGAAACATCTAAGAAACCACACGCCATCACATCCCTGAAGACCGTAACATTTTCTACCATCATTTTCACACAAAATGTTATGGCCCTACATTAGGTGTCACTAGGCATTGACCCCCCACCTCAGAATTTTGCAGGCCAGCATGTTTGTGTTTTCCATACTAAGAAATGTGAGGGTACCAGGAAGGATATGCTCTAGCACATTCAATGCCTGGTCCATCCACAACTTTTATTTTTATCACACTAATATCACAATATCAAAAGTCAAAACAGTTGCACCCTACTCAAAAATGCTATCAGCTGACATGAAAAAGCAATTTAAAAATACACGGAAAGAAAATAAGGCAAAAGGAGATAAAGAAAAAGCTGGTGAATGTACGCACAGTATAACAGTCATGGACCACTGTCTTTGCATTTTCAATTCACAAATGCTCACATTTGATTATTTCAAGTAAACATGGATAAATGAGTACTTGAAACGCGTCTTTCCACTTTCTGCACAACATGCACCTTCAGATTTGGATGTACCTTACTAACAAATTTAATATCAGTAGAACTCAATTAAATTGCTACAGCTGGAATATACAAAAAATTACAATGTATGTAATAAAGAGTGAAGAGTGCAAGCTTCAGAGTTGTATTTTAACAAAGTGCTTCAGTAAAAGATTAAAGCAGTTACTGTAAATGCAATCTGATACTTTGTTTCTTGTATAGGATGATGGGTAGGCCTATGTCACTGGAAAGGTACATACAGTACGTCTTTGTGTTTTGAAATGTTCAAACAAAGCATCGAATATGGCAATAGTTTCTGGATGTCAGTTGTATCCTCATTTTCAGTTTTCTTAATTACATGACTAAATTTAAATTTCTTTATGTGAGTGTCATTCCTTATTTATAAAGTTTTAGCTAGTGCATACTGCAATACTGACAAAGAAAGTAACCATATCCTGTGCAACAAACAGGTATTTTTGCTTAACAAAAATAAGAGTATTCACAAGGGAGAACTCACACTTTAACTTCACATTTGGGTTCCAATAAATCTGCTTCATCATGAGTCACCTTCCCCAAATATGCAACAATAACTAGAATAAAGTTGACACATATTTCAAGTTGTATCATAAATACTGACCTGTTTTATTTAAAATAAAATAAATTATTTATTCAAAAATTAACCATATAAACAGTGAAAATCAAAACTGGAATGTCCGAACTAAATTCACGCTTCCCTTACTTTCCATCGCATGAGCTCCATGCATGCTCTGGCATCCTCAGCACTATCATGACCATTCACTGAAACCAAACACATTTCATCCCTCAAACAATAACATATGTGCTGATATTACAAATGACAAGGAAATATGACATTTAACCCGTGATAATATAAAAGTTAATGCAAAAGTAAGGTTAGAATACCATATCACTAAGTATTAATCTTTAGGCACTGTGCATCCTATATATAGAAATGGCCACTCCTCAGCAGCCACATTTCATACACTTAGTAAACAAATATAGTTACTGTATATCCTGAGGCATGCCGCACAATCTCTCTTTCTCTTTTCTCCACAAAATGTCATGTATTTTATAACACTTTTGGTTCATAAACTATTCACATTTTACCTAACGGGCACATTAAAATTTAAAGTTCCAAATTTGTCGCCCAAGGATTAAGAGGGTTCACCATTGTAACATAATAATTACACTATATTTGTGTAAAAAAATGTGGTATGCTCTCCATTCACTCCTGAAACTTAAACAAAAAGATGACAAAGATGTAACTTAACTGGAATATTCAATTCATAAACATATAGAAACATTCTTTGTGAACTTACACCTATGTTCATGAATGTAATGTTCATCTATAAACATGAGCCTGCTGGAGACACAGCTACTCAACACAAATACTAATCAGCATACCATGTTATACTGTGTACAGCATAAGCCGTTTTACTTGCATTTTTTTTAACCTTCTCAGGCCGTAAGTTAAGTTACTGTAACAGTGCACATGAACAGTCTTTGAAGCCTAGCACTGCATGCTGCTAATTCGAACACCACCAGATCTGGGAGATTTAAAATAAGCATATCATCCTGACGTCAATGTTTCTTTGGGACCAACAGGGCCATCACAGTCACTTGAATTCATTTTCAATCTCAAGAACTATTTGGTTACAAGTACTCACAAAATATGTCATAAAATTATATAATAATCTCAAAAACCAAATAAAATTGTAAATCTATTTTTAATGAAATACTGAAAGCAACAAATTCATTAAATGAATGCAGGAAAGTCTCACTGCGTAAGGCATGAAAGCAGTCATCCTCACTCAATGAAACACTTGGCTTGATTAAGCTAATAGTAATATGTGTCACAGGCATAACCTGGCTAATAACATGGGGAGGGCAGATCGATGGCAGTAAAATCAACTATGGATATTGGAAACTTGAACTCAGTATGCAGGAAGGAGACCATTCTCAGGTAGAAAAAATACTGGATGGGCATTCCCCAACCCCCCAAGTAATGCCTACAATCTGTGTAATATCAGGACTGAACAGTTGAAGGAATTAACTCACCAGCCACATGGTATTATCAAAATTCATTGGAACTAGCCACAAGAGGTCAAATTAACAGTACGAAAAGGGTAACCACAAAAGGATGAAATCCCCAAAATTCATATTCATGAACTCTGAGCCCCTAATGTATCTATTTCCAAATGAGAGGTTAAATATTCTTACCCTACATATCAATGGAAATAAAACAGAAGCAAATTATGTCTGTACTCATGTTACATGCTGCTTTTTAGTGTAGTGAGCCCATTTTGAGAAATGCAGTCCAGAGCTCTGCCTACACTGAATGTAAAGGGAGGGTAAATGGACTGATAACAAGCAACTCCAGGTATTGGTGCAAACTACTATAAGAAATTTCATGCTTTAGTGATTAATTTCAAACGATGAAATTTGCACAAATGAGAAACATGTCTTCCCCAGTACGCATTCATTTTATGTAATTCCGGCAAAAAAGAAAAATTACTCCTGCGATTTGTAGAAAATTACTCTAACAAACTCACAATGAACTGTGACAATAACCGATTACTTCACCTAAATTCATTTCTCCATCTGGAGGCAAAGCATTGTGAAATGTGTTTTGTATGCTTCACATACCACAAAAATATAGAAAAATGTTAGCAGCCAAGACTTACCATTCTCTTGGATAATCTTATTGAGGTGTTCCCGACACAGAGTTTTCAATGCCCTCTTCTTCGGCGGCCCCATTTTGTGTGGAAACACAACACTTGTGTCTACCACCGTGCTGTGTATAATCTGTAATAGGTTACACATTCATTTGCAGGCTACACAAAATCAGACTCCTTCAGACTAGATTAAACTTACTTTTAGAACAGTTCAAAGTAAGGAAACAGGAAAAATAGGTAGATAGGAAGAAAGGGAAGATGAGCAGCAGTAGCACTTGCAAGCAGCACTAGCAGGGAAAATGTACTGAATTGTAACTCCACTGCATTATGAGTGGAAGTTAGGTATGGCGAGCAGAAGTGAGGATGACAAAGAGTGGCAGGATGGGAGGGATTTTGACGTAAGTGATCTTGCGTTACTCAGAGGCGTATACATAGTAACACAGCAAATCTCATTAACAGTCCAGTCCATGTAATCACAACACCTGAATGATAGCACATTCAGTTTATTGCTTCCTACTACATGTTTCGGTAATTCATTTGACTATTATCAATTAGAGAAAATGCAAGTACAAAAAGGAAAAATGCTACATAAGAGGCATTTTTTTCCTACCTGATGATGGTCAAACGAATGACCAAAACATGCAGTTGGAAGTAATAAAGTGAACATACAAAAGTTCACGTGTTGTGACTACATGGACTGAACTGTTATTGATTGATTAACAAAACAGGATGTTACCCAAAAACAGCAAACCTCAGATGGAATAGATGCTCCCCACCTGAATGTCAACACCTCCCCCCCCCCCAACCCGCCTCAATACTATTGCATAGCAAAAGCCTAGAGCAACAATTCAGAAAACGAGCTGTATCTCACTACTTCAATGCAGTGTACATCAAACAGCAACATGTGAAAAAATGGCTGGTTTTTATGTATGTGTGAAAACAATGAAGAGTTAAGATGTGAAATTATGCAACATGAAAGAAAGATTTTGATGTTTTGCTGACCATGCATCTCAGTATATTTATCTCAGTAATTAACCAATCCTCATGATGAGCACATGGTGTTCGAAACATGTACAGGCATGAAACAAACTTACTGTAAAACAAAAATTTTGTGCATCAAGTTGGTTAATTACTGAGATAAATATACTGAGATGCACGGTCAGCCCCCCCCCCCCAAACAAAACAGGTATAGAGCTGTCTACACAACTATACTGTCATCATCTTCAGGCTAAAATACTTTTAAAAAAAACACATAAATTAATTATATACATAACACATAAAAGAGTTATATACAACTGCCATTGTATATAACCCTTTTATTTGTTTTAAAGTATTTTAACCTGAAGATGACCCTTTGCAGTTGAAAGGCGTTGCAGAAATAAATACTACAGACAATACATCTGTGTTGATGGGTCCATATTCTTTCATTTTCTCAGTAACACAATGGGATGAGAAACTTAATTTCAGGAAATGTATAAAATTTGTGAACAAGTACATAGTTTATTCCTGCAGACAAGGCAATGCACAAACTCAATCACGCACCTGCAGAACACAATGCCTTCTGAAAAATAAAGACTACCTACAGATGGAAGTTCTGCATCCAAGCTGTAACACATGCTGGTAATCACCTATGAAATGATACGTCATAACCCCAAACAACACAACTGTAATCATGTACTTGCAGCAGATGTCAGAAACTTTAAACTATCCAGCCACCTGTCAACAACTGCTGTCACTGCTTAACATCCTACCTTCAATGCTTTAAAGTCACTGTCTAAACTGTGACCTATAAGTATAGTTTTGTCATGGATAAATGACAGCAATGTGGCCTGCACATCATATATGCTTGTCTGAACTCCAACCATGTCTTCTTCTGTGATACCACTAAACCTGAAACAAGCATAGGAATTAACAGTGTAATCCACTGCCACATGAGAAGGACATTAAAATTTAAAGTCTACAATTTCTCAATATACACATTACGAGAATTGTTCTAATATATTATTAACTAAATTTACCAAACATTACTAAGAAATCTGGTCACCTGGAAGCCAACAAACCTCTGTGCCAAAAGATTTTGTTTCTAGACCACCTACATCCCATATGAAGTTTTACTAAAGTCTTAACTTTTCCTCATCTTCAATAAATAAAATGGTCATAGATTAGGAGTACCTTGCCAACACAGAATATCTGATTTTTCAATTGTTTTACAAAATGGCATGCCATCTCTTATGTGAGTTATATTACAACAACTAACAATACAGAGTTGACACTTCATAAATAATGTATTTAAAATCCCCCAAAATTTAGAAAGTTTGTTAAGTAGGTGTATAATCCTATTGCACAGTATGTATCAAGAGTATTACATATTACTGACAACAAACACAAATGTGCTGCTACAGTCCTTGTACTTCGTAACATAAGTAATAACACCTGCTGTGAAGAATTATCATGATTGCTTTCAATTTTAGTTGCCTTCATCATCCGTCTTTCTTGACCTGAATTTGGGTCAGCATGATGTGGCTTCAAACAACCAGCATAATACTATTTGCATTACAGTAAAATCGCACTACACTGCAAACCGGATAAACTGCAGGTATGATGATGTACCCACAAGGCAGAAATTAGAGACATGTTGTCCCTCAAAACAAGATGTCAAAGATGTCTCCCAGCACCAGCAGTGAAATAATGGCCCAACATGTATCATCCTTCACCTACAACAGGTTAAGGATGCTCAAAAGTAGCAACCATATGACAATGTCCAGTACATGCACCTGCAGAATACCTTCATTGAAAATGGCTCTTCACACCAAAAAAGATAAATATTGCATACCTGGTGTTGTAATCAATTACTGGGTTTCCCGGTTTAACCAAGCTTTCATAGAATATATTCAGGTCTCGGTCTATGACTGTAACCCTTGTGAGTTCCAAACCTACAGTAGTGTAGCACATCTCACAGTCCAAGGCATAGACACCATAATCATGATCTGCTGGCTCCTCATCACAAGGCAGTGTTTTCACAAAACCTCGCATCTCATCAGGATCAAATCCATCACACACATGGCATGATGCCACTGTACAGCCACCCACCTCACCATCACCACTGCAGCATGTGTAACGTCGTTCCCAACCACCCAAAACTGAAACAATCCAAAGCAAGAATTTAGGTCATCAAACACACTTTGAGAAGTGAGAAAGAACCTACAGAACTGCGAGGAAATCCTGGATGTAACACCAATGCAAAATGGGGCTACATGACAATAAAAAAGAGACGGAAGCTTAATAAAATATTAACCAATTTGGACCTGAATATTCTCAACTACGGTAATGAGCCTACCTTTATGATTCCAAACAGGAAACAGATTACTTACCTGACACTAGGGTCCACCCTAGTGAAAGTCATGTATATATGATCAGCCCCGTCTGTCAGATCACAGACACACATGCTTCCAAATAGGTGGCACAGGACTACAGTTACTATATGGGACCACAAAAGAGGCACCTGGGAATCTGACAATAATGATGATGATGATCTAAAGACAAATACTGAGGCACACCATGAAGTATCATGATACAGAGCTGGCAGCGGATGGGTTGCAACATACCATCCTACTCTACACTACCACAGTTTTAAAAGCTACCTTACATGAAGGATACCTCCCTACATTAATAATTAGTCACGAAAGTCATTTAATTACACAACAGAGTTATATAAACCAATTAGTAATGTATGAAGATACCGTTATTTACCTGAATGCAAGACAACTCTGATTGAAGACGACCCCCTGAAATAACATACATCTGACAAGGGAAAATATACTTATCCAAATGTAAGATGACCCCCCAAAATAAAACATCTGTTCAAAAGATAACATACTTTAATTTCATACATTTAATACAGAAAACATGTCAGATTCTATCTACATATACCAAACAGCGTCACATTGTCCATGTTCACAGTCAGTGTTTTCATCTTCCTCACGCTAACTCAATCCTCCTGACCACTGTTCCACAACATAACACCATCAGTCCCAACCACTACATTGGACAGACAGCACTTCTTAAAACCCTTCACAATCACTGCTGGTGAGATGCATTGCCATTCCCTTATGATCCACACTGACTAAATAATACATTTATATTTCTTGGTTTATAAACTTACTTCAATTCTAGAAGATGCACAATTTTCTCCAGACATGGTATTAGTGGCACTAACACTTTAGAATATGTGTGCTCTGAAATTTTGTGTTGTATCTGTGGTATGATCAGTCTGAGTTCATGGCTCTTTTTATGGGTTTTAATTTGTGGGTTGGTCCAGGTTTTATTTTTGAGACTTGAAGTTAATTTTTAATTTGTTCTCAGTTGCGTATCTTAACAAGTTTACTCTTTCTGTGGTGCTCAGTGACTGAGATTAACTCATTCTAAGGGGTTCAGGAAGTTAGGTGCTGTGTTGCCTGATGACAGAAAGCCAACTTCTGAAACATCCTGCTTCTTTAAAAAATTAGATGGACAAAGTCCAAAAAAAGAAGACTGTCAGTTAACTTTAGTCATGCTTTCTGTTCTCTCTTACATCTACACATGACAATTTGGGGATGCAGGATTGGTTGGGATCCGCATGACCTGGTTCACAGTGATACGGCTTGGCACTTCATATGCAAATTTAAGACAACCTCACACATTTAAGCACCAAATTTAAGGGAAAAAACATCTTGCATTTGAGCAAGTACAGATACTTCATGTAGGGAAAGTCTGAAGGCTCTAAAGCACACTACCAGTGCTCACGTGTATTTAAGGGTAATAGTAAGTTATATAAGAAAAACATCAACAAGCTGAAAAAATATACAGAAATCTACAACTATAGTACATACTGGAGGTCTGATCTCCACTGTCAGTTTTGCAAAACTAATGTTCTTAAGAAAAAAGTGCAGTATGTACAGGAATTAACTATACAATAACTGCCAAGTCAATTCAGGAAACTGCAAGAAAAATGGCACTTTAAAGGAGAGCTGAGGTCTTTTCTTTTACAATAGACATTCTTCTCTGTAGACAAATATCTGTCTTATTAATTAGTAACATATGATGCTTCACTACGTGTTTTTCAAAAGATTACTTGTTTTTATATGTTTTATATGTCAGCTGACTTTTTACGTATGTAAAGTATGTCCCACAGCTCATAAAATATGTATATGCTAATATGGAGAAAATTAATATATTTGTAGTAAGGTACACCTCACTAATACTGTGGCATTTACATTACAAGGGTAATCCTTGTAATGTCGTGCATGTGTTTATCAGTATGTTATCACACATGCAATTTTAAATATACTGTCACATATACATTAATAGAGACTATATATTCTATGGACATTTCCTCTGACAATGAATTAACAAAAATGACGACTAAAATGAAATGAACTAAAATGAGAGAAAGTGTCCTGCAAGTTTGCTCACTTGATATGAAATGGAAGTGAAAGAAGCAGCTGAACAAACTTCCAGCCCAAACAAGAAGGCTGTTTAAAAGGGGAAACCAGGTGACTTGGACTTGGCCATCAGCCAAATGCAACACAGAATCCTAGGAACCCAAAAGATGTTCATGGAGGACATAGCATGGAGGAACTGAGGATGTACCAAGCAGTAACCAGACTCATGAAAATCATGAGAAAAAGGTGATCAAGAGAGTAAGCACTATGAAGTTACCTGAGAGTCAATATTATCAACTGAAAAAGGGGCTCAGGAGGATGTATGCAGCACCCACTTTCCAAATTCAGATGTAACTGATGATGAGCCAGAGAATGACCAGGGACAACCATACCTGGACAAGCAAATATACAAAACAAACAGAAAGGATTAGAAGCTGTCATGATGGATGATCAATATTAAGTTCAGATGGGCTACTGGCACATTGAAGCCATTTAAATAAGTGGGGACAAACGAGACTGCATGTGCCCTCATAGAACAAAACAACAAGAAGTTGAGCTCAGCTTAAAACAAGTGAGTGTGAGGTTCTAATGGCAGTGACTATGAAGATTCATGTCTTCTGGGATGTGACACTATGTAGTATGGTACACAAGTAATAGTTTTGGAGGCACCTGTGCTGCTTCCAGCTTTAGGGTTAAACAAATCTTAGACTGCAATGATAAGGCAGGAGCTACGTTTGAAGTATCAGTACTGATCTACTGGACTTCAAGGCACTACATCCTAGAAGACACTGATATCCATAATATATTTAACACTTTCAAAAATAGTACTGACATCATAAACCTTATCTACAGATGATGTACTTTCGTCTACAAGAATATACATCAAATTACACAGTATCTAGGATATAAGACCTGGGATGGCTCAATCGGTACAGTAAGTAGGCTAAGAGATGGATGATCTGGGGTTCAATTTCCAGCATGGATAAAAAATTTTTCCCCTCCTCCAAGACATCCACACCAGCTCTGGGGTTCAACTACCCCCTCATAAAATGGGTATTGTAAGTTCCCTGCCCAGTGGCCACGGCATGAATTTGAACAGTTACCTCCACCTACTGCAAAAGTTTGTTAACACAAGCAGCTAAACAGCTACTCACCCTATATGCCTTCAAGGTACAGATAGGGACAACTTTACTATTTGTAAGTCTGCTTAGATCAGATGTCAAACAGAAATGCACACACATTAACTGTTTGGTGCCTAACGTCAAGTACAGCTGTCACAGAATGTAATGTTCAAAATGCCAAAAGTCAGGTTAAGGAAATGGCATTTCATCGCCTTCCTTGTGCAGATCTCATTAAAATTCCAGTCTTCTGCAGCTCCTACTTGACAATTTAATGCTGGTGCCAAAGGGTTAACTAACAACAAAAAATATCCAATTGACATTTTAAAAGCATGGTTACATATTGTCCATACTACAACTAACAACCTACCTCTTGTATGGAACAATCTTCCCCAATGGTAAACACACTGCTCATCTTTAATTTGAAACCCATTCTTGTTGACAGAATATCCCTGATTACAGCGACAGCACATGCGCAGTACACGTTTCCGATTTGGTGAAAGGGGTGTCTTTTTTACAGTTCCTGGAGGCAAATGCATAATTGCAACACCTTTCTCTTCTGGGTGTGCCCGAGGAAAGCCATTTGAACACAGCAATTCTTCTGTGAGTACATAGGGTAACAAAAGATGACATAAGGCTTCTGCAGATGACTTTAATCCTGAAACGATATACTCTTTGTTATGAAATGAACAATGAAATGGTCACCTATTGTGCTGTGTGATAATACATTACTGCAAGAATACCAAACTAAAGTTCTGCCACACAATTTCTTATGGGCAACATGTGTTACAAAACTGGAATCAGTTAACATTACTACACACCTCACACACTGACATGACAACTTGTATGGGATCTAATCCATGTTGCACAGGACACAAACCCAAGTCCTTTAACCTTGAGTAAAGGTCTGCAACCTTCAGCAGTTCACTTCTACTAGCTGGACTTAAAGAACCAAAATCAATCGGCCTGTTAAAGGATGCTCCCCAAGATGAAAAGTAGGTTTTCTTGACGGAAATATCTATTGACGGGCCTCTGTAGACCCTTCAGTTAGACAGCATGGCTATGTGTGTACACACACACACACACACACACACACACACACATATATTTCCATGCACATTTTTTGATACAAAACACATTCATTTTCACCACATTTTCATACATCTCATACCTTACATTTAGATTACAGTTGACAGACACAACACATATGAAAATAACTCAATTATACCCCAATAGGCCAAAAAATTTTCAAAACAGTTTTGTCTAAACAAATGGTTTTAGAAACTTTTAAAATATAACCGCTTTAACAAACTGTGAAATGCAAACAAATTAAAAAAAAAAAATTATAATTTTAATTCAATCCAGCTTCATACATGGCAGCCACTTAAATTAAATTCTCCCTACTGCTACTACCAGTACCAGAAGTATGTATGTATTTTGACTCCATTCTTAGCTAACATTTGTTTATGAACAGTAGTCAGTTTTTGTGTCACATTTCTAGTTCTGAAGTTCAGTTGTTCTTTACATTAGTCACAGCTGTCTTGACCCACTGTGTTTTCACAGTGTGTGCAATCCTGGTGAAGCTGAATGTTCATTCCTAATAATACCAGAACAGTCACTAGTATAACCATATATCATATGACATTCGGGCTTGCATTTTGCTAGGCTGCAATATCTACTGGACTGAAGGGAAAAGCCATTTTAGACAGCACTGGGTTAAAAAAAATTGCCTGCTAGATGACAGCGAAAGAACTAAATGTGGACCAGAGTGGCTGCCACAACACTGTGCATAAAACAGATCTACAACACTACTGAATGCATGGAACAGCCTTACTGAAGGAACTGTGACACATGATGAGATGTATATATCATGGCAAGCATGAGAGACTTTATTTTGTACATACCACAGAAATCCACAGGCAACATTTTATAGATAAAGTCATAGCAATCATTCTCTCTGGCTGTCCTCACAAACTGGAAAGCCTGACTACCATGCAAATTTAACTGCAGCTTAAAGCTGTAATATACACATTATCTGGCAGTATATATTATGAATGGCTGGGCACAATAAATTAGTAACACCATGTGGCAACCCAACGTACAGTCTGGCAGAATGGTCACCTGGTATATGTCAAGGAATTTTACCTTCTGTCTTGGTATGCCTCTTAATACTCCATGTTCCCTTTGTGCCACCGTGACCAGCCAGAATAGCTGAATGTGAAAACACACGAGGCTGAGTGGAGGCAGATGTGCTTGGTTGGCTAGTGCTTGCTGTCATAACAGAAATCAAAACCACATTATGACAGCCTCTTGGCAAAACAGAAAATCTATATACTGTACAAAACTTGTCCTTGGTTTGTGAGATTTCATGCTTCAGCCATGGTGTAAATGAGGTCTTCGCTCTTCTGCAACATTAAATAGCACTGATTGGTAGTTATTTACCTGTTACAATGTGCAACATATAAAGGGCAAGGCCCTTTTTCCTTGCCTCCTTCAAACACATAAAGAAAGATACTGAACTTATAAAACTGTTCTAACAATTGTTTTCATGTTTATTACTGCTGTAGTCACAACTGCTTATCACATGATTTTAACTAATTATGGCTTCATATTATTCAATTTCATTTTTCATGTAGGTTTTGGTGTTATGACAGAATTAATTTAAACAACTACAAGTTATGATCTGGGGCAGTTTTCAGCAGTTTGTAACTACAGTTGACATTAAAGCTGCAGTTATCAAATTACCTGATCAATTTATATCACAACCAGAAAAAAGAAGAAGAAGAAGAAGGGGGGGAAAAAAAAAAAAGAATAAAAATAATTAAATTGTAAACTGCATTAAAAAAGTAAAAGTGCATTAACAGTATCATAAAATGTAGGGAAGACCTTTTACAAGATTCCATGTTACTTAACTGTACTCTCAAGAATGTGTTAACACCACAGTCATAACAAGTCACAAAATTCCCTCTTTGCTGCTAGCTGTAACACCACTTTCACCACTGTATCAACACAAATATTCCCACAAACACTCACATAAAATATTTCATCAACTTCATATCCACCTTCTACTGTCAAGCAGAAATTAGAAATAATGGCACAGACTGGGACCTCATCTGGTAACAGCCAGTTATAGGGTTTGTCTACATTTAACTTCATCCTACTGGGGTGAATATTAAAATATTGGCACATGATTTGCAAAAAAATGCATTATATGAACAGACAAAGATAGAATTATGAAATAAATGGCATTGGGGGGGGTTATGAAGCATGTCTTACAAATGCAGCAGATTTCTTGTTGCCCAAATATATAAAATTAATTTCTAGGGGTGTTTTCCTAAATGTGATCACATATGATAATGCAGGTCTTTGAAAGGTTAACATCTGTAGCCATTTGACATATCAACAGTCCACCATGTTGTAATTTTTTGTGCATAACACATCTGTATTGTTACCTCAAGTTTTTACCCCAAATACTGCAAGTATGTGTCCTAAAGAATGATAACTACATTGGACTTGATTCCACTCAATACTGATTACTTTCATATTTGAAATACACAGACTAGACTTATAGCAGAACAGTCACACAATATAATGCAGTCCTACAGACTAGTACTGGGAGCCACACGAAACAGCTGGAATTAACACAGTACACAAGAATATAAATTTGGCACCATACATCAAACAGGCTTGAGATTCATGCACTGAAGAACTTTTTAGATTCATGCAGAAGCAATTTAATAGTCCAAATGGCAATCCATCTGTCACAAACACTAATGGACTGTTTTTTTTCTCACAGAGATGGGCAGGGCATGGACCAGACTGATCTGACTCTGGATAGAAACAGGTGGCAGGCTCTTGTGAAAACAATAATAAAGCTTTGGGTTCTATATAATGCGGGGAATGTTGTGACTAACTGAGGACCTGTTAGCTTCTCAAGAACTCTGCTCCATGGAGTTCGTTAGTTTGCACTGTTCTTCATGACCTTAAAGTTCAAGCTGTATATACTTAAATTCCATTAGGGTGGTTAATACACTGAATATCCCACCACTAAAAAAAAAAAAAAAAAAAA
>Ga0123355_10007797_pt1 | contig 16114 bp, 12 predicted proteins | sample TergutEmb28metaG_3_FD_89872 | JGI IMG/M metagenome (GOLD analysis project Ga0123355, IMG submission 89872) | Embiratermes neotenicus P1 segment gut microbial communities from Petit-Saut dam, French Guiana - Emb289 P1 | ecosystem: Host-associated > Arthropoda: Insects > Digestive system > Gut ...
ACACACACACACACACAAACAAACACACACGTGTGTGCGCGCGCGCTCGCTCTCTCGCACTCACAATCATCACAATATAGAGACGCCAGTCAAACAAAGAAATAAAAAAAAATGGAACAGCAGTGAATGCCGCATGCCAAGGTAATCTTTCTGCATGACAGCTGGGGCACGTGTGCCATAGATTTGCCAGCCCTCCTATAGAAGCACCCATTATTAATGGATATTTATTTGGAATATTCCGGTTATTATGTGCGTATGTTAAGAAGGGGGTATATAATTAATGAGTAATATGCCAAATAATCCTTTTTCATCATATAGAAACGATTTGTTATCATGGATGAGAAGTCCAGTACACAGAAGCTAGAATTATACATATATAAAATAAAACTTCCACACTTAAATTCAGTTCCTTTTTCTGTTGTGTTGGTCATCTACCCTCTTCTGTTTGGTTTTCCCTTTTTTCTAGTACCACAGGGCTCAGAGAATGTTAAGTTTCTACAGGATGCACTTCATTTCTCCTGAAGGGGTCTTGGCCACCTGCAGTCCTGCTTTCACTATTTTAACCTACATCTGGCTGCTCATGTAATTGATAAAAAACTTGAAGAGTGTATTTCATATTGTAGTACACAACATTTCCCATCAAGTTTCTGTGCAACTTTTAAGCTCAGTTGTAGCCTGAAATGGATTCTCTTGTGCATAATGTTGAATGCACATGCTATTAGCCCACAATTTTTAGTGAATGGTTACCATACAGGTAAAGATAAAGTGATTACTGTACATACCAAGAAGGCATATTTGCACTCATTCTTAACCTTGACACTTGATGGAAGTGCCCCTGACGGGATTCGAACCCCAGATTGTCCAGCACATAAACTACTCACTATACTGACTGAATCTTCCTAGCTCCATTTACTTTACAGAATATTTGAAAATCTAAGGCCACCATGGCATGAAGCTTCAACTAGTGCAGAGGTTTAGAATGCATAGAGCTATACCTCACTGCCCATACGTCTTCACAATATGGTGCCAAATTAAGCACAGGTATAACTTCACCCCTACTCTCATTTATAAATGTACCAAAACTTGTAAACTCTACGAGTGCTATGAGCATGAGTTCAAGAAAAGATGCATTGTTACAGTACTCTTAAAACACTCTGTATGTGAATGGATTGATCTGGCTCAGAATAGAGCCAAGTGGTAGGCTTTTGTGAAGGTGGTGATGAACCCTCAGGTTTCCTAAAGTGTTGGGAAGCTCTTGACTATCGGAGGAATGATGAGCTTTCCCACAAGGACTCTACTACATGGAGTTTTCAAGGTCAAATGCAAACATTGTACTATAAAGTCATTTATCCACGGTAGACTTTAACAGCACAGCCATGACCACTGGGAAAATTCAAACTGCTGCATATTTCCACAATAAGAAATTTATACATTTCTTTATGTTATGTAACAAAAAATGTACATGGACCTGTTCATTCTTTGTTAACAGTTTACATATTTAGTTGGCCATGCTCTTGCAAGACCTCCCTTTATCTTTGTTCCTGGTTATGAAAATGCATTTAAACTTCTTTCTGCACTTCATCATGTTATTAAATAGTAATATGTAACTGGTATGTATCTGATTCTTGAACTTGCTTTGTGCAGCCTGCAGAGAAAAGATTAAAGAGGTAATGATGCAGAAATTATGTTCAGCTGTCTTCCTATTCATTAGAGTCTTGGAGGCCAAGTGTCTCAGATTCACTCTAAATTTAGCCACCATGTCACAGACAGTTTAACCAAATACTTGGCACAGACACACCAGTTGTATGGACAAGACAGGAATGTCAGAGTCACATGATACAGACAAGAACACTGGTCATTTCATGCTAAACAGTATTTATATCCCATATCCCATGTCATAATTTATCTTAAGTTTTAAAATAAACATGTGGAGGAGTCAATACAAATTAGAGTTGAGACAATTCAGTGGCCAAGCTACAGCTGGATGACAAAGGAATTAGGGTTCATTCTGGGCAGGGGTAGACTTTATTTCCCTCCTGCCAAAGTCTAAACTGGCCCTGGGGCCCATCCAGCCTACCAGTTACCAAGTATCAAAAGATACCACCCTGGGAGTAACACAGCCAGAGCAAGAAGCTGACCACTCCCATCCAATGTATATTGCATAAGGTACTTAAGGAATGTGGAAACTGTGGGTTGGGATTTGTGCCTGGCAAAACAGAATGGGTCAGCAAATACTATCTAGGCAAAAACATTTATTGTCTAGGCACTATGGAAGTTTCTTTTCAACTGTTCTAGTGGCCATTGTACCTGAGAGTAGTGTTTCTCATTGGCTTGGTATACAAACAGGTATTGACATGGCCTCCTGCCCTGCTACCACAAATTGCAAGTGTCATGTTACCAGTCCTAGCCTGTACCTGCATTCCTCCATGTCTTACCTTCTCCATTATAAATTAATATCAGAATAAGTTACATGTGTCACCAATTTCTGAAAACTTTTAAAAAAAGCCAACACAGAACACAATGTGAACATCAGTAGTCCAACATACAGACACGATCTATGTATCGCATTATCTATTGCAGATATAGTTGTGCATTGTTATAAGTAGCCTGCCTGCCACAGAAATGTGCTCTGGAAAGTGTAAGTACACAGGATATGTCAAAATCAGTGAATAACTTTATGTACAAGTAATTGTATTAAAAAGTACCGCATGAAAATTATGTTCTACATGTGTGGGAAATTCACTTCAGTTTTGTAACTGACAGAAGCCTTTCATTTCAATGTGTACAAGTAAGCTTTCCGCAATACCTGTCAATATTACCCATCATAATCAACGAAAATTCTTTTTGAATTTGCCTTTTCACACTGTATGTGGTACAGGGGATCACAAAAATATTGATACTGGGGAAAAAACTGGCTGTTTCACATCTCCAAACTGGGAGAAAATCCATCCTGAAAAGATAATGCATGCAACATCCATACTTGTTCCCACTGGACAGGAAACTGCACTATTCTTTTGGAATCAGTATCCATTTGTTTCACATGTGGATGCAGATGTTCATTTGATCTTCTTTAGTGATCAGCCATGAATGTCATCACTGTATCATCTCCATTTTCAAAGAAGAGAATGTAAAACAATAATATAACATGCCAGACATTAACCTTTGAGAGAATTAAGTAGCCATGTATATAATTTATAAGGACTGTGAAATGCCTGATAACAGTAATCATGCTCATTATGTCTCTGTTAGCATGAAGTCACGTAGAATATTGGCAGTACATGGCATTATCTGCTGCAGCTCCATAAAAGCCATGCAGAACTATAGATGATTTTTTAATCACCTGCACATAGCAATTTTGTACGGATGAGAACTAATCTGGTGAATTTATCACACAGTTGGCAACAACAAACTTAGTAAGATGGCACAGTGCCACACTACTCAGGGCTCTGAAAAATGAACATATGAACTCTGTATTAGTGGTACATGGAGCTTCAGATCGTTTCATGTCCTTTACAGAATCAACAGTGTGGAAGTTTGTAAGACATCATAATGATGTGACATGGCACATTATGAACCCTTAAAATACATCTGAAAATTGTGCAGCACTTTCAAAGATTTACTCTACTACTGCACACTCCAGTCATCTATGATGAACTCCACACTGCCTTCCAATTGCTCTCCCAGAACCTGTTCTGCTAGGTTATACTGTTCAACAAAGATTCTGCTTCCCTGGATGAACATAGCTGAAAGTGATACAAGTTCAACTCCAGATTACCAGATAATGCCTAAAGATTACTTCTATCAACCATAGTTTTTAAGAAATGCCCAATTTTATAATTTCTTTTTTCCTCGCTTTATACATGTATACATTCACGTGCTTCACACTGGTTATATTTTAACCTAGACAAAAAAAATGTATTTTTTGTTGGCAACCCTAAGTAGCATACAACTGGAAATATGTCCCCCTGTAGTGGTGCTGATGGCTTAATGAAATGACTGGGACACAATCATAAGCATGAGCAATGGCGATTGTTCATTGCTGCATCTAAGGTAAGCCTGAAAGGTATTCTCCTTCATATAGGAAATGAATTTCCATCAGTCCCCACTTTTCATGCTACTCAAATGAAAATATCATATGACAACATGAAACTTCTTCTCCATAGCATATGTTATAGACTGTTGGAATATTTGTAAAGTTTGGACTGCCACAGCTCTCCTTGTTGGCATGCTGCTTGGTTTTACCAAACTCTATTGCTTTTATGTAAATGGGGCAGAGTCACAAAAGAACATCAGGCATGAGACACTACTGCATCCAATGAAAATATTTTTACCTTTAATATTAATCAAGCTTGGTACGATGATGAATTTTGTCAAAGTATGGACCATGATGGAAAGGCATTTAAATTTCTGCAGCAGAAATTGCCACATCACTAAACCAAAATCAAAGATGGGACCTTCCTTGGTCCTCAAATTAAGCATTCTGTGAGGGACAAGAACATTGATCAGTTTACAATATTGAGAACTCCATTTGGCAGGCAGTTCAAGTAGTTGATGACAAATTTCTTGGTAAACATAAAGCACTAAACTACACAACACTGAAAATATGGCATCAAAGTACTGGTTAATATTTGCACCCGATTTTGGGATCAAAATTTTGGGGAAAGTGATGAAAATACGTGTGAAAAGTGTTTTAAAATGAAAGATCATTTAGAAGTGCTTATCAATGAACTGAAATCTACCCAGTTAATAATCAAGATTTTACAAGAGGAAATTAAAACAGCATCTACTGGGTCTGGGATTCAAGATAACCTAACAAATTGTGCATAGTATAAATCCTACGTTGAACATCACACTACTAACGGAAAGAACAGTGCGTGGAAGGAAATTCAATGCAATAAACATTCTACAATGCATTCAATGATGTTAAATTGTGCCGGGCAACAAAAACCATATATTCCTTTAGCTAAGAACAGATTTGAACCCATAAGTAATTGCCAGTTTCAGGATCCTCCATAATTTTGCGCCCACTCTAAGCTTAAGAAGATGCAATGATCGAGAAACAGTGCTCAAAACAATCATAGGATTGTTCTTTTAGATGACAGGCAAGTGAGTGTTTGCTCTGGTAAATTATCAGACATACAAGGAATTTCATGTAACATTTTTAGAATCACTAAGCCTAATGCGAACATAAAGGAAATTACTAACTCCATAAATTTAAAGGATGAAAACCTCACAAAAAAAGATGTAGTGATTATTTGCGGTGGTACCAGAGATGTAGCCAAGAATGAAGTCAATGATGGTTTAAGAATTCTTTCTGAATTTGCCAAACTCACTTTAAACACAAATGTGATTGTAATGTGTGTTCCTCATCATTTCGATTTGCAGCCTTCATCATGCATTAATAAAGAAGTGAAGTCATTTAACAGGAAATCACAAAAGATGATGAAAACCTTCAGTCACATGCATGTTTGTAATATGAGTATCAACAGAGACCATTTTACTTCACATGGTCTTCATTTGAATTCACAAGGGAAAAATTCGATCATAAATAAATGGGTATCTATCATCACTTCCATTATATCAAAATCTAGAATAATATCTGTTAACCCTCTCCCTTGGATGGAAAAAAGTGATAATAATAATGATGATGATCGGGAACATAGGAATGAGCTTGTTACAGAAGGAAAGAATATGCCAAAAAAGAAATATAGTCTATCACAGGAAGAAATTTTCTTCAGTGCTCCAGAATTGGGAGTAGGTAGTCAATATAGAGAAGAAGGAGCCCAAAAAGAAATTCCTGGATTGCCTATTTCAGAAACAAGTGAACAATGTAAACGTGATAAAGAAGTGAAGCACATTGTGCCAATTTATAGTCTAAGTGACGAAGAGGGTAAAGAAGAAGTGATATATGTAATGTCTAGTTCTGGTAAAATTCGCAAATCGAATAGGATAAAAAGTCCACCATCCACTAAACTGGATGATTTTCTATGGTCAATTTAGATCAGAATGATATTAATAACTCTGAAGAGAACCTTACACAGTTCACTACAAATCCTAAGCACAATCAGACAAATTTCTACAAGAAGAGTACAAAAAATAACAATTTAAGATTCATAGGCAATGATAATAATCAAATGTTAAGAATTTATCATCAAAATATTTGTGGTTTAGGTTCTAAAATGAATGACTTTCTGATCTCACTTTATCAAAATTTTCCACACACATTACGCTTAACTGAACACCATTTAAGACAATTCCAAACACAACATTTAACAATGGGCAATTATATTCTTTGAGCAGAATTTAGTGGACAATCCTTCCATAAAGGGGGGGTTTGTATGTTTATACAAAAACATTTTCCATTTTCGGTAATTAATATAGAAAAAATTGTAAAGATAAGGAGTTGGAAGCTTGTGCTTTAAAACTAGACCTCTTACCTTTAAAAATTTGCATTATTACTCTTTATAGAACACCTAGTGGTAATTTTCAGTATTTTATAAAAGGATTAGATAATATAATTTAAAAAATTTATAAACCTGGCATTCATCTAATAATTTGTGGTGACATAAATATAAATTGTCTCATTGAATCCAAAGAAAAACAAGAACTAAATAACATACTAAACTCGTACCATCTTGTAAGTGTAATGAACTTTCCTACAAGAGTTAAAAACAACTCGAGATCTGCAACAGATAATACTTTCATTGATACAACTCAATTTGAAATGTATACAACAGGTTCAATAGTAAATGGTTTATGGGATCATGACGCCCAGATGTTAGAATTACATGTTGTAAATCTAAACAGTAAAACACATAATTATAAAACCATAACTATAAGAAACACCGACTTTAACTCAATTAATGAATTCAAAGATAAACTGAGTAGTGAACTTTGGCAAAATGTTTTTGAAAATGATAATAAGGATGTTGATAGCATTTCCAATTCTTTCTTAAATACATACCTACAGATTTTTCATTCTTGTTTAAAAAAAAAATAACAATATAGCATCTAATAAACAATGGAAAACTAAACGCATTATTAACCCCTGCAAACTAAAAAAAGAACTATACTTGTTAACTAGGAATAATAATGATATTCAACTAAAGGAATACTACATGAGATACAGCAAAATCTTATCAAAGGTAATAAAGACTGCTAAGGCATTACACCTCAATGATCAAATCATTCATTCAAATAATAAAATCAAGACAAAATGGAACATTATAAGAGGCGAAACTGGAGGAAATAATATTAAATATGATAAATTAAGCACTTTAAATACAGATGAGGAATATAATAAGAATGTTAACGCGGAAAATTTCAATAATTACTTTTTAACAATAGCGGAAAATATCTCTTGCAAAATTACAGGTAGTCATAAACAAATTATTAACTGTGCAAAATACTGTCTTATTTATCTCAGGCATTTAATCTTCCACTTACCAATATTGTTTTCCACAATACATCTACAGGGAAAATTGCAAAAATCATACACTCCTTCCCTTGGTAAAATTAATGTGGGTATGATGAAATTTCAATGAGGATACTGAAAATTAGTGCACCTTTTATTAGTTCACCACTATATTGCATTATTAACACATCACTAAACTCCGGTGTTTTCCCAACTAGATTAAAACATTCTATTATAACTCCACTACATAAAAAAGGTGACAAAAATAATGTGGCTTATAACAGACCAATTTCATTGTTAATGTCATTTCCTAAAATCTTTGAAAAAATTATACATAATGGAGTAATATCACATCCAATAATATTTTTGCAAACAGTCAATTTGGTTTCAGAAAGAAGAAATCAAGAGATAAAGCTGCTTATAAATTAATTAATCATATATTGACAGCTTTAAATAACAAGAGAATACTTCGAGGTATATTTTTTTGATTTGGAGAAGGCTTTTGACTGTGTAAACCACAATATTCTGTTAGCAAAGATGGAATATTATGGTATAAGGGGAGTGATGGATACTTTAATTAAATCCTATTTAGAGAACAGGTCCCAAAGGGTGAAATTTAATAAAAAAAAATTTAAAAATGGAACACAATCAATATAGGCATCCTGCAAGGATCAGTTTTGGGACCGTTGCTATTTTTGATTTATATTAATGACTTACCATCTGTAATACCATGTACATTATTGAACGATAACTCCTCAATTATTTTGTTTGCAGACGATACAAGTGTAATTATTAGTGACCCATGTTTCATGAATTTTGAAAGAAATTTGAATAGTGTTTAAGACAATGAAGAAGTGGTTTAATTCAAACCTTCTTTAGTTCAATTTTGATAAAACTTATTATATGCAATTTATAACTAAAAATAAACCTTTAAATAAAATAAATATTGAACATGAAAATAAAATGATAACACAGACTAATTTTGTAAAATTGTTGGGTATAACAGTAGATAATACACTCTCTTCAAAACAACATATTGCTACAATTACTCCCAAATAAAATAAAGCTTGTTATATAATTAGAAGGTCTAGTCTGTATTTATCACAGGTTGCATTAAAAATGGTATACTTTGCTTTTTTTATTTAGTAATGTCCTATGGTTTGATTTTTTGGGGGTAATTCAACTAATAGTGTGTATTCAAATTACAGAAAGGAGCGATTCGAATAATAATGGGGGCTAGGAATAATGACTCATGTAGAGTTCTTTTAAACTAGTAAAAAAAATTACCCTTATCTGCCCAATACATATATTCTCTGTTAATGTTTGTAGTTAACAATAGAAATTTATTTTTGGACAATGCAGAATTGTACACAACAAAAACTAGGAATAGCAATAACCTACATCCCCCTTTATCACACCTAGCAAAATACGAAAAAAGGAGTCCATTATGCCGGAATTAGAGTTTTTACTCATTTGCCGACTTCCATAAAAAGTACAGTGAATGAGACAAAAGTGTTCAAAAAGACCTTTGTGACTGTCTCCACATCCTTAGGATGCTCCTGTAAGTGGATATATGGAAGTAAATGAATGAATGAATGAAACCTTCAGAAATATGGGATGCAACATGTCACTCAAACTGCACTTCCTTCACAGTCATCTGGGTTTTTAACCTAGCAACTTCGCAAATGTCAGTGATGAGTATGATGAGAGATTTCACCAAGAAACCTTCATCATGGAAAAATGCTACCAAGGTAAATGGAGTCCAAGCAATGCTTGGTGACTAATGCTGGCAACTGAAAAGAGAAATTCCAGCTCCATACAAGACGAAAGCAAGTGTAAAAAATTCAGCTAAATTGTGTTTTTGGCAGGCAATTGTTGTTTATTCTAATTTAGTACAGTAATGGTAAAGTAAAACATACTATATGATTGTAACAAACAAACATTAATCCTAAATTAACTTAAATTTCTGTAAATTTTTACATTTTTCTCCTGAATACAAGGACAGTAAAACAAAAAATTTGTTTCAAATGACAAAAATATCAGCAGTCTGTTTCTTGAAAACCTTACAAGATACACCTTTTTGCAACACCAGACGGCGATTAAAGAGGTCAAAATCCGTAAGGCCGAGGCAGAATTTGTTGAACAGTGTTTTCAGACTCCACAACATCCACAGCTATTTACCTGCAAACTATTGTTTCAGTTGTTTCTGATGTATGATGTATAATAAGGCAGCTTATTAGACTGATGTGTATTTCAACAACACTGTACAATGGCAAGCTTACTCTCCTGCCCATGAGATACCATGTCACATTAACATACACACTGTCGTATCCAGTATAACAAAACGTAGAAAAAGGCGCTACAAAAGATCACTATTCAGCAACCTTACAATAAACACGTGCAAACTGAAAATATGATGGCTTATTCCTTTCCATTTCTAAGATTATTATGAACAAATATTAATTAATATGAATAAATATTCAAAGAGGCAAGTTAGGGTGACATTTCAGGGTGAAATTAATTTTAACTACATATAAATTGAAAGTTCACAAAATACTGTATTCCAGTGGTTTTATAACTTTGATGTATGATTAGAAGAGAAGGGAATTTTGTTATGGGAAAACAAGAATTCCGCCACCTGTTGTTCTATACAGATTATGAGAAAGGAAACTGAAGAACATGAAAAGCTAAATTAAAACACTATGTATGTCATTACAATGCAGAAGCAAATTCATAATTTGGTGGCAGAAGACAGCCTAAAGTTAACTCGTGTATGAAAATTATAATCTCAAAAGTCTCTGACTCAGACTTCATAAGGTTCATTTACTACTCTAAGTCATCAGTGACATATTTTACTACAAAAATATAAAATTATTACACTCCTATGACACATATGATATAGCATCTTAAGACACAGATAAACTTGCTGTCAGGGCGCAGGGATCACCTAACAACTGAAAGCAAGCTATCATTCACCACATCATGCTGTTCATACGGTTTGTTCCCTCGCCTGTTTCTGGGTGCTCCTCATCAACATTAAATGTACTTGGTGGATTACGCCACGTCTGCAGACTAGCAGATGGGGCTGTGCCAAGACGTGTGGACACATTCTTCTCATATATACATTTACGCTTATTCAACATGTCAACATCTAGTGCCAAAGGATTCAAATTACACCTCAGTGTATAGGTACCACTATGACCAAATGTGCTTCGACTCACAGTTCCTGCAACATTTTGAGTCATGTTTCCTGGTTCCATTCTAAACCCTGAACTGTATGTGTCTATCCTTAATGGAATGTCATTTCTAAACCTGCCTCTACCTGCACTACTACTGCAACTACCTACATCACGGTATGTTCCAGCACTGTTGTACGCTTTCTGCTGGCCTCCAGTATGACACACTGATCCACACTCTGGCAAAAGCCACCTTCATGCTGACTTGTATCCAGGGTCATGTGACTCTGAAGTATAAGTTTGGTACTTTGGAAGTTGCAAGCAAACCAAAATAGTGCTCAACAACACAGACAGCTCCACCAACACAAGACCAGATCCAATGGCAAGAAACAGGGTCGTGTGGTACCTAAACCATCCTTCCAGTTGCAAGAAACATCCCTATAACAATGATAAATAAGTGTTATCTGTGGAAACCTTATGAAGAGATGAGAAAACTGTCAAGTTTTCAAGACATTAACCTAGTAAGATATACATTTTCAGGGCCTGAATTACTATTGTATATAAATACTTACCTCTGAGTGACGGGCCATATGATACAGGCCCTGATCAACAGACTGGCATAGTGATATATTCAGAGGATGAGGATCCAAAAAGGCTTTCGAGTCATCAGCAGCATCACTCAGTACGCAGCATGATCGAGGCACAAATAAGTCTGGCTGCCCCAGTTCCCTCAAACGCCACCATGACACATCATAGTCTACCGCTCCACTGATCCCGCAGCACTGGAACTATACTCAAAACATGAGCAAAGCTACTGGATGATGTGCCTATAGGAAAGTAAATTGAGAGGCTTAGCTGTTATTTAGTATGGAAATACCTATTTATAAAGATTGTATTTCTACTTCAAATACAACATAATGTATATGTAGGTGTTTCATGTTTGACCTGGAATTTTCATTTTTTTTTATACAATGATGCAGGTAGGAGTCATTGTGGCACAGTCATTGCATGTGTCCCTCCTACACATAGTAACTGCACCTGCATGCATGAGCTTATGTAGAATGGGGGGAGGGGGTGGGGGGGTAAGTGAACTACCTCTCTCACTGCCACAAACACGACTCAAAGATCTTATGTAGGGAATATGTTGTGTTACTGTGCATGAGGTCTTGCACCAAGTGAGTGTCACTGGTGGTGATGTAGAGGCAGTCATTCTGAAGCACCTACACTATCAGAAAGTCAGTGCAGGATGGTTTCAAAGATGCCAAGTCAGACAAATATATGTGGGTTGAGTGAAAAGTAGTAACAATATGTGTGGTACATGTAGAAAAGTTTTATTTCATTAGAAACCATCATTACATGCCACCAGCGTAATTTCCTGTCACATGAGGAACCTTGGCCAAAATCTGAGTTCACTGATACCATCTGCAGACTGATACTTATTCATATGGCACTGGACCACCCTAGTGTTTGCATCACATCCACCACACTGCAAAACTGCTTTCCTTGGAGGGATTCATTCACTTTCAGAACCAGATCAAAGCCAGAAGAACTCATGTCCAGACTGTAATAGCATACTTATGTCACTTTTCTACTTCAGTATGGTGGTACTATACTCAAGTATTCCTTGACGTGATGAACACACTAAAATCACTTATCCCAACTTCCACATCCAATCTGTGTGTCAATCAATGCCTGTCTACTTCCAGTAATGACTTTACAAGCTCGACCTGCTTATCAAGAATGATATATTATCCTGCAAATCAGCATCATAACTTATCATCCATCATGTGAGAGTGTGGTATGGTAATGCATTGCTGCCACATACTTTCTGCAGGCTGTACCAACATTCTTTCACACAACAACCATGTGCCACCTGTGTTCGGATCCAACTTGTTCAAACTTTTTCAACACATCTTAGGTTACTCAGTATTGACATGTTGTCTTTTTTGACTCATTGACATGGTATCTACTGCCTTACAGGCATGGTATCGATAGAGAACATCAAAGACAACATCTCCAAGCTATGAAATGCACAAATGGTCCCCTTGAAACCATTCTGTGCATTCACCAGCAGTGATACAACAATTTCCACTCAATGAACATACAGTGGAGGTACAACATGATACTGTATTTTGCAGAAAGAATTTAGAATATTATATAGTAAGGACCTTTGAGATTTGTGTCACCCAGATAGTGACCTCTAGAAGCTAGGAGGGTAGGATGAACTGGATATGCTAACAGGATGGGTGAAAAAATGAATGCAAACATAATTCTCATATTGCAACATCCTTAAAAAATAGTCACTTATAAGACTGAGGAGATGGAAGGGCAACATTAACACTGATGTTAGTGAAATAGCTAGTGAGTATCAAATCTGGATGAAACTAGTTAAGATGGACTTCAGCATCAGCTATACTGAATCTTCTGGTTGTGCTACCAGTGTTATTTTCCTGGTTATTCAGTTGTAAATTCAAAAGATACATTGTTAAATGTCTTGTTCAATGTCTACTTTTGAAGGCAAGTGAGCAAGTACGGGTGAAAACTTTTGTTTGTCTATGACAGCCATCTCTAAGTTCATGAGATAATTAACGACTGTGGTCATAAATTAATGGTTAATGTCATGCTAGACATCGGGTTAATATAAATACATGTAAATACATGCTGGGTGATCTGTGGTTTCAGATTTGGATATGCAACACTTTTCCAGGGCACGATTACATAAGACTCAAACCAACAATATGGGCAACACAAGGCACTAATTGCTATGGTTTTTTATACTGCCTGTACTAGGCCATAAAGTTGAGACATACAACTTTGTTACACAATTGTGAACTGTCAAAGATGCAGATAAGTGTTACAATATCCATAATACTTTACAGATTACATACAAACAATAGATGTATAACACCAGGATAAAATCATTTGTGGTGCAAACATACAATTTCTGGATTGACCATAATATGACACTAATGCTGCTAGCACATACTTCTACAGCTAGGTTTATAGTAGAGTAGAGTAGTCTGCTGAGTCCTTCCCTGCTTGGAATTAAGGCTGCTGCATGTGTAATTGTTGGGTGATGCATTGTTAAGTTTAAGTGTGCTATTCAATTTAGATTTTGCTGCACCTAAAAAGTGCAGAATTGTAAGAAGACTGTGTCTGCATCAAACATTGCTCTAACTGGGGAAAATGCTATAGAAACTTGCTATATATTGTAAATTACTTTTGGACAGCAGACAATTGGAAGATCACTAGTTTTTCACTGGTTTCCCATATTCGAAAATGACATGACTTCTGCTGAAGAAGTTGTATACTCACGATGTGCAATGATAAGCAAAACAGATGAAAATGTGGAATGAGTGAAAGTACTATTCCTCACAACAAAAGTATCACTGTCTCTTGCTAATATGTTCGGAATTTTAATTTACTGTAGTTCAGAGCATTCTGGCAGACAACCTGAATATGTGTCAGACGGTCACAAAATTTGAGCCCTGCACTTGCTCATTCCGTTTTGTCTATGACTGAATTTCTAGTTATAAACAAAACAACTGCCATTCCACACCCTCCATACTTAACAGATGTAGCTCTGTGTGACTTCTTTCTTGATTTGATATCACCATGATTCATGCAAAAACGTGGGACCCACTTAACACGTTTCAAACAGTGAGCTTCATGAAATGCTTCAGACGGTTGTGCAATCACTGGGCTTGCTGTACAAAATCCCGGGGAAACTATTTTGATTACACTGACTACAAGGTAAGTGCCTTTGTTATAGAGAAATAAATGCAGCCCAGAAACTATTTGATTGCACCACAAATTCATGTTTCACAGGGTGGACAGCAGTGTTCTACCCTTTAGCAAGGCAAGAGGTCTGCACCAAACACCTATTACCACTGTGGTAACAGGGCAAATATTCTGCATAGACACCAGTTTCCTTCATGGCAATTAACATGTTAAAGTACATGTTACTGACCATTCCCTAAATCATTAACACAAGTACAAAGCTGTGGAATTTCCCATTGAATCTGAAGAGGTAAGCTGAAATTTTTGCTGTTTTGTGTTTGTTTTAAAAAAATCTAATATGTCATGAATTTCCATAAGGGTCAGTTTATTGTCTATGTGATTTTTTTTTTTAGCAATTTATGTAAGGATAAAACTCCATAACCCAAATAACCACACCATGTGAGCTCATGACCCTTGTGGTACCTTTAACCCATCCATGATCAGGCTTCTCCCTAACAGCTCTCTGCTCATGTTTCTGCAGAAACTTTTACTGTTTTTACCTGAATGGAAGACAAAAGATTTCTTCCGAATACAGCATCAGAAAAATGGAGTCATCTTATAATCACACACAAAACAAAACATGTTTTGTGCAGGTATTTTCCTGAAAAGTAAAGACTGTGAGATAGGGACTGTCTTATATGCAGGGTCATCTTGAATTTGAGCAAATACACCATGTCTTAAACTTTGTATGGTGCCTCTTACAGGTTATGGAGTACAAGATTGATCACAAAGTTTTCTGCTGTTTTGCTATATAACATGCAATATGATTAACATGACAGGTGAAGCTGATATTGGGGTTGTACCTCACAGGAAACATATTATGTATCTGTTATGAAATAAATTTAGCTAATCAATGCGTAAAATGAGAACCAACTGACAGTAATAAATAATATTTCTGGGCAAAAGTATTCTAGGATTTAAATAGCACATCTCTTACAATTTTATCCACCTTCAGTGAATAAAGTTTAGCAGCCTGTTTATGACTTAATTAACCCCTCAGACTGGAGTAGGTGTGAATGTTTTTTCTCATACCTTACACCTCTGACTCCTTGAACAGCAGACTTGTGCTCAATCTGCTCTCTCAGTTTAGAGCTGCACTTTCCCTCACAAATTTGAAGCACAAGCAAACTTTAATTTTGTCAGTAAAACTGCTGGCTTTCAGATGGTGTAAGATCTAGTTCAGATAAATCAATTTAATTTCTTCTCTCGCACCCAAACATCAACAGATTTTTAGCTGCAGTTCTAAGTGCATGCTTCATTCTGTGTAAGTGAAGTGAAATTTATAAAGATGGACTACAGTCAGTGTATCAGAGATAATATCACTCCAAATGCAACCATAAATGTCTTTAGAGACAGCTAGTATTATAATTGACATTTATATGATGTGGCCCATACACGAACAAGCAATTTGCACATCAGAGGTTGTTTTACTAGTATGCTGACAGTATAAAGTTTGATTTGAAGTGTTCCACAACAGTTTATTACGATCATGTCCCATTTTTGAATAAAAGATATAATCACTTCCAGGAATTCACCAGAAGTAGAAGAGAACATCCATAAATAACTAATTTAATGTAGGTCGTTACAGTTCCGTCTAACACAACTTATAAAGTAGGTAAATCTATTACTCTTTATAGTAATATTAATTAGGTATTCCTACTATTTTTTCAATCACAACATGTTTCGACCCATGTGGGTCATCTTCAGGTTGACTAATTTTAGAAACCTATTCTATTATATGTAT
>Ga0123355_10007798_pt1 | contig 16113 bp, 15 predicted proteins | sample TergutEmb28metaG_3_FD_89872 | JGI IMG/M metagenome (GOLD analysis project Ga0123355, IMG submission 89872) | Embiratermes neotenicus P1 segment gut microbial communities from Petit-Saut dam, French Guiana - Emb289 P1 | ecosystem: Host-associated > Arthropoda: Insects > Digestive system > Gut ...
GTACCATGGAAATTCAAAGCTGCCAATGGAATTTCAAAGGGATTGCTTCGCGACGCCTTCAGCGACATGCTGCCACCGGAGCTGCTTAGACGTAAAAAAAGCCCCTTCCCAAAGACATATAATCCTGCCTATACCGATTTGTTATGTGTCAAGTTGAAGCGCATTTTGGACGATTCAACATCTCCGATTTTGTCCATTCTGGATCGAGAAAAAATACGGCAAATCTTGGCTGCGCCTCATGAAACGAGTATTCCGTGGTTCGGTCAACTTATGGCTCGACCGCAAATGCTTGCCTATCTCATCCAAATTGACTACTGGATGGGGAAGTTTTCGTTGTCACTTTAGCAGCTCATTTCACATATAATATAATAACTGCCGTATGTCTAGTGTGGCAGAAAATACTAAAATTAAGGAAAAGAAAATGTGCTGCTTATTTCGTAGTTTGCGCAGATGTCTGTGCTGCGGATTTTGCAATTGTCGCCGTCGCAGGCACAGGCATTGCCGCTGATGCAAAAACTCCCCGCTGATCATTCAGCAGGGAGTTGCATTTTTTTCAAGTTGAGTGACGCTTTGTATAGCTGATTTCGTGAAAAATCGCTTTGCTTTTCTGACAGAGAGCTTATTGCTTCACTGAGAGTAGTGCCGTTTTTGACTATCTCGTCAACCAACATTGCTTCAGGTGAGAATGGCTGCTCGTCTTCTGCGACTTTGTCTAGCTTCCCACATTGTAGGACAAGTGTATACTCGCCAAGATTCGCCTTGTCGTTTTTCATCATGACACTATTAACTTCGCTTGTCGAGCCGAAGTAGTAGCACTCGTATAGTTTGCTGATGTCATTGACGAGGCATAGCTCGCTATTCGGAAAATACTCGGCGAGGTCAGCGACAGTCTGCAAAATTCTATGTCCGGACTCGAAAATTACATGGACATCGATCTCGCTACGTTTGATTTTCGACCAAAATTCGGCTTTTGGCTTGTTCTCGCGCGGCACAAATCCTACAAAAGCAAAGCTGCTGAACTCAAATCCGCACACCGAGAGAGCAGCTGCGACCGAGCTTGCTCCGGGAATAGGTAGGACTTGGATTCCCCGTTCATGTGCCAGCTTGACCAGCACTCCACCCGGGTCGGAAATACACGGAGTACCGGCATCTGATACAAGTGCAATATCTACTTTTTCTTGCAATATTCGTGAGACCAGTTGCTCGGCACGGGATTTTTCGTTGAATTTGTAGTATGAGGTGGTCGGTGTGTCGATACCAAAATGCGTGAGCAACTTGCCCGTACGGCGAGTATCTTCGGCGGCAATGAGGTCAACTTCGGCGAGAATTCGGAGAGCTCGTGGACTAATATCCTCAAGATTCCCAATAGGTGTAGCGACTACATATAGAGTATTCATCTGGACTCTCCCATCATAATGTGCAAACTTGACTCAAAGTGTAGACTCAATGTATTCTTCAAAATAGAGCTATCTGTCCTACCAGTAGTATTACTGGTGGCGGAATGAACAAAATCCATCGCACGATACGCTGCCTCTTGCGTGCATAGGTCTTGCATTATGCCGGATAACATGGCACTTGCAAACGCATCTCCCGTTCCTGGGATGTGTGCATTTTGATGTGTTCCCATCTTGCAAAGTTCTTTTCCATCCGCAGTGATTCCATAAACTCCGATTTTTCCATCAAGCACAACACCTGTGATTATTACAGCTTTGCAAGTCATTTGATGCAATTTTATCGCAAGATTTCGTACAAACTCCATGCTGTAATTTTCCTCAATAGTTATGTCCGCAAGAAACGTAGCTTCTGTGATGTTGGGCGTGATGATGTTCGCTTGTTTGGCGAAATTTCGCATACTACGCACGAAATCGTCATCGAAACCTGTGTACAGCTTGCCGCCGTCACCCATGACGGGGTCGACGAGGACAAGTCCATTTGGCGCAAGTAGCCACTCTATGGCTTCACTAATTATCCCCATCTGCTCGTTCGAGCAGAGATATCCGCTGTATATTGCGTCAAACTGCAGCCCCAACTGTCGCCAATGTGCGAGGATTTTGCGCATTTCATCGGTCAGATTCAGTTTGGTGAAGCCCGCATAACCCCCTGTGTGGGTGGACAGCAGGGCGGTCGGCAAAATCGCACACTCCACTCCTGCTGCTGACAGCACCGGCAGTGCTATGGTCTGCGAACAGCGCCCGTAGCACGAGATATCTTGTATTGACAACACTCGTTTTTGCATCATAATTTTAACTCCGCTTTGGTCTTTTTCCCGCCGACGTATTTTTCCAACTCGGCAGCAAGTTCTTCGGGTATGCCGCGCTCAATAGGGAACTCCACTCCGCCCAGCAGGCGATTCAGAAACTTGAGCGCAAACTCCGATGATTCGAGCAGATATTTTTCCGAAAGTGCCGTGTGTTTGTCGTGGCGATTGTGGACAGCAGCGTGTCCGTTGCGAGTGACATTTAATGTCGGGATGCCCTCGTTTGCGAAAACCGAGCCGTCGCTCGGCCAGATCTTCTCCTCGATTTTGGCGGCGAATCCGATTTCTCTGGCAAAAGCATGCACCAAGTGCTGCAGTCCCATTCCATCGGTAGTGATGAGATGATGATAGCCGAGAATGTTGCCTGTCATGTCAAAGTTAAGACAAAACTGCGTTTTGGCGATTTCGTCGGCATTGGCGGCGACAAATGCCTTGGCACCCAGCAGCCCCTGCTCCTCGCTGCCGCACCATATAAATCTAAGACTGCGCATCGGTGGATTTTGGCTGAAATGACGATGCAAATAGAGCAGATTCGATACGCCAGAAGCATTATCCCACGCCCCGTGTCCGTATTGACCGCTGTCATAATGCGCCGTGAGTGCAACAACTTGATCAGGATGTTGTGTTCCCTCAATAAATGAAGTGACATTATGCGATGGATTGCGACATTCTTCTTGAGTGATTTGCATTTTCACGCGTTTGACATCATCGCGTACTAGCGCGAGCGCATCTTGTAAGCGAATGGTCACTCCGGGCAGAGTGCCGATTTCGGTCATAGCATCACGCAGCAAGGTCTGTCTTATATCGTCATTGTCCGAGTTGTCATTAAAAGCCCCGGAGAAGGTGATGAATCCTATCGCTCCGCTTTCGCAAAGTCGGCGATAATTATCCTTGTTCAGGCTGTTGAGCATGACGATTTTTCCGCCAACATTGCGCAGGCTCATCTCTTCGCCCGCATCGGCATAGTATAATTCAGCCTCGGTCAGCAGCAAACTTCCGCTGCGAAGTGCTGCAAGGCAAGGGATTGATTTATTGCCTGCAGGTGTGATAGCTTCGAGTATAGATTCTGTTACATTTGCTGCAGGAATGTCGAACTCTTCGAGTCTACCGCCATTGCCATGCTTGCGTAGATAGTCTAAAATAATCTCTGCTGCGCGCAATTCATTATTAGTTCCGCCGTAGCGGTTGAAATCCAACTTTTTTACTATATCTAAATGAAATTCGCTCATATTATTACCTCGGTTATTGATATTTTACGTAAAATGCAGTATAATAGAGTTAAGAGAAGGAGAGTGCAATTATGACCAGATTTGAACATGCTTTGTCCCACTTGGAGCGCTACGAGCAGGCGCATTTATTAGATAAATATTTGGAGTTGGGTGAATCAGATCGTCAAAAATTGCTTGAGCAAGTCGAATCGCTTGATTTGGCTCTCATGCGTGAACTGTATACGCAATCGCAAGTCGAAGTGTCGATTAATCGAATAGTTTCTCCAATTATCCCGCACAAAAAATCTGCACTCGGGTCGGAGATTTGTGCGCTCGGGTCGGAGATTTTTGCACGAGGACAGGTCGCTTTAGTGACTCTTGCAGGCGGAAATGGCACACGATTGGGGCACGCGAGTCCAAAGGGAACATTCAAACTTCCTCTTGCAACTCCAAAGAGTCTCTTTGAAATTATCGCTGAACAACTAAAAAGTGTGAGTTCGTCGATTACGTGGTGCATTATGACCAATGAAGATAATCACGATGAAACGATGGGATTTTTTCGCGAAAGCGATTACTTTGGCTATGACCGAGACAACATTGAATTCTTTGTACAAAGCCAATTGCCGGTTCTCGAATCGGACGGAAAAATCCGTATGAAGAAGAGCTCAATTGAATATGCTCCCAGCGGAAACGGCGCAGTTTTCGAGACGCTCGAGCATAGTGGTATGCTCTCCAGACTTGAAAAAAAAGGTGTCAAGTGGCTGATTTTCTCGGGTATTGACAATGTTCTCGCAAATATCGCCGATCCGTGGTTTGTCGGATTGGCAGATAGTCTCGGCAGTCAAGCCTGTGCCAAAAGTGTTGCGAAAATCTCACCTGACGAACGTGCGGGAGTTTTTGCCTTGTTGGATAATCGTCCGGGAGTAGTGGAATATTTCGAGCTGACCGATGAACTTCGTCGCTCTCGAAATGCTGACGGAGAGTATCTCTATTCACAAATTCACATATTATGCAATTTGTTTTCGTTGGATTTTGTGCGAGCCATTGCACACTCAGCGGGACTAAATTATCACTTTAACACGGCAAGCGGGGTCATTAAATGTGAAAGATTCATTTTTGATGCTTTTGCAAATGCAGAGATTTTTGCACTACTTGAGGTAGAGCGCGAAAGCGAATTTGCACCTCTCAAAAACGCAAGCGGTCCCGACAGTATCGAGACCGCCACGTTAGCATATGAAAATAAATTCGGGCATTAAAACATCATTTTACACTATCACGCTATCGTCTCCATCGGTAGCGTGATAGCCGCTTTTGAAGAACTCGGTGAGCAGATCAATGGCAAATCCAGTATCATGCACACCGGTCGTCTCGTAGCTGGAGTGCATAGCGAGTTGCGGAATGCCAATGTCTGCAGCTTTGAGCGACAGATTCGTTGCCACCACATTGCCCAACGTACTTCCGCCGGGAAGATCCGAGCGATTGGAGTATTTTTGAAACGGAATGTTGTTTGAGTTACAAAGATGCTTGATGTATGCCTCGGAAATGCCATCGGTTATGTATCTTTGTGCCGCATTGTACTTGATAACTACACCGCCATTGAGATATACCTTGTTTGTTGCGTCGGAAAATTCGGGGTGATTTGGATGTGTTGCATGCGCATTATCGCACGAGAGCAAGAAACTTGATGCCAAAACGCGGCGCATATCCTCTTCGTCGCGGTCACGGTAAATTCGGCGCATGATGTCCATCAAAAAAGATGATGCTCCGCCTGCACGAGTGCCATTGCCCACTTCTTCGTTGTCGAAAATGGCGAGTGTCGGAATTGATGCGGGTTTTTCCTCGCTTTCAGCTGCTAGGAAGCCCTCGAGTGCAGAAAAGCTGCATTGCAAGTCGTCCAATCCGCGGCATGAAACGAACTCCTCGTTTGCACCCCAAATGCTGCCCTTCATGCGGTTGTACAAGAACAAGTCGTAGCCGAGAATCGTACTTTCCTCAACGCCCGATTCACGAGCAATCAGCGGCATAAAGCTGCCTTTGCTGTCTGAGCCGGCAAAAAGCGGAATCGTATCCGAAGTGAGATTGTACTTTTTGCCATCGTTGACGTTATTCTGCAGGTGTATGGCGACATTTGGAATGAGCAGCAGGTCGCGATCGATATTCACCAGTTTGACGGTGACTTTGTTTCCGTCTTGAACAAGCACTCGACCGGCTATGGAAAGAGGTCTGTCTAACCAGCTCGGATTTATTACTCCACCGTAACGCTCGGTGTTCAAACGCAAATACTTTCCATCCATTTCGGGGTCGGATTTGATTTTGAAAGTAGGCACATCTCCATGTGCAGCGGCAATGTTGAATGGTATGAGTTTGCCCTCATTAGGCGCACGAAATGCGATAAGAGCCGAGCCATTGCGTGTCACATAGCACTTCTCGCCTGACTTAACCTGCCAGCGCTCGGTCTCAAGCAGCTTGCGATATCCGGCAGACTTGAGTTTGCTCTCCACATTCGCAATCACGTGAAATACACTGGGACTGCTGTCCACGAAATCGATGAGATTTTTGGAGATTGGTTTTGATTTGTTGTTCATGTTATTCTCCTGAGTTTTGTTTTAATGATGATATTATATCACGAATAGGGAATAAAATCATATTTTTTTGCGAATATTCATCTTTACTCTGGATCTTTTTGCAATTTTAAGATAAACAGCAATAAAGAAATAAAAAAATCCGAGTGTTACCACTCGGATTTTTTATTTAGTCAAAATATGATATTAAACTACGGCTTCTTTTTTAACGATAGCCACAAAAATGCCCGCAGCGGAAGCAACCATAATGATTGCGCCTACGAAGAAAGCAGGAGTAAAGCCAGTGTCGGGAGATGCTTCGCCTCTCACGACAACTACTGTGAAAGTGTATCCGTTTACGTCGTTGAATGTGATTGTACGTCCGTCAGCGTTAGCTCCAGTCAATCCGACAACGATGTACATCGGAGGAATGTTATTGCCCCAAACGCTGGAATCAGCGTTTGCATAAACCCAAAAGCCAACAGGTCCATCATCAACACCTGGAGTTAGAGGGTTGAATGTAGTGCCGTTAACTGTGATTGGAGCAGCTGCATCAGTTCCGAAAAGAGCAGCGAAATTAATAGCAATTTCAGAAGCATCAGCACCCACTGTTACTGTGAAAGTAGCAGCGCCGTTAGCAACAGCAAATGCAACATTCGCAGGAGCATAAAAGTTAGTGCTTGGATTGCGTTGCTCACGGAACAAAACGTCGCCCTGAGCAGGTGTATCTGGAGCGGTTGTTCCGCCACCTAATTGAGCAGCACGAGTACAAACGAGTCCGTCAATCGCATTATTGAAGTTGGTTAAACGACCAATGTTTTGATCTGCTGTAGAGTTAAGATAATTGTTGGCAGGAGTAAGATCCGATTCACTATTAACAATTGTCGTTCTCCAAATCGTGTTAGTGTCTTCACAGAAAATTTCTAAAACTATCTGATAGTGTTGATCTACGACAGGAATGAACAATTGATCAGCATAAACAGCATTAGATGTTGAAAACCTAAACAAGCGGTCATCGCCTCCGAAATTACCGAAACTTTCAGGCACTACTGTATGCTGAGTGGTTCCGATTAAGTCGCCAGTAGTAGTTGTGACAAATAAAGTGAACTCAAGATCGGCTCGGTTATCCCAAAAACTTCCGAGAAGAGCGGGATTGAGATCGGCATTGCCAGCATTTGGTCCCCAGTTCGGGCGAATATGTACCAAAAGAATAGCATGATATCCTTGTCCAGTGCCGCCAATTTCTATACTGGTAGAAGCAGCACCGGAAAATGGAGCCCTCGGTGTAACAATTTCAACAACTTCGGGACAGGTGCAATCAGGCGTCGTAAAATCATCGCATGGCTCGCCAGAAACAACCATGCCGGCAGCAAGTGCAAAAATCATCAAGATGCTGATAAGTAAAGCAAGAATCTTTTTGTTCATAATTTTTTTCCTCAATATAATTATGTTTTACTTGCGGCACAAGCCACAATGTAAGTAAATTTGGGACAAAATTGTCCCTGGCGGAGAAGGAGAGATTCGAACTCTCGCACCGTGTTACCGGCCTACTCCCTTAGCAGGGGAGCCCCTTATAGCCACTTGGGTACTTCTCCGAATAAGGCTGGAGAGCTCGAGTTTGGCGAAATTATTTGCCGCGGGGGCAATTCACTTGTCCCATTAGGCAAAAATTTCGTCAATGACACGAAAGCTCGCAAGCTGTCCATCGTAAATCATGTTGTTAGCTTTCTACGGCGAAGTGAATTGCCTACGAAAGCCTCGATTTTTCAATACTGCGCATTGATTAAACTACAAATACAGTAAGCGAAATCCGCCGACTTTGTGTAGTATACCACAAAGTCGGCGAGATTTCAATAGTTTTTGCGAATATTTTTTAATTTTCGCAGCAATTTTCTTGTGCGCGGCGGTTCCATAGGTCGCGCAGACTTGATTCATGGCTATAGTTGTCCATGATTCTATCGACTGATGCGGGGATTTCGATGCGAATTGCGCCTATCGAGTCGAGGTGAAAATTATGCAATACTTGCGCCAGCTGTGGATTTTTTGCCAGCAGCAGGCGAGATGCGAGATAGTACGCACACGCACCGAGGAATCGGTCGGGCAGAGGCAATGGGCCGTCGATGCACTTGGGGAAGAACAGCAGCCAATCGGCGTAGTCCTCCAGCTTCATACGCGAATATGCCGCTGCCAGCTCCTTTAGTTCGAGTATGAGTCCGCCGAGGAGCGGCATTACCCGCGCCTCCACGTCCATCGGTACCTCGAATGCTGTGCCATAGTCTGTGCAAATTTCTTCCGTCACGGGCAGATGAGTGCGCGCGAGCAGGTATACGTCTTTGCAAGTCATGGGCGACGCCCTCCTTAGGTGGCTGCGCCAGCCGGAGTTAGGCTCAGGCGGATGACCTCGTTCGGGTACACGATGCCTGCGCCGTATAGGTGCAAGCCTTTGACGGCATCGGCGAATCTGCGCTCGGGGCGGTACGCTTCAATCTCGTGCACTTGCTCGGCAAACGCAATTGCGCGTGTGGTACGAGCAAAGCAGTGGTGCACCGCACCCGTGCGGACGATGTTGTTGGACACGAACACCTTAAATCCGAGGAAGTCGCCGATATAACCGTTGTCGATTGCGCCGCTGTTCTCGGTGGATGTGAGGATTTTCGCACGCAAAATCAGCGCGCCGACAGCAGGGCTGACTTCCAGCACTGTGTCATTGTTGCTATTGACATCGTTGGCGAGCAGACGCTCGCGCGCGGACAGCATAACATCCACGACATTGGCTGCGTTGAGGGCAGAAGTGATGGTGTTCGCCGCCGTCACTTGGCTATGCAACCCAAAGATATAGCTATCAGCAGCGTTAGCGAGCGAATTCGCCGCTTGACGCATGGCGCTCTGCATGATGGTCGGCACGGCTTGCGCCTTGTCCACGTCGTCGAGCAGGAAATTGAACCCACGAACTTGGTCGATGTTGATGGTGCGGCGAGTGCCGTCGAGAATTTGCGGCTGCGTCATGTCCGTATTCTTGGTGTAGTTGAACACGTCGATTGGACCGATTGCGTGGATATGCACACGGTCACCGCTCTTCTTGATGTCGCCTTCAAACTCACGATTGGAGTTTTTGACGGCGATATACTCACGGTCGAGTTCTTTGAGGAGCGTTTGGCTCCACACGTTTGGGATAAAGTTGTTGATTGACATAATGTTGTTCCTTTTCGTTGTTGTTTGTTGTTAATTAACCCCACCACCGCAAGCGGTTCCCCTCCCCTAAAGGGGAGGTTTTGGTGTTGCGTTTTTTTGACCTCCCCTTTAGGGGAGGTGTCACAGCAAATCGGTAGTTGTCGATTTGCGAAAAGTGACGGAGGGGTTGTATCATCTGCGCTTGCCAATTGCAAGACTCTTGATGACTTGCACATAGTTTTTCTTAATTTCGGTCGCGGACATGGTCGAGATTTCTTCTATACTAAAGTTCCCATCACATCCGCCGTCGTGGGCTAAAGTTCCGGTGCTTTTTGCAGCATTGGCAGCCTTTGCTGCTTGCGCTTCCAGAGCTTTTAGCTCGGCACGTCGAGCGAAAACGGCAAATGCGGCGTAGATGGGCAAGCCCTCTTCCGCTTGCTTTAGCACTGCCAAGGGTACACTGTCTTTGCTGATATCGGGGAACAACTCGGTCAAAATTGCCCACTCTTGTGCCGCCTTTTTCTCAGAAGCAGCCACTTCGCGCAATTGCACAATTTCACGCTCCAAGTCAGCAACTCGTTCGTCAGATGTTGTCGGGGTGATGATGTCACTCATCGGGTAAGTCCTCCTGTTGTTTTATTCCCCTTCCGCAGGTGGAAGGGGTGGCAACGCCGTGAGGCGTTGACGGGGTAGGTGTGAGCGGATGACCGAGGGCAGTCACCCCTACGGCGGGACAGCTACTCTCGGCGTTCGACCGCACTTCGTTCAGTAACGCAGCTTTGTTGGTGATGATGCCTTCGGGCAGTCGTTCGAGATACTGCACAAAGGTGATTTTCTCCTCGCGCAGCAGGTTGTCCAGCGTGTTTATGAGCGCAGTTTGCGAGAATCGGCTTGATGTGCCGATGTCAACGCTGGCACGCAAAGTCTCGCGCCGCAAGCGAGCAAAATCAATGCTGTCCACGAAGTTTTGGTCGCCATCAATGTAGCAAATGGGACGCCCATCCACGTAGTGTTCGCACATCATTTCCATCCAAACGTCTGCCAAATCCTCGATGCAGCGGTTAATGTTGCTGCGGATGATGCCCAGCGGCAGCTCCGCCGCCTCACGCAGCGCGAGAATTGCGCTGGTGTTGGTCGGGTCGGCTTCGCCGAGAGCAATCTCGGTAGCGCCCGACATTTCCTTGGTGTGGCGGATGACTTGCTCTATTATTTCGAGGAAGTTGTCCTGCATTTCACCTGTCTCCAGGACAGCGGCAACGCCTTTGATATCGCCACCGCTGATGACTCCGATGGCTTGTCCGACTTCGTTGCTCCACTCGGGAATAAGCTTTTTGTCATAGATCACCTTGCTGAATGCCGTGTCGGTCATGTGCTTCATCGCCATGGCGTATGCTTTGTTGATATACTTCTGGTTCTGAATCAGCCCGCTAACCGGACTGCTGCCGTGAAATGCATTTTTGACACGCTCCCAGCTGAATTTGGCAACAGGGAACAGCCGCATCGTCGTTTCCGCCTTGCGGATGAGGCAATATTGCGTGGATTTTTCCCACACAACATGCCCATTCTCATCGCGGTAAAACTTTATCAAAAAGGTCGCCTTACCGACATGGACATCTTGGTTTTCGTAGCGAGCAAAGTCGCCGCTTTGGTCGTCGGTGTCGCTGTCAGGTACGATTTTCTGCACATCTTCTTCAGATGCGCCATACAAAAGTGCTTCTTTGCGCAACTTGTTCACCGATTCGCGCCCGGCGAGAATGACGTACTCTTGGCTCTGAATGTCACTCTTGTTCATGTCGGCGACGAACAGATTTACGTTGTCCACTGTGATGGTGCGAAAGTCGCCTTTGTATGGTACGCCGGCATCTACATCGGGATCCCAGTAGGTGAAAAATACTCCGTCGCCGCTGATGGCGGCATCGAACACGCCATTTTTGATGGTCGTGTCAATGTTGTACCGCTTAAAACGATAATCGGTGAAGCGATTGAGCTTGTCCATATAAGATAAAATTTTGTCCGTGTCGGCACTTTGGTGCAGAAACGGCAGGCTGTCGTCGTGATAATTCACGCGAATCTGGTATGCCATGACGGCATTGACGAGATAGTTGATAATCCTCGACACGATGTTGAATACCGGTGTGGGAAGTCCGTTCGAGACAACTCCGCGCCATTGGTCGCCACGGAAAAATCGCTCGTTTTCGCGCACGGTCGAGTATAGCTGAATCCTGCGTTTGTACTCTTTGCCGTCTTCATACTGCTGCCAGACGGGAGTTGTGTCGTAGTGTTTTTTGTTTTTCATGTTTCTCCTTTCAATTTTCTCGTTTGAAAACTGTGTTTTCAAACGGAAACCATTTTTGTTGGTTTTCTGCGGCGGAGTGAATCCGCCTACGAAAACCTCGATTTTTCAATGCTGCGCATTGATTAAATTATAAACATTCCTTGTAGGGGCGGGGTTTTCCTGCCCGTTCATTAAATACAACCTAAATTCACGGGTCGATTGCCATCGATGCCTACAAGTAACCCATTCCCCTCTGTGGAGGGGTACCCCGTCAGGGGTGGGGTAGTCAACCCCTCCACCGCTGAAGCGGTTCCCCTCCCCTACAGGGGAGGTGGCGGCGAAACCGTCGGAGGGGTTTTGCTGAAGTTAGTGATTCATCATATTAACAAATCCCGCTTCGGCACCGCCTTGCACCAGTGTATCGGTGGTACGGCGGCGAAACTTGTAAATCTTCTTTGGGAGGCGCGACATTTGCTCAAATCCGCGCTCGCATTTGCGCTCCCTGAGCCGTTTGATGAGGTAAAGCACCAACGTCTCGATTATCGCTCCGCTGATTAGACCAATGATATACAGCAGCATGTTGTTACATATCCTAATATTCAATTATACTCTTCGATTTGCGCGAATAAAAACTATCCGCTTCACCCAAATCCGTGTCGGCGTGCGAGTCTACGCGCGACATGACAGCATACCGAAGAGCTTCGGGCAGGTGAGTTATACTGTGCGGATTACTGCTTGCGTCTTCAGGATTGTGCTTGTCGAAGACAAGTGCGGAAAGGCAGCGGAAAAGCTCGGGGCAATCTTGCGAAATTTTTAGTCCGCTATTCTCTCTATCGGGTTTGAGATATTCTCTCAAGGTGCGCCAACCCATAACCCGTCGGTTATCTGCTCGAATGAGCGGTGGAAGGGTGGAATTGCGTGACATAATTTCGAATCCCGAATATCCCGTTTCCTGTCGTCTGTTCCACAGGTCAGGGCTGGCGCATATATATGGAATCTCCCCGTCCGAGGCAGCGCACAATGCGGCAACTTTATCCGCCGCTTCGGATAGTGTGAGATTTGGTTGGTAAAATTCACGATACACGTGCAATCCGCCTTGCTCATCGACCGCCAGCAGCAGAACTGCCAGCATATCAAATCCATAATCGAGCGCAGCAAAGTGATGATAATGCGCAGGAATTTTACGTGGAGGTGTGATGTGTACTTTTTCGGACAATTCGGGGAAGAACTGCCCCTCGAAGACATCCCAGCAACCGTCCAACCACGCCTTTTGAAGTTGTGACGGAAGTGTTGATAGTTGTTTGGCGTAGTCGGGAGCCGACTGCATGAGAGCTTCGTTGTCGTACACACGTGCAGGCACAAAACCATAGTCTTCTTCATTTTCAGAGTCATTGTATCGTCGGTCAACGAACAGCCGCTTGACCCAATTATGACCCACTCCGCCCGGATTGCACGTCAAGTACATTCGCTTGGGCAAGTCGCGTGTGCCGCGCAAGCACGCTTTGAGTGAGTTGAACTGGTACTCGGTCAACTGTGTCGCTTCGTCGATGGCAATAACGTCGTACTCTTGCCCTTGATAGCGAAGCACGTCTGTGTCACTGGCGCAAAATCCCAGTTGAAGTGTGCTGCCGTTGGGGAAAGTGAAGACCTTTTTGCTCTCGCTGTAGCTGACAGCGTTGCCAAGCTCGGATAAAAGCGGGAGAATGTGATTGCCCCGAAGTGATGGATAACTCCCGCGAATGAGCAAGCAGCGAAGATTGTTGTATCTCAAGCTCATCAGTACCAGCTTGCGCCTCAACGCCCAGGACTTGCCGCCGCCGCGTGCGCCTCCGTATGCGGTGTACAGTGTCCGCATGGCGAAGAATTGGCGCTGACGTTCGCTGGGTTTGCCGTGAAGTTTGAGTGTTCGGTTGTTGTTTCGTTTGGTCATGATTGTTCCTTGTGAAAAATGCTTGATGATATTTTAACCCCTCCACCGCTAACGCGGTTCCCCTCCCCTACAGGGGGTTATAACCAACGCCACGCCCAGACCTCCCGTTTAGGAGAGGTGGCGGCGTAGCCGACGGGGTGGCACGCAGTGCGGGGTAGGTGTGAAACAGCAAGTTTTCACTCGTTCCACGGGTCGATGTGGGCATCAACCCCTACCGTTACCCGGCGTCCACTTCATAATCATGCTCGCACACCAATCGAAACTCGCTGCTGCTCTTCTCGGGACGCGTGACCGAAGCGTTGAACTCGTGGATGAAGTTCATAATCGCCCCGGAGTTGACCACCTTAGTGTTCAACGCCTCATCGATGAATGTCGATTCGGCGATGTCGTACATCAGAGGGTATACGTCTTTCAGTGCTGCGTAGTCCATGCGCCGTATACTGCAATATCGGCAGAACCCGGCAGCATTGGGCAAGCGGCGACTGCGCTCGTCTTCCGAGCAAAACTTCACGTAATCGTTCAACTTGCGCCGAAAGATTGTCTCGCTATCAAATGCATATTTTTTCTCCATATCTCACTCCTGTCTATTGGTTTTGTATTCCTGCGACGTCATTATATCAGCTAATTTTCAATAAAACAGTTGCAGAACATTGCAGAGAGTATTGAGTTTGTGAAATAAAAAAAGCGTACCGCATTAGGTGCGCTTCTGAAGGTACTAAGATTCATAAATATGTGACGATAATTTGTGAATTTGATTCATTTTGTGATATAATAATTACATAACCCAATCACCATATGCAACACATCAAAAATCATGGAGGCAAAATCATGATCTATAAACCATTCAAGAACCTACAACTATCCTCGCTCGGATTTGGCGCGATGCGATTCTCGTCATCGGGCAGCGGACACGGCGCACCCATCGACTATCCGCGCGCAACTGAGATGCTCGAGTACGCCTACCAGCACGGCATCAACTTTTACGACACGTCGTATTTTTACCACGACGGCGATTCCGAGCGTTTTCTCGGCAAAACGATGGCTGGGGTGCCGCGTGACAGCTGGTATCTGTCGTCAAAACTCCCCGGCAATTTGATGAAGTTTGCAGACGGCAAATTGGAGGTGTCGGGCAAGTCGTTCGACCGCCCACTCGACGTCTTTGACTTCCAAATGGAGCGTTGCGGCACCGATTATTTCGACTTTTTCATGCTGCATAACGTGTCCGAAAGTACATACGACATCTACACCAACGAAAAGCTCGGACTTGTCGATTGCTTGCTCGAGCAGAAGCGCAAGGGGCGCATCCGTCACCTCGGATTTTCCACCCACGGACGGCACGACACCATCGCAAAATTCCTTGATTATCTCGCTGCCAAGGGTTGCAAAGACCAGTTCGAGTTCTCGCTGGTGCAGGTCAACTACATGGACTGGACGCTTCAAGAAGCGAACAAAAAACATGCACTTCTCACCGAAAATGATATGGCTGTTTTCGTCATGGAACCCTTGCGCGGAGGCAAACTTGCTCGTCTCGAAAACGAGGCTGCCTCGATTTTACAAAGTTCTCTGCGACCAAGCGATTCTCACGCCTCGTGGTCGTTCCGACACCTGCAAAGCCTGGACAATATCCCCGTGGTGTTGAGCGGAATGTCGTCTATGGAGCAGCTCAAAGAGAACATTGCGACCTTTTCAAAGCACGACCCCATCACGCCCGAAGAGAGCGCACTACTTGACAAATTAGTTGCTTCTATGGCGGACTTTATCCCGTGCACATCGTGCGGCTACTGCATGGAAGAATGCCCACAAAAACTGGACATTCCTACGCTGCTCACTATGAGCAATGAGGCGAGTTATGCTATGGGATGGTTCCTCAATGCCGCCATCCGCGCGCTCAAAGACAACGAAAAGCCCTCCGCCTGCATCTCCTGCGGACTGTGCAATCCGCTTTGTCCGCAGAATATCGACATTCCCGAAGCACTTGCTAAATTCAGCAAAATTATCGAGAGTTAATATGACCAATCGACCTACACTTTCCGAATTATCCGCCGAGTTTTTCGGTTCAATGTTGCTCGTGACGGCAGCAGTGTCGTCCATGCTGCTGTTTACTGCAACTTTCGAGAGTACCAAAAGCATTGCAGTGCTGGCAAACGCCATCACGGTGGCGTTCGTATTGTGCGCATTGATAGAAATATTCGCGCCCATTTCGGGAGCGCACTTTAATCCCGTCGTCACCATGATAATGGCGTTTGAAAAGCGTATCGGCGCAGCAAAATTTGGTTTGTACATATTCGTACAAATTGCGGGAGGAGTGACCGGAACGCTGCTCGCGCGTTTGATGTTCTTGGAGTATGTCGGCAGTATGCTGGCGATATCAGACACGGCACGAAGTCATACATACATTGGAGAAATCATCGGCACATTCTTCCTCATTCTGGCAATTTTGTTGCTTGTGAAGGCAGGATCAAGCAAAATTCCGCTTACTATCGGTTTACTCGTCGGAGGACAAATCATGGCAACATCGTCCACCATGTTTGCAAATCCGCAAGTTACCATCGCGCGAATGTTCACAAACTCTCCTGCGGGCATCCGACCGCTTGATGGTGCGCTTTTCATCGCTATGCAGTTAATCGGTGCATTGCTTGCGTATGCTGTTTATCGCTTTATCTTCGCTAAATCCACACAAACGGAGGAAATACAATGACCTGCGCCAAAGA
>Ga0123355_10007799_pt1 | contig 16112 bp, 20 predicted proteins | sample TergutEmb28metaG_3_FD_89872 | JGI IMG/M metagenome (GOLD analysis project Ga0123355, IMG submission 89872) | Embiratermes neotenicus P1 segment gut microbial communities from Petit-Saut dam, French Guiana - Emb289 P1 | ecosystem: Host-associated > Arthropoda: Insects > Digestive system > Gut ...
CAAAGCGGCTCACTCGGGCGGTGCGCCTCATCTTGGTGTAAACGCTCTTAATGCCGCTTCTCTGGGCCTCCAAGCTGTAGCAATGCAGCGAGAAACTTTTAAAGATGAGGACAATATTCGTGTGCATCCGATAATCACTAAAGGCGGCGATTTGGTTAATGTTGTGCCGGATGATGTACGTATAGAAACTTATGTAAGAGGTTCTAATGTAGGCGCTATACTGGACGCAAATGCGAAAGTTGACCGGGCGTTTAAAGCGGGCGCTGATGCTGTTGGAGCGCAGGTTATAATCGATGAATTTCCCGGCTACTTACCAATACATATGAACAAAGACTTGATGGACATCATGTATGAAAATATGAAGCAGCTCTTTGGCGAAGATAAGGTTCTTTATGAAGCTCCTAAAATGGCTGGCTCAACTGATGCGGGAGATATATCTGTCTTGATGCCGACAGTACATCCGACTTTCGGCGGAGTTTCCGGTACTTTCCATAGCTATGACGTGCAGATTGAAGATAAAGAGCTTGCTTACGTAGATGCTGCGAAAGGACTTGTTATGACTGTGATTGACCTGCTCGCTGATGGTGCTGAAACAGCCCTCAAAGTTAAAGAGAACTTTGAAGCGCCTATGACTAAAGAGCAGTTTTTGAAAGAGTGGGGAAAGCTGTAGTACTTACACTGTCATATCCAATACTCTTTTTCTGCGTTAAACTTTTGGTTGTTTGTATATAAAAAGCCCCTTGGTGACGGTGTGCCGCTGCTTTGGGGCTTGAAATTTTTGTATGGTTTTACTCGTAACCTTGTGGTATAATTATTTGATTAGAGGGTTGTCAAGTGGCTTGCGAAAACAATTGTTTTGAGTATGGATGTACCTGTGCTATAATCTTTTCCACAACAAGCAATCAACTGAACATAAATTTTTATTTTGAACAGGAGGAGCAACGAGTGATTATTAAGAAAAATGTCAATGATGTCCAAGCAAGTCATCAAAACATCCATGAAAAGTTTGAATACCATAAAAAAGACTTACTAGGGTACGATGAAGCAAAATTAATAAAATTTTCGCATTATTCAATTCCACCGGGGAAATCCAATTATCCATATCATTACCATACTCAAAACGAAGAAGTTTTTTATATTTTAAGTGGAAATGGTATTGTAAAAACTCCCAAAGGTGATATTTCAATTTCGGAGGGTGATGTAATATATTTTCCATCAGATGAAACAGGCGCACATAAGTTGATGAACACATCTGATTCGGAAATGCTTGTTTATTTAGATGTCGATACAAAGATTCGTCCAGATGTATGTATATATCCTGAAACAAATAAAATTGGCATATATGGCGATAAAATACGCCAAATACACAAAATGGATAAAGGCATTGATTATTACGAAGGTGAATAAATATTTATCCTCTTGCACGCTGAGGGTTGGATAGTATAAGCATTTTCTACAGTTGAAATGGTTGTAGTCGTTCAACTTAAGAAAGAACCTTAAGTTGAACCAAACCACGTATCTTCGTTCGTGTCTTGCCTTAAGCTCTACACCTACGGTGTATCGCTTAAGGGGAGCCATTCATCAACCTTAAAAAATTACATGTAAGCGTGTCTTTTTTTAAGTTGATTCACTATATATAAATTATTTAGGAGTGTGGTTTATTTTATGAGGAAGTCATCGATTATAGGGTTGTTAGTATTTGCCCTGTTTACTTTCGTAGCTTGCGGCAGCGATAATGATGCAGGTGCGCAAGGGACAGGAACACAAGAACCGCCAAGAACACAAAATGAAAGCTCGGAGACAACTCCCCCAACTGCACAAGCGACTACGGCAAGTATAACAATAGCAGGCGAACAGTTCAGCACAGACTTGACAAGGCTAGATTTGCCAAGGATGGGACTGACAAGCGAAGATATCATTCCTCTACGATACATGGTGAATTTGACACACTTAGATTTAATGGCAAACCAAATAGATGACATTAGCCCTCTAGCCAATTTGACAAACTTAGTAGAATTGTCGTTGTGGTTTAATCCAATTGCAGACATTACTCCATTGGCTGGATTAACAAATTTAGAGTCACTACGATTATCCAACATTGCAACTTCAGATATTAGCCCACTGGCCGGATTAACAAACTTAACAGGCTTAGCTCTGGCTGGAAACCAAATTGATGATATTTCGCCTCTTGCAAGGCTTGTGAATTTAGAGGATTTATATCTTGGGAATAATCAAATTTCAGATATAAGCCCTTTGGCAGAGCTTGTTAACTTACGGAGCTTAGGGATGCCATATAATGAGATAGAAGATATTAGTGTGCTTGCCGGACTTGGTGGTTTTTCTGATGGACTGTGGTTAAACAATAATCAAATTTCAGATATTAGTCCTTTGTATGGATTGAATATTTGGCTTTTAGAAATTAGCCGCAACCAAATAGAAGACTTTTCACCAATAGATCATCTTAGTTCTAGCAGAGTTTTTCGGTCCGGTCAGAGGCGTTAGGTAAGCTCTGAGCAACCTCATTACGACTGGATTGCTTCAAATTCATTAAAGTACATCGTCGCGGGTGTCACGCTCGTACATTGCTTTAGATAGAGTCGACATGAGTTATGTCATACGTCTTTCCGGTTGATTTTTAGCCACTTTTCGTCGAGGACTCCTAGCAGATTATCTCCGAATATGCTTCGTCGTCCTCTCCTTAACTGGCTAAAAATCAAGCACGAAAAGCCGCACAACTAACTCATGCCAACACTATCTAGTACTGTGCTCACACGCTCCTCGTCTTTTAAAGAATTTGCGTGCAATTCAGTCTTAAGCAGGTTATTCAGTACTTACTTAGCAATGTCTATAGGGTTAGAGCGGATACCTCGTCTGATTTGATGGGGTGTTCGTTTTTTCAAGTTTGATTATAAGGGGGCAACGATATTGGCACGTTTGAAGGATGCAAACGGTGTAATAATAAATCCGAAAAAAATCGATGATGATTACAAGCATTACTTGGACATGAGTGATGAAGATCAGCAAAGTGAGGAGTATCATCTTCGCACTATGATGCATTATCTTGCGGCAAAAGGCGCGGACAAGTACAATGACGGCGTCTTTTGGGGCAGCATATACCTTGGCAAAGAGCACCGAGAGGGTAGGCGCTGCGTATATAGGATTGATTCGGAAGGATACACTTATGCCTTTCATCCGGAAGAGGAGCGGCAGATAGGAATTTGTATCGGAAGGTTCAAAGGAAAAAAAGGAAAAGAATTTTATGATTTGAATGATAGATTAATATTTACCATAATAAGGGATCCGATTGGCTGTACTACTTCTGTTATGCTTATTGCTTTTTTTATTATTGGTTTTATAATGGGTGCTTCAGTAACAAACTCTGAGATAGTTGGCGTTATATTAGGCGTTGCTGCGGCTGCGGGATTCTATAAGTGGTTTGGTGAAGATCATCGTATATACGAAGATGAAAACGAAACTGATTGCTTACTCCGAATACAGAATCAGCAGGAAAAGGAAGAGGAAAATGAGAGCAATGGCGAATAATTATAATTTTGTCAGGATAAACAGCTGAGAAATAACTTTTCCAGCTGTTTATCAATATCGCATCACTTTTTTAATATATTACCTTTTTCTTCTATTTTGTTAGCCTCTGTTAATGATATCACTACTTTGTTGTGAAGGTAAAAGATGCCGCTTAAAATTATCATATATGCTATCATAGTTAAAAAGCCCAATATTATATTGCCCGAGTTAAGGATAATTAATAAATTAGCCAGCGCAGAAAGCCCACACATGATATAGAGTTGCTTTTTACTTATCTTTGTAAGCAATGTAACTCTGGTTTCCGATTCTGTAATTAAGCCATAGCCCTTCGATTTGTATTCTTCAATGCGCTTTTTAAAGGACAAATTGGCGCAATCAAAACAAGTGGTTATATCGTCTGAAACTTGCTTGCTGCATCCACTGCACTTTACTGAAGTCATATCTCAACCGCCTTGTATAAGAATTATTTGACTGTTAAATTATAGCATGAGTTCTGATGTATTAACAATAGTTTTATAGCTGATTAACATGAAAATGGGTTACGCAAAGCGCAGTTGGCAATGGTTATAACCTGTTTCGCAGCATTTTCTATTCACTTGCTCACTTTCGGCATTTCGCAAAATCAGCCGAAAGAGCGTGTGCTTAATCTTGCGTAGACACCCTCTGGAGAGGTAAGAGAATGTTTTATTGTGAAAGCCGTGGAAAATCTCAGCTTTAAAAGTGACCGCATCCGTTCATAAGCATGGATAAGTCTATGGAAAAAGAAAGTTCACTTTTACCACAGACTGACACACACCTATTCACGGTCGGTTGTTAATTAAAGTTAAGGGTTACCGCTGCTACCACAATGGCTAGTGACAAAACACAGGATGGAAAAGACGGTTTGTAAATATATAATATAAAATCAACATAATCATTTGACAAATGGGTACAATATACTGTACAATAAATTGAACAACAGCATGTAAAGGAGCTGATTATATGTTAGCTGTAAACTATTCAACTCTAAGGAATAACCTCAAGGATTATTGTGATAGAGCTACAGATGGAAATGAGACGGTTATAGTTACTCGAAAAGATGAAAAAAATGTAGTTATTATAAGCCTAGAGTCTTTCAATGCTTTGTCTAAAGCGGCTCGAAATGCAACCTATTTAGATATGATTGACAGGTCAATGGAACAACTTGCTAAGGGCGAAGGAAAAGTGCGTGAGCTTATAGAGGTAGACGATGACTAAGATTTGGTCAGATAAAGCTTGGGATGACTATTTGTCGTGGCAAACCGAGGATAAAAGGACATTGAAGAAAATAAATGACTTAATCAAAGACATTGAAAGGAATGGTTTGTCTAAAGGCATCGGCAAGCCTGAGCCGTTGAAGCACCGTAAAGCATGGAGTCGAAGGATAGACCAAGCAAACAGATTAGTTTATAATTTTGATGAAAGCAAGAACCTCTTGATTATCGCTTGCAGAGGGCATTATGAGGATTAAAGAATTTTGAGTACAAAAACTCTTCATGCTGTACAATAAGCGCCAAATAAACACTAAATCTTTATATCGCATAATTTATTCAAGAAATAAAAAAGCCAGTATTCATTGCAGATACTGGCTTTTTGCGTTACAGGGGTAGAAGGATTTGAACCCTCACGGACGGTTTTGGAGACCGGAATGCTACCGTTACATTATACCCCTAAATTAATTTGTTTGCATTTGCGTCTCTTCATATGTGAGGTTAGGCACGTTTGAAGATTTTTCCAATAATATGGAGATAGAAGCGCATGCAACCTCCTATTATTATATTCATTTCGGAGAAAATGTCAATAGCTGCGGCAAACTTTCATTTGAGGACATAAAATCATTCACCAAAACAGGTAAGATTCATACTATATATCAGAGAAGCAAGTACAGTTTATATTGCTCAGTGAGTTAACTTCAAAATGCTCACGCATAGAGTGAATGCATTTTGAAGTTAGACGAACGACCCATAGCGAGACACCGTAGGTGTCGAGCTATGGGAGGATTGCGGAAGCAATCCTCTGCTTTGACTTGCTTAGTTTCACAAGTTAGAGCAACGTACAATATTTCCAATAGCTTGGAACGACTCGATAAAAATTAATGTAGGAGGAATAAATTTATGTCAGCATTTGAATTGAATGACAATTCCGCTTCAATTTTTGGCGGAGCCAAAACAGGCATGGGCATGAGCTCGCGCCCCCCTGCAAATGTAAAGCCACCAATTCACCCCCCCGTTCATCCCGAGGGAAAGATAAGAACGAAGATTGAAAATATAATCGCGTTTAAAATTTACGATATTTGCCGTCAGCAAGATTGCCTTGATTTTAACACTATAGGCCCCGCAAGATGTGCCCACGAAATAGAAATTGACGGCAGGACTGTTAAAGAAGGCAGCATCGTGGTTCCACCTCATGACGCGGCTAGCGTTAGCTTGGAAGATGTGCATATCAGAAGGATTGTTATTGTCGATAAAAGACCTAATGGCTTAAGAAGAGGGTTTTGGGACATTGAACTGAAGTATGTTATTGGATACACACTTGTTTTCAGAAGCGTTGATTCCAGCATGCAAAGAGAAGTAGAAGCGTTCAGCGTATTTAACAGAAAAGTTACTTTGTTCGGTTCTGAAGGCAGCGATTTGTTCGTAGCTACTGACCTTTTTGGAAGAGACGGTATGTTTGAAGCGACTCCATTTATTATGGCAGAAGCAAAAGCGATGGCTCTTTGCTCGTCTATCCTGTATGACTGCCACCCGCATCACCATGGTCACCACGAAGACTACCATGAAGGCAAAAGACGCGCAAGCAGCGTAGAGGTAGTAATTGGGTTGTTCAGTATCGTAAAACTGTTCAGGCTTGTGGATTTGGCGGTTGAGTCAACCGGCTTTACCATCCCTGATGAGTGCGAAGAAATTTGTCCAATGGATCCATGCGAATTTTTTGAAAGACTCGACTTCCCAATGGATTTGTTCGCACCGCCACAAAGGCCTGAGTTTATCGCCGGCATAAGCAGCAATATTCCGGCAAGGAAATTCGTTGCTGCTGAAGAGCAAGAATAGTATAGTAAAGAAATAAAAAAAGTTTCGTTTGGGGCCTGCCATATGGCAGGCCTCAGAGTGAAGACAAAGTCTTCACTCAGGTCGAAAAAATGGCATTGCCATTTTTTCGAGGAGCTTAGTGTATGAATTCGCTTACAAGGTTTTGCTACGCAATCCCTTGCGGTCAGCGAATTTTCCTCAGCCAGGCAAAGCCTGGCTTGCGGATTTAATTCAGGAAACCTGCGGTTTCCCGAACCCTTCCCTGCCATGCAAATGGGTTTGTCTACAGTCTGGGGCCTGCCATATGGCAGGTCTTTTTTATGTGGGCGGGCAGAAGTTTCACGCATATCACTTCATTTTGCAGAATATATATTATGGACAAGCAACTGGCGGCATTGCCAATTACTACAGATGAGGAGGGGGCCAAGTGGGAGAATTGCTGTTTGCACAGTATTTGCCGGATGAGATTTACAGCATTATTTGCAGAGAAGGCGGCGAGTTAAAGACAATCACTGAAATACGCCTTCGAGCAGAGAAGCCGATTATAGTTTATGCGCGAGGGATTGAAAAAATACTGTCTCATAAGACAAGCCGGCAGTCGATAAAAAGGACGCTGGAACTCATAAGCGGATATTCTCTTTATGCATGGGAGGACGAGCTCCGTGCAGGGTTTATAACGCTGCCGGGCGGGTGCCGGGTGGGGCTTTGTGGCAAAGCAGTAGTGGATGATGAGAAGATTAAAACGCTTACTCATATATCGGCTATAAATATGCGGATAAAACATGAGATAAAAGGCTGTAGCGATGCTGTTATCAGGATCATAAAAACGTTGGGTCATACGATGATAATATCACCTCCGGGATGTGGGAAAACCACGCTACTGCGCGACTTGGCGCGATGTATTTCTGACGGAGGCACAACGGTTGGCATAGTGGACGAGCGTTCTGAGATAGCCGGCTGCCATATGGGCATTCCTACAAACGATGTGGGGATAAGGACTGATGTTCTTGACAGATGCCCCAAGGCTAAGGGCATGGTGATGCTCTTAAGAAGCATGGCGCCACAGGTCATAGTGGCAGATGAAATAGGAAGTGACGAAGATATACGAGCGATAGAGCAGTTAGTGAATGCCGGGGTGAAAATCATATGCACAGCCCATGGCAACGGAATCGACGATATAAGAGAGCACAAGAGCCTAAAAAATCTTACAGGCCTGTTCGATCATTATATAGTGCTTTCAGCCAGAAATGGCCCGGGAACCATTGAAGGGGTGTACGACAAGGCGTTGGAGGCGGTGAGATGGTGATGATCAGATTAGGAGGGATGTTGTTTGTTTTGGGTTCATCGGTGATGTGGGGTATTTATATGACCTCAAAAAGTCATTTTCGTCTTAAGGATTTGCGTGAAATGAAAAGAGCCTTTGCGATACTCATTTCAGAAATAGATTATGGGCAGAGCCCTCTTTCTGAGGCTGCACAGAATATTGCGTCGAAATGCGCAGCGCCGGTGCGGGATATATTTAAGCGGTTTGGCAAAGGGCTTTCAGGCAAAGCAGATGTTTATAAGCTTTGGTGTGAGGCCATAGATTCTGCTTGTGAAGTCGCATACTTTTCGACGGAGGATTTAGAGATATTTAAGAGTTTTGGAAAAACGCTGGGCTATCTTGACAGAGAAATGCAAATCAGGAACATCGATATGCAGATGGATTACATTAGCCAGAAGATAGACGAGCTTGAGAAGATTAAAGACAAATCAAGGAAGATGTATATGTCGCTTGGATGTTTGGGCGGGATTTTGACTATCATTCTATTAATTTGATAAATTTGCAAAGATGAGGGGAGAGGGGAAACGCATGGAAATTAGTGTAGTGTTTCAAATTGCGGCAGTAGGTATACTTGTGGCTGTCCTAAACCAGGTGTTGCACAGTGCCGGGCGCGCAGAGCAGGCTACTATGACGACTTTGGCGGGTGTGGTCATCGTTCTTTTGTGGGTTATTCACTATATCAGCGATTTGTTCAGAACAGTTGAAACCTTGTTTCAGCTCTAGAGGAGAACATATATGGACATTATGCAAATCGTTGCTGTTGGCATTATAGCGGGCGTCATGTCTCTAGCCATAAAGAAGCAAGCCCCTGAGATTGCATTGCTTATTTCTATCGCGGCGGCGGTGCTGGTATTTTTTATGATATTGCCTAAGTTGTCCGCGGTATTTGGGGTTTTAGGAACGATATCCGGCAGAATACAAGGGGATATGGGCTTTATAGGTACACTTTTACAAATCACAGGAATAGCCTATATAGCTGAGTTTGGTGCACAAATATGCAAGGACGCCGGAGAAGGCGCAATAGCCGCGAAGATTGAGCTGGCCGGGAAAGTGATTATCATGGCGGCGTCAATGCCTATTATTATGGCACTCTTGAATTTGATAACGCAGGTTACGGTATAAGGACGTGAACAAAAGATGAAGAGATTTCTTATTTTGGTAGGTATACTGATCATGTGCCTGAGCACAGCACCAGTCAGAGTAAGCGCGATGGATGTGTTTGATGTAGAATTTAGCGGCATGGAGCGCGTGGCAAGCGGGGCGGATACAGCATTTAATGTGAACATGACGAGCATATTCAGGGATGCGGTTACTGGCGAGCTTAATTTATCCCCCGGAAGTATAATCAGTGGCTTCTTGAGGCTGTTGTTTGGCGAGCTTTTTGACAATGTGGCACTGCTTAGGAACCTGCTGATAATCGGTGTAATATCAGCAATACTGCATAATATCACAAGTTCTTTTGACAACAGTGCCATAGGCGAAATTGGCTTTTATGTCAGCTATTTAGCGATGGTGAGTATGCTGTTTTACTCATTTCGGATTGCGACGGCGATATTTTCAGGATTAATGGTAACCATAACGACATTTATTGAGGCGGGCATACCGCTTTTTGTGAGCCTGGTTGTCATGAGCGGCAATTTGACAGGTGGGGTGGTATTCAATTCACTTTTGATGTTTGCTGTTATTTTTGTGGGAAGATTCGTCTCATGGGTGATAGGGCCTGCAATAATGAGTGCCGCTGTGCTGCACATGATAAACTACATAGAGCAGAAAGACATTCTCAAAAACCTGGCAAAACTTATCAAAAACATTATTTCGTGGAGTTTGAAAATATTGGCGATTGGCATGGTTTCTATTATTTCGCTACAGAGAATATCAACGCCGCTTGCGAATAATTTAATGATGCGTATGACCAGGAGTGCGGTCAACACTGTGCCGGTGGTGGGTTCCGTGCTTACGGGCGCTTTGGATAATGTCCTATATCTTGCAGGAGTGATGCGAGGCGGTGCGCTCGTTGTGGTTGTAATCACAATGGTAGCGATATGTATCATGCCTATGCTGAAGCTTTTGGCGCTGCTTTTGACTTATAGGTTGGCAGCGGCGTTGATACAGCCAATATGTGATGAGCGTATAGTGGAATGTTTGGAAGTTGCCGCGGACTATACGGCGCTGTTGTTGTCGGCGGCGGCGATTGTGAGCTTTATGTTTTTGATATCTATTGTGATAATGCTGGCGTTGTAAATAGGGAGGCAAACATGTTCAGAGACTATGTTCAAAACATTGCAACGCTGTTAATTTTTACGAGTTTCTTAGGCATTATACTCCCACGTGGAAAATACAAGGGGTATGTAAGGTTGATAGCAGGGCTTGTGGTGATTTTGGCTGTTGTGGGGCCTGTCATGAGCTTTTTTTCAGGACGAGCTTTGGATGATTTTTTTGTGGAGGCTGAGCGGCAGTTAGGCCTTGATATAGCGGCCCAAGCCATGCGCTCGGGCATGCATTTTGAGGATTCTATGCTGCGGGCTGTGCTGGACGAGCACAGAGCAGGGCTTGAAGCCGGAATGCGCACAAAAATTTCAAGTTTGGGCTATGAACTTGAAGATGCCCGCATATATATTAACGAGACTGATGAGAGTTTTGGAATGATAGATGAGCTGGTATTGGTACTATCAAAAAGGAACGAGACAGCTGATACCAGTATTATCAGAGTAGACAGGGTGCGCATAGACCGTATAGGAATCGGTACAAATGCGCCCGGAAACCAAGGCTCGGACGAGTGTGATGAAATAAATGCCATAAAAAATTTGCTGGCAGACTTCTATAATTTGTCCGTTACGAATATACATATCATAATCAACTAAATTAAGTAAGTGCTGAACAACCTGCTTCCGAATGAATTTGAAGCAATCCAAGCGTAATGAGGCTGTTCAGTGCTTACTTAACTCAAACTCAAAAGATAAGGCGGTGCGGTATGAACCTAGATTCGCTTAGGACACTTTTTGCAGATAAGCAAAAGCCGTTTTTAACGAGGCTTGTTTTGCTTTTTTGTCTTGGGATAGGGCTTTTAGTAGTGTCAACATTCTGGGACAGATCAGAGCCAAGCAGACCGATAGAGAGCGTGAGCATAGCCGCTCAGCCGAGTGAGCATACAGCGGCGGCATATACTTATGAAAGAGTGCTCGAGAGGCGGCTTTCTGAAGTATTGTCCATGGTACACGGTGCGGGAAGAGTTGAGGTAATGCTCACTTTTTCACAGTCACGAGAGATTATTTTGGCAGAAGATGCAGTGGTCAACGAAACAAGTATCAAGGAAGAAGACTCAGCCGGAGGCAGCCGGGAAAGCAGCTCTTTAGCAAAAGATATGCGTACAATCTTGGTGCAAAGCCCCGGTGGGGGGCAAGAGCCTATCATACTACGGGAAATCGTGCCTAGAGTGGAGGGAGTTATAATCGTTGCAGAAGGAGGGGACAGTGTTTTTATAAGAGAAGCCCTTATGCGAGCGGCCACAACGGTTTTAGGCGTGGATATACATAGGGTCCAGGTTCTGCAGATGAAGTGAAGAGAATAAAAATCTTTATAGCCAAATTGGCCCGGAATATCGGGGTCCAAACATCAAAAGGAGGACTAATTAATGTTCACAGTGAGGAGAAATCAAATTATAGTAACGGCTTTGGTGGTCATGATAGCTGTGGCCGGGTATTTAAGCTATACGGATGTTCGCCAGGAGCCGGTACCGGGTTTTGCCTATAATGAAGACAACAATATTCAAGCGCTCGTACCGGATGGCAGTGCGTTTGACCAAACTGTTATGGTGCATGCCCCGGCGGTAACAATCAGAGAGCTGACAAACCCTGAAGTTATCCAGGAAAACATGGAAATAGCACTGGTTCTTGAAAACAATATGGCGGGCAGACAGCAAGGCGAGCCAGCCCCGGCTGAGCAGCCGCCTGAACAAAACAGAGAACAGACTGCTCAACCCGGCGAAGCCATGTTTGTAAGCGCAAATATTGACAGCGGCGCTTTCTTTGTGCAGGCGAAGCTGGACAGAGAGCAGTCCCGCTCACGCCAGAAAGAAATCCTGATGGAGCTTATCAATAATGTCAATCTGGATCAAGCGAGCAGAGCCAACAGCGCAGATGCCATGCTGAGCATTCAGCGTCGCATAGAAAAAGAATCTTCAACAGAAGCGCTGATTGAGGCTAAAGGGTTCAGAGAAGTATTTGTAAGAATAGGCGACGACACCGTGGATGTAGTGGTCAGCAAAGAAGTTCTATCTGACGCAGAAGTGGCCCAAATTGAGGATATAGTTAAAGCGAAAACAGGAATGGACAGCAATCAAATTAGGATCAGCCCTATGAACAGGCCGCGATAAAGCTTAAAAAACTACCCGCCCTTGGATTTGCATGTTATATGCAGATTCAAGGGCGGTTTTTAGTGTCGATAGAAATTTTATGGATAGGAAAATAAATTGTTGGCGACTTTGCTACTTGCCTGTGATATACTTATCAAGTTGCTCCCAATAATTTGTCGATATCTTGCCAATCGGCACAGAGATAAATGATGTCAGCGGTGACATTTCTTGCATCCTCTAATGGAACATGCATCCCACATTAATAGGTTTAACAACAACGTAACTACTGTGGGTTCTGCCGGGGGTATAAAGGCAAAGTACCAAATTGTCGAGTGAAGGAGTGCTTTTATATGGAATGCATTATAAATGATTTACCAATTTATTACGAGGAATATGGTCAAGGTAAACCGGTTCTGTGCTTGCATAGATTCACAGAAGACCATAGGATGATGAAAGGCTGCCTTGAGCCATTTTTCATGAATATGCCGGGCTATCGCAGAATTTATCTGGATATGCCGGGCATGGGGAAAACACCAGCAAAAGATTGGATTGAAAATGCTGATGTTATGTTGGATACACTCAAAGAGTTTGCCGATAAAGTAATTGGTGATGAGGGGTTTTTGCTTGTAGGAGCGTCGTATGGTGCTTATATGTCCCTTGGAATGGCGTATGATGCGGGTCTGAAAATTGATGGTATGTTTTTATTTAACCCTTGCACAGTGCCTGATTCTGAGAAGCGCAATGTTCCTGACGATGTCGAAACATTTGAAGAAGAAGGAATCGAGGAGTTTGTCGCGAGTGAGAACTTAGAAAATTCCGATTACTTTTTTGATGATGCCATTGTTGTCACAAAGGAAACATGGAAGCGGTACAGAGATGAGATTTTGCCCGCGTATGCGCTGACTGACACAGAATTTTGTGAAAACTACAGGGAGACCGGTTACGCCTTTAGTTTTGATTGTGAACTAAAGAACTTAGACTTTGCAAGCCCTGTTACGATATTCACGGGACGGCAGGACGATAGTGCTGGATATGAAGATTCTTGGAATCTACTAAAGCACTTGCCTCGCCTAACATTTGTTGTGATGGATGGTGTCGGTCCTTTGATGCAGTTAGAAAACCCGGATGCTTTTAACTTCCACTTAAAGGATTGGCTTGGAAAGATTGAATAGAACGGGACAGTTAGATAAGGCCAGTCAAATGAATAAACCATTATGAAGCAGGCCGACATGTGCTAAGCTGTTAGTGAAGGTTTTAAAATTTTATCACCCTTGAATTTGCAGGCTGTATGCAGATTCAGGGGTGGGTTTTATTTGATTTTGGGCTGACAATATGGTATGATTGGTAAAAATTTATATTGCTGGAGGTATGCAAGTATGGCAAACTCATGGTTTAAATGTAACAATTGTGATTATGCTGAACAGAGGCTTTTGCCTAACCACGTGCAGGTGTCAGAAACACCTTGCCCGGAGTGTGGCGGAAAAATGGTAAGGCAATAGTTTTTTTCGTTAGTATCGAAAAGACCTGTAATAAGGGGAATGGTGAAAACATGATGCAAAAAGCGACTTGTCCAAAATGTGGATTTTCTGCTCGTCCGAGCCATTCGGATGGCAACACTACAACATACATATGTGAGAGCGGGAGCTGCGGCTATGTTTTTGCGAAGTAAATAAAACTTTGATGTATTGGGGCTGCCATATAAATTAACCTTTTCATGGCAGCCTATTATATTATGTCGAGCGAATTGGGAGGTGGATGTATATGGAAATAATAGCAGTCATGGACATGTTCAGGGAACTGGTCGGATATGTTATTGAAAGACCCGTAGTGCCCGTTATAGTCGTGATTTTGCTTATATGTTTCTGTGTCAGTAGACGAGGCGGAGGCGCAGAAATGCGTGGTATTAGTAAAGAGCGTACGAAGAAAATGACTAAGCTGAAGAAATCTATTCCAAATGGAATGGGTGCAGTCATTGATTTTTCTCTAAGTTATGTTATCGGATACTATAAAGATGGCGTTGCGTACAAAGGAAGCCGGCCGATTGGTAGTTATAAAAGAAACAGCCTTCAGGGTGACGCTACTATATATGATGTGGATAGTTCTTTTGCTGCGATCTATAGCAGTGAATCTGGATTCATCATTGCTCGCGATGTGGATAGTCCTGTTGCTGAAATTTTTACTCACTCTGAAGATGAAGGCTCAATTCGTGTAAACCCGTATGACTATGATGAAAAGAGAAGGTTTGTCTTTACAGATAAGACGGACCCTGCGGGTGCTGCAGCTGTATTTGTTCTTGAAGGACTTTGGAAATGAGGTGATCAATTTGGAAACTATTTGGCTATGGATTGCTACAATAATCGTCATATGGATTATATGCATTGTGATTCGTGGATTTAGAAGCATAAAGTGCTCCCAGCACAATACCGGCGCATCTTCATTAGAAAAAGAAAGAGCACTTGTAATTGATTCTATACCAGCTGGTATGGGTGCACTTATCGACCATCCGATAGGTACAAGCATAATCGGCTACTACAAAGACGGAGTTGTATACACAAAAAGCATGGTTCCTGTGGGAACATACAGAGATGAGAGCGGATTTTTTAGTTTCTATCACAATGACATGGATTACAGAAATGAAGCGCACGATAAAAGGATCGGGTGGTACAGTGATAAAAGTAATGGTAATGGCGGGATGATTTTTGCATATAACAACGATAGGTCTGATAAAGTGGCAGAAATATATGATGGCTATGGGTTTATACATCCGGAGCAAGACGCCACTTACAAGACTGTTACATTTACCAAAATGGAAGACGCAGCAGGTGCTGCTGCCGCCTATGTTATTTTGCTTTACTGTGCGAGAGACTGGAATGAGGAGTTCCTGGAGTATTTTGTAAATTAGATTGCTATATACACTGATTCACTAGACAATAGTTGTGGAGGTATTTAATATGGGGAAATGGGATCCTGATACGTACAGCATTAAAGAAGCAATACTGGACATGAGGAGAAAAGGAAGAGAAGTTTCATTTGATGAAGGCGGCCTCGTCCAAAAAATAGATGTTGCCGATGATGGAACTGCTACTGTTAGTTGGTATGCACCGAATAACTCGGAAAAACAACATTGGCATTTCGTTTTTAAGTTAGATTCTGATGGAAAGGTTATTTCCGGCAGCGGAAAGATGGTGTAGATTACGGAAATCAAAAATGATTTTCATGTCGTTAAAGTGCACTGTCGCTTGCTAATAATCGCTCCTATACAAGTTGTATATTTCATGCCAAGATAGTGACCTCAGTATCGGAATCACTTGAGGAGACCCCGGGTCAAGCCCGGGGTGACGTGTTTGGAGTTTTGTCTTTGCACATAATCCTTTACTTACTACCTACACCTTATGTAGCCCATGTTTCCAATTGACGATTGTGAATAAGATAACCACAACCACCGCATTTCCAAGCATAATTTGCATTATTCTTGCCATGTCTACATGGCCGTATTCTACTATTGAAGCCAGTGCGTTAAAAATTTGCATGGTAAACGTATAGTAGAACACACTCGCCAATGTTTCGTTAGCCTCGGAAAGCATTGTTCCAAATGCAAGCATTATACCAATAGGCTGCCCTAGCCAGGGGAATTTGAACATCCCAATAGACATGCCCAGTAAAATAGCGATGCTTGAGCCTACTGCGCTGACTAAAAGAAAGTTAATCAACACATCGCCGCTAAAGCGGGCAATTTGGCTGTACACGACCATTGCGCCAAAGCCGATGACCAGCAGTGCGCCTCCTGTGCCGAGCAGATACTGGTGGGGTTTAACTCCTGCCATAGCCATAAACCGCAGGTTCATGG
>Ga0123355_10007800_pt1 | contig 16111 bp, 19 predicted proteins | sample TergutEmb28metaG_3_FD_89872 | JGI IMG/M metagenome (GOLD analysis project Ga0123355, IMG submission 89872) | Embiratermes neotenicus P1 segment gut microbial communities from Petit-Saut dam, French Guiana - Emb289 P1 | ecosystem: Host-associated > Arthropoda: Insects > Digestive system > Gut ...
AAATGAACGAGGCCTCAGATGTAGTAAGCGGCAGCGTATTTTTCCGTTGGCAAAGTTTAACGGGCACAGTTGGTAATACCCTGCAAGCATGGTATGGGGCACGTCCTCAGGAGCTTACGAGAGCGTATACACCAGCACCTCGTGCACCTGTGCTTTTGATGGAAGAGTTAAAAGTAGTGCTACCAGCGCGGGATGTTACTGTACCACTTAATGCCGAAGGGCATACGATTTTTGGCTCTAGCATTCCCAGCTTGCCCCTTTATATGAACGGTGAGCCTGTGGCCAACAGAACGCCAGAGGGCTTTTTCTCTGTTTTTGCACCGCTTACAGAGACAGAAAATGTTTTTGAGTTTGCTCAACCAGGGCAACCACCCATTACTCGTCGTATCACAAGAAGCAGCCCTGCCCCTGCACAGCCGGGGCCAGCAGCCTCGCCCCCAGCAAGCAGAACTTACAGCCGAGAAGAACCATACTACGCCACAGTTACTTCAGAGGTAACTTGGCTATTTCCAAACGCCGCCATCACAGGGGGCACAAACTGGATGCTTAGCCAAGGCATGACAGATAGAATAATCGAAAGTGCAAGAGATGGCCAATGGCTGCGTTTATCCAATGGTGGTTGGGTAGAGGCTGCTAATGTAAGGCGTGAACGAGAAAACCGAATTACAGAAAACATTTTAGGCGTAAGCACAGTTACCCGCAGTGAGGAAAACCCTCACATAGAAACAATCAGCTGGCAAGTGCAAGGCGGTAGAGTTCCTGCTGCAAGGGCAGTTTATGAAGATGGTGTGCTTACCGTATTTTTTGGTATGCAATCTGCCGCCCCAACTGTAGATAACTCTACTGTTTTTGCAAGTAGCGAAGGAGGCGTAACAGAGGAAGGCATAGCATATCTAGCACTTACAGTGGCTGAAGGTTACAGGATCAACGGTTTTGATATAAGGCCAGAGGGTGATAATCTGGTGCTGACAGTAATGACACCAAGAAGCTTGTCTTCTAGCTTAAATACGCCATTTGAAGGATTTACATTTTTAATAGACCCAGGCCATGGCGGCACAGATTACGGTGCGTTGGGCCCTATGGGTACATTAATGGCAGAAAAACATCTTAACTTAATAAATTCTGTAAAATTAGCCGAACGTCTACGAGAGCTAGGCGCGATAGTTTACCTAAGCAGAGAAAGTGACGAAGCCTTCCCTTCTTTAAGCGAAAGAGTAAAAATGAGCCGTAATATAATGCCAGATATGTTTATATCTATGCACGCCAACAGCGTTGCAGAAACCACAAACGCAACCAACATCCGTGGCTTTACTATATGGTATCGCAACCCAAGCAGCAATCCTCTTGCTGGCCATATTATGCACTACATGTACGCTGTAAACCCTGGTACTAACCGCTGGGTGCAGCCTAACCAAGCAAATTTCTATGTATGTCGCCCAACATGGGCACCGCATATTTTGCTGGAAACTGGCTTTATGAGTAATATAGATGACTTTGCATGGATGATTAATCCCACCTATCAAGCCATGTTAGCAGAAGAAACCGTGGCCGCAATCCTTTCTTATTATATGGAGGCGATGAGATGAGGCTAGATAAATTTTTAAAAGTAAGTCGCATAATAAAGCGTCGCAGCGTAGCAAACGAAGTCTGCGACGCTGGCCGCGTCAGCTTAAACGATAAAGTGGCTAAGGCGGGAGTTGACGTAAAAGTAGGCGATGTTATAGAAATTCAGTTTGGTGATAAAAAATCGAAGTTTGAGGTTTTGCAGGTTAAAGATGTTGTGAGAAAAGAGGAAGCGGCAATGATGTATCATTTGCTGTAAATCAGTAGTTATGCTGTGTTGAACGCTTTTGACAGAATCATCTTCTACAAGTTGTAGTTCTATCCTCAATCATGATTTTCATAAGCTATTAACATTATTAAGAGAAGGAATGAAGTAAAATGAGAAAAATATCTTTATTACTAGCATTTGTGATGATTTTTTCACTTTTGCCTATGACAGTTATGGGTAGTGATGTTGACTATAACAGAACAGGCGAACGACGAGAACTGCATCCAATGCAATCTGTTGTACATACGCAGGAAGGTACAGTAGTTGCAAGGCCGGGGGTTGCAAATCATTTTTTAAACCACCATACGAGACCTGCTAACGAGATTTTTGTAATGAGTGATGCTGCACCTGTGCACATTGTTGCTGCTGCTGACTACTTTCTTATGAGAAGAGTATCATCTACTGCTACAATTAGACCTGTGCTTGCGGCAGATGTAACTATGAATATGTCTTTAAGCAACGCTTATTGGTTAATAAACAACATGGCAAACTTACCCGCTATAGATTCAACTACTGTAGCTGCTTTGACATCAACAGCAATTGCTTATGCAGAATACAGCTTTAAACTAGAGGGGGAATGGTTTACTTTAGCAGCTTGGATTGAGCCTGGTTTAAATAACGCTGATGCAATATTACGTTTAGTTATTGTTGATGAAGATAGAAATTTTATTGATATTAACAATACCGATGTTTTTCGTACAGTAACTCAAGCTCAATTAGCCCAAATGGCAAGAGTTTACTTACCTGTCGAGTTTCTTACTCGTAACGGTGCTAACGAAGAGCCAATTATACTTACATATGATGCCATAGGTGATTGGCACACGCCGGGGACTATGACGGTTTCTACAGTGCCTACTGAAAAACGTTTTATAATGAGTAGCCCTGGTGAAATAAATAGATTTAAAGGATTTAATCCTGTGGAAATTCATGATTCTATCCGCGTTGCCGAAGGTACACCAGATGCTTTTAGAAGTCATTGGTATTATGTAAGACTTCACATCCTTACGCCTGGTTTTGAATGGACACCAAGTTCCCTTTCGGATATTACACTAGCCGCAAGGCATGGTGATATGGGTTTATCTCTTCCAACATTTATAAATCCTTTTACTGGAGAAACATGGTATAACCGATTTGGAGCGCATAACATAGGGATTTTGCCTAACAGTCAAAACCGTACAATTCAATTTTCGCTTAATACAGACGTTGCTGCTTTATTGCAGGAGCAGCGTGTACAGATGGATTGGATCAATATCGAAAGTCTTTCTATAGTTGCTAACGACCGTGCGCAAGTTGGCGATGTTTACGTTGGAGTGGTTGTTTACTCCTTAGTATCGGAGGATTTGATGCAAGAAGCTGATGGTGCACGGTATGTAAGATATTCCGAAGTAATCACAGTAGCTACATTCGAGGGAGATAACCAAAACAATCAAGGAGATGAGGAAACCTTTATAATAAATGTAGGCTTGTCAGGGCAAGAGCAAGTAACTATGCCAATACAGGCCGAATTAGCACAAGAAACCACCGAAATACGCCTAACCATAGGTGATACACAACTTTCTGTAAATGGTGTGCCTGTAGATGATGCGTATGCACCTTTCATTGATCCTGAATATAACCGTACTATGGTTCCTTTACGCTTAATTACCGAAACTTTAGGTGCGCAGGTTGACTGGAATGCAGAAACCAGGACAGTTACCATAACAACTACTGATGGCCAAACTTCGCTAATTCAAGTAGACACCCCTTTGCCTTATGATATGGGCATGGCAACTATAGTTTATAACCGCACCTTTGTGCCAATAAATTACCTAGGTTTAGCATTTGACTTGGATATCCGCTGGGATGGGGATGCAAGAGCTGTTTATGTAAATAGTTAGAAATGCCTTGATTTACCTGGCTTTAAGCGCCTTTGGCGGAAAGGTCGCGCTCAGCTCCCGCGCTAAGCGTGTGCCACTGGCACACAACGCCATCTACTACAAGTCGTAGTAGTTTAATGGAGGGATTTATATGTTAGTACCAGGACTTAGTTTCCCAGGCAATTGTGCAGAAGCACACGAATTATACAAAAAGGCCTTTGGTATGACAGTAAACAGTATTGCATACTATGATCATGCGCCAGATGACTATCACGATGAACCCCTAACCGAAGATACAAAGAAACTTGTTATGCATTCTGAATGCAGCATCTACGGAATCCGCGTCAATATGGGAGACAACTCGGAGGGGATTCCTGCATCGGGCAGTTTTAATGTGTTCTTATCCACAGAAGACGATGTACGCAAGGCTTTTGATGTTTTAAAGGATGGTGGTGTTGTAGAAGATGAGCCACAGCCTGTATTCTGGTCATCACTGCATTGTTCTTTGAAGGATCGTTTTGGCATCGACTGGCAAATAATGACTGAGTAAGGGGGTTTATTATGTTTGCTGTAGGACAAAAGGTTTCTGAATATAGATGAATCAGAAGACAGCAAGCAAAAAACAAGCATAATAGCACCTGTCCCACCCATATAATTATATAAAAAGGGTCAAGGGACTAGTCCCTTGCGGGGGTGTGGGGGCAGAGCCACCACGGTCTTAGAAAGGGTGGCATTATGCAAGAAGAAAAGAAACTAAGAGGACCATCAAGGCACACTATAAACATAATCAGACGCGAAAACCTAACAGCTAATGGCGTATTGGACGTAATTTCGTTTGACGAAGAAAGCATCATAGCCGAAACAGAACTTGGCATGATGATTATAAAAGGAATAAACCTGCACGTTAACCGCCTTAATTTAGAAAATGGCGAACTTGCCATAGATGGCGAAGTAAGCAGCGTAAGTTACGAAGAACCCGGCAGCTATACTAAGGGTGGAAAATCACTGCTTGGCAAATTGCTTAGGTAAGGGCGTATGATTTTATCTATGTCTGGCCAGGCATGGCTGTTTTTAGGAACAGTGGCAGCAGGTTTTGTAAATGGTTTTGTTTACGATATTTTTAGAATAGCCCGTAAAACTGCAAGACATAAATCTTGGCTTGTGCAAATTGAAGATGTACTGTATTGGACAATTGCTTCTGTACTAATGTTCTATTTTATGTTGCGACAAAACCACGGAGAAGTTCGCTTCTTTGCCATCGTTGGTGCGGCTATTGGTATGGTTTTGTACTTTAATAGCCTTAGCCCGCTGGTTATAAAAATATCCGTAGCAGTTATTAATTTCATTAAAAACGTGATTTTGACGATAGTGCGTATTATTCTTATACCTATCAGAATTTTGATACGGCTAATTAAAATACTCGCTAAGCCTTGCCTTTGGTTGGCTAGAGGCTTTAGTAATAGGGCAAACTCTGTAAAGCAAGGCTCGCGCAATAAGTTGTTAGATTTGCGCCGGAAGGTTGTGCTAAAGAATGAAGAAAGACGTAAGAAGAAACAGAAAGCCGATAAAAAGAAAATCAAAACTTAAAAGAAGAAACCCGCGTTGGTATTTTTACCTGCCTTTTTGGCTGCTGATTATAGGGATGTTTTCTGCGCTTACAGTGATGCAAATGAGCCGTTTTGAAGGCTATCGACAGCAGTTGGACAGGCTAGAGGCCGAACTTACCAGAGAAAGGCAAGCAGGCGCAGACTTACGATATAGACAAGCCTTTTACGCAAGCGATGCCTACATTGAACGGCTAGCGAGGGAAAGGCTTGGTTTTGTTCGTCAGGATGAGATTTTATTTCAAAATATTGCAGAGTAGGAAGGATCACATAATGACCACCATATACTTCATCCGCCATGCGGAATCAGATTATTCTGTCCGAGAATCGCGAATACGTCCATTAACTGAAAAAGGAATGGCGGACTGCCGTCTAGTTACCAAATTTTTGAGCGATAAAAATATAGATATTGTACTATCCAGCCCATACAAACGTTCTGTTGATACGCTTAAGGATTTTGCTAACAAATATAAATTCGATATACTCGAAATTGAAGATTTTCACGAAATTAAAAGCAAGTTTGAAAAGATAGCAGAAGAGGATTTTTCAACAGTTATGAATAGCCTATGGTCTGATTTCAATTATAGAAAACACGATGGCGAATCTTTGGCAGAGTGCCAAAGCAGAAATATTGCAGCATTAGAAAAAGTATTAACTCAACACGAAGACAAAAACATTGTGATAGGCACCCATGGAATAGCTTTAGCTGCAATTATAAATTACTATGACAATACCTTTCATTTTGATGATTTTATGCATATGTCTTTTATCTTCCCGTGGGTAGTAAAGATGACCTTTGATGGAATCAACTGCACAAATATAGAAAAATTTGATTTGTTTAACCTGGGGTAATTATGGCATAGCCTTAAATACAAGTAAAATTTGCAAAGGAGAAATTTAAATGAACTTTTTGGAAAACATTAAGCAGCGGGCAAAGTCCGCAAACAAAACCATTGTACTGCCCGAATGCACAGACATCCGTACACTTAAAGCAGCAGACGCCCTGCTAAAAGAGGGCATAGCAAAAGTTATCCTGATTGGTAACCCGTCAGACATTAAAACAAACGCCGCTGGCCTAGATATCTCTAAAGCCGAGTGCATAGACCCTGCCAACTACAGCGAAACTGCTCAACTATCAGAAAAACTTGCAGAGCTGCGCAAAAGCAAGGGCATGACACAGGAGCAAGCCGCTGAGCTTCTCAAAAACGATGGCCTATACCTTGGCTGTATGTTAGTAAAAGAAGGCTTGGCAGATGGTATGGTAGCCGGCGCAGTAAACTCCACGGCTAATGTTTTGCGCCCTAGCTTGCAAATTTTACGTACAGCCCCCGGTATCAGATTAGTATCTAGTTTCTTCATAATGGTAGTGCCAAACTGCGATATGGGGGAAAATGGAATTTTCCTATTCTCCGACTGTGGTTTAGCACAAAACCCAACATCAGAGGAACTGGCGGCCATAGCCCTAAGTTCTGCTGACTCCTTCAAAAAGTTAGTCGGCGTAGATCCTAAAGTAGCAATGCTATCCCATTCATCAATGGGCAGTGCCAAACATCCAGATGTAGATAAAGTAGTAGAGGCAGTACGCATAGCAAAAGAAGCCGCCCCTCACCTTATGCTAGATGGTGAACTTCAATTAGATGCCGCAATCGTGCCAGAAATAGGCAAGAGCAAGGCTTCTAACAGCCCAGTGGCAGGTGTAGCTAACTGCTTAATCTTCCCAGATTTAGACTCAGGCAACATAGGTTATAAGCTAGTAGAGCGATTGGCAAAAGCAGAAGCTTACGGCCCAATAACCCAAGGAATATCTAAGCCGGTAAACGATCTTAGTCGTGGATGCTCTGCGGAAGATATCGTAGGCGTTTCTGCAATTACAGCTGTGTTAGCATAGGAGGAGAATTTTATGAATGTACTTGTTATAAATTGTGGCAGTTCTAGTTTAAAGTACCAGTTGCTTAATATGGAAACTGAGGAGCTTCTTGTCAAAGGGCTTTGCGAACGTATCGGCATTGATGGCTATTTAAAGCACAGTAAAAACGACTATGAAGCCAACATACCTATGCCAGATCACGAAGCCGCTATCAAAGTGCTAATGGACACGCTTTTAGATAAAGAACACGGAGTTTTGTCATCTATGGCAGATATCCATGCTGTTGGGCATCGTGTTGTGCATGGTGGTGAGGCGTTTAAAGCATCTGTACTGGTTACAGATGAAGTAGAAAAGGCTATCGAAGATTGTAGCGAGCTTGCGCCCCTGCATAATCCGCCTAACCTCACAGGTATTAGGGCTTGCAAAAAAATTATGCCGGGCGTACCTAATGTGGCGGTTTTTGACACAGCTTTCCATGCGAATATGCCAGAAAAGGCTTATTTATATGCTGTTCCTTACGAGCTTTACGAAAAACATAAAATACGTAAATACGGATTCCATGGGACAAGCCATAAATATGTATCTGTAATGGCGGCTGAAATGTTGGGCAAGCCATACGATGAAGTGAAACTGGTCACTTGTCATTTAGGTAATGGCGCAAGTATTTGTGCTGTAGATAAAGGCGTATCTGTAGATACATCTATGGGGCTAACCCCGCTAGAAGGCCTTGCAATGGGCACAAGGAGCGGTGACTTAGACCCTGCTCTCATTCCATTTATCATGCAAAAAGAAGATATGACAGCCCACGAAGTTGTAGATATGCTAAACAAAAAATCTGGCGTTTTAGGCCTTTCAGGTGTTTCCAGCGATTTTAGAGATTTAACAGCTGCTGAAAATGATGGCAACGCCAGGGCTAAAGTTGCACTAGAAGCATTTTGCTATCGCGTAGCAAGATATGTAGGCAGTTATGCCGCCGCAATGAATGGCGTAGATGCAGTTGTATTTACCGCAGGCGTTGGCGAAAACGACAGCCTAGTAAGAGAACGCGTTTGCGCCTATCTGGGCTATTTAGGTATAGCGCTTGATGCAGAAAAAAATAGCCTGCGTGGGCAAGCTATTGATATTACTAAGGCCGGTTGTAAGGTTAAGGCATTGGCTGTTCCTACGAATGAAGAGTTGGTTATTGCTAGGGATACTAAAGAGGCGCTTAGGTAAAGATTAATTTTGTATGTTTATGTAGGGGCGATCGCCCTCGGTCGCTCGTGGGCTAATCGATATGCTTGCGGGCGACCGAGGGCGGTCGCCCCTACCTTATTGTGTAACCAAATCCTCAATACTCCCAAATGCATAACCGGCTTCTTTATACTTTGCAAGCAACTCATCCAAAATAAGCGAGTTGGTTTTAGACGTATTATGCAAAAGAAGCACCATCCCCGGATGCAGCCTAGGCATTAATTTAGAAAATGCTTCCTGCTTAGATGGCTGGTTTTTATCTTCCCAATCCTTATAAGCGGCACTCCAAAAAATAGTTTTGTAGCCTAATTCTTGTGCAAGTTTCAAATTAGCTTCGCTGTATATTCCACGGGGAGGCCTATAAAATTTTGGCATGTCACTGCCAATCACTTCTTTGTAAATTTCTTCTACCTGTGCTAATTCTTTAGCAAAACTCTCTTTATTGCTGATTTTACTCATATCTGGATGCTTCATAGTATGGTTGGCTACAATGTGGCCTTCATCTACCATGCGCTTAACCAAGTCTGGGTTAGCCCTAATATAAGTGCCTACCAAAAAGAATGCTGCTGGAGCTTCGTATTTTTTAATGTGTCCAGTATTTCATCTGTATAGCTGTTTTCGTAGCCTGCATCAAATGTGATGTAAACTATTTTGTCCTCGCTGTTGCCAATAAAATAGGCGTCAAATTGCTTAAGATGCTCTGCAGTTGCTGGGCCTGTAGGCTGTTCGTTCTCTTTAGGATAATGCAAGCCCCAGTTAGTATTGGCAGAAACCTTTGTGCCAAATATCAAAATTAATAATAAACTCATCAAAAAAATCTTTTTCATGATATAATCACCTCAAAAGATAGCTTTTGTAAAATGTGTACTTTTATTTAAGCAATTTTTACAAAAAAATTAGGTGGTGGGTGAATTTGTATCTATATCATTATTTTGACAGTAAAATAGGGCCGTTTGTTAATTTGTCGGATATCCCTATAGACGAGGCAAAGGTTGTGCTTAGCGCAATAAAAGAGACTAGGCCAGATGTTCAAAGTGCAATGCGAGATCCAGGGTATATGGATCGTAGATTAGAATACGAAGAAATACTTAAAACAGAGTTTACAAAAAAAGGTGGTATTATCCGAAGAAAAGCACCGCATTACTTAGTAGTGGAAAATAGTCCATGGCTAGGTACTTGGTTTCAAAACAGCGCGTACATTAAAATTCATATTGAGGAGTTTGATTTAAAAACGGTTTCTTTTACATACGGTGATTCTCATCCTGTGTTTAGTAAAGGGCCGCATAAAATGGATGGGAGGGAATATCGTAAGCAGCTTTACACTTATGATGAAATATTAAAAATTATAGAAAAATATGGGCTTCCACAGGATTGGAATGATGATGGCCGGCATGGGCCAGAACGTTATGTTGAGGCACATGTTTGGTGCGATGAGACGATAGATAGATATCGTTGATATACCTGGATTAAAACGCTTTTCACCAAATCATCTACTACAAGTTGTAGGAAAGAAACAAGGAGGCAATAAGTGTGAAACATTTGCGAAGCGAATTTTTATACCAACCTATTTGTTCCGCCGACGAAGGAGGCATGAATTAATTTATGAGAAAAAAAGTAACAGCCCGCGTAGTTTGCCTTGTCATTGCTAGCATAGTACTTACCGGTGTATTGACGGTTTCGGCAATGAACGGTTCACCTTATGTAGTATTTAGAAATGCGCTTTTTCATGCGCTTGCTAACGAAAACGCTACTGTAGTAGCTGAAATAACTATACGTGTAAATGGTGAGGTACATGAAATCGAAAAGGTACACTACATCCAAGGTTATGGACGTTTTTTGCAATTTCACCATGAGTACGGAATGCCTTCAGACTTCTCATTTGATGCAGATTATTTTACACTGAGCACTGTACATATAGGTGGAGAAGTATCTGAGTGGTACTCTGCTCAAACGCATCGTCAAGGGTCTAGGTCATTTAATGATAGCTTTGCTATATTTGCAGTAGAAGGCCTTGGCCCGGCTCAAATCCGTTTTATAGAATTACTGACCGATCTTGTGGTTGGAGATCTTAAAAATAATATAATCATGAGTTCACAAGCAGAGGGCACACGACGGGTAAGCGGAGCCATTGTTGGAAGCCAAATACCCGAAATTATAAGGGCTTTTATTGATGTGTCTATAGAGGAGGATCTCAGATGGCACACAAACAATCGTGGTATTGGCAGCAGAGAGAGCTATACTAACGTGCTGGACATACCAATGACAAGTTTTTCAATTGACAGTGTGCGCGGACATGCGGATGTCGATTCCAATGGCAATTTATTGTATCTTAATGCAGGGGCAGTTGTTACAATTGTAAATATATTTGATGAAACCCACCTTGTTGATGTTGAAGGCATTATACGTTTTTCAGATGTAGGCAAAAGCAATCCTCAAAGCCCGGTGCCCAGCGCAGAGGAGCTATTTACGCACGAGTTTATGGAAAGCCGCTTCGGAAGTCAACACATGACCGTTTACTTTAAACGGGATGCGGATGGCAATATTGATTATGATAGTATAACAACGAAATGGCCAGGAGCTCCGCTTCCGGTAATTGTGCCAGAGCGGCAAGAGGATTATTGGGAGGACCCCTATCTCTTAGAGATGTATAATTTACTGTTAGCGTTAGAAGAGTTACAAGAATGGGGTATAGATATCGTTGATTTCTTAGAGACGGGAGAGATCTACAGCTTACTGTTTGTGTTAGAAGAATTAGAAGAGTGGGGTATAGACATCTTTGACCTATTAGAAACGGGTATGGACATTTACGATATTCTTTATGCTTGGTGGACGTCAGACCAAAATTTTGGAGAATTGTTCGGCTCTATATCTATCCAACAGGAGGAATAGAGATGGCTCATGAAATAGCCCTAAAATTAGAGACCGTAACAAAGCTATATAAAAATGGACGTGGTATAGAGGATATATCCTTTACGCTTGCACCTGGGGAAGTGTTAGGCTTGCTTGGCCCTAATGGCTCCGGAAAGACTACTACAATGAAAGCGATTGCGGGGCTTGTAAAAATATCAAAAGGCAGCATTCAAGTGTGTGGAGTAGATGCTGTTAGCAGGCACGAAGAAGCCATGAAACATACAGGCTGTTTAATAGAATCTCCGGCGCTTTATGAATATATGACTGTAGAACGTAACCTTAAAATGGCAGCGCAATTTTACAGCCACATAAGCAATAACCGTGTAGAAGAAGTTTTACACATGGTAGAAATGTACAAGTACAAAAATGATAAAATAGCTACACTAAGCCTTGGAATGCGTCAAAGAGTGGGGATTGCAGCCGCTTTACTATCTAAGCCGCTACTGCTTATTTTAGACGAACCTGCGAATGGCTTAGATATAGAGGGCATGATTTATGTACGGGAAGTGGTCAAACAGGTTGCAGGCAGTGGTTCTGCGGTGTTAATATCTTCGCATTTGGCGAACGAAATACAGCTTTGCGCCACTAAGGTTGCCATCATCCATGGTGGAAGGCTTTTGGTAGTAGCAAAAATGGACACAATTTTAGAGTCATTTGCTAGTCTGGAGGACTTTTTTTTAGAACAAGTGAATAAATCTCGGGAGAAAGAATAATATGTCAGCATTTTATGGAGCCTGCCGCAACGAGCTAAATAAACTGCTTTGGCGTAAAAAGTATAGGGTATTTCTAGCAACAGGGATAATGATCTGTATACTGTGGGCGGCACTTGCAAACCTTGCATCTAACCTTATAGGGCAATACGGTGGGTTGTTTATAAATCTAACGCCCACGCCTATGGGAGTGCTTCCGCTTTTTTTACAGTTTTTTAGCCCATTTCTTGTTTTTATGGCTGTTACGGATCTAATTACGACAGAAGCTGCAGAAGATACAATGAAAGCGATGATTTGCCGTCCGGTAGAGCGATGGAAGTTATACACAGCTAAGCATCTTGCAGTAATAACATATATCTCTTTATATTTGATCTGTGTTTTTGTAGTAAGTACGGTGCTGAATCAAGTGTGGGGACGTGCGCTTACTGCGGGAGAGCTTATGGCTACACTTGCTTCGTATTTGCTTGCAATCCCAATTCTAGCTGTTTTGACAGCCTTTGCTGCGTTGATAGCATTAGCCGGACGCAGCGCTACGCTGACTATGCTTCTTTTAATCGTAATATATTTAACGATGAGTATTTTGTCGATAATATTTCCAATCCTTAGCGGGCTTTTGTTTACTTCGTACCTAGGCTGGTACAGGCTTTGGATAGGTGTAACACCGGGCGCTTTACGGTTGATTCATATGTTAATTATAATATTAGGCTATGGTGTGGTATTTTTTACGGCTGGGAGTTTGATTTTTGATCGTAAGGAGTATTAAGTTAATATTCTAAGGGGGTACTGATCTGAATAACAGACAAACTAATTCGCACAAACGCAGAAGATTTATATTATTTTCATTTTGGATTATTGCAACAATTATATTGTGTGTCCGCGCTACATTCTCTCTCTATGAACCTGATAATCCAGATTCCCTTTTGGGAGTGCCTCTTTTATGGGTGTTAGTATTTCCTCCTTCCATGGGGTTAATGCTTTTGTTTGAATGGATACTAAATGTGCTGTTTCCATTTGCAGACCCAAGTAAGCGTAAAGCGAATGCATCTTTGTTATGCGGTATTCTATCAATTGCAATTCGCTTCATAATTCCAATTATTGCTTTTTTATTTATTCCCGAGTCATCAATAACTGGAATTATAATTGGTGTCGTCATATTCACGATTTCTCTATTTTTTAGCTTCCTCGGAATCGTTTTGTCTAAGAGCGCAAAAAAAGCCGGATATGTTGGAAGTATGCCAACAGCAGGCTTTGTATGCTCTATCATCGGTATTGTTTTGGTTGGATTGAACATTTTTACTGGACTCATAATTTATCTGCTCAACATTGATTTGCTTGAGTTATTTAACATCGTTATAGAATAAGCAGATAACTGTAAGCGGCTAGAGTTCTCGCCGTTGGTAAGTATTGCATTATCTGTATTCACTCCTAAAATATAAAAAGGCGTTTGGAATTGTGTGATCAACCTATCTTCACACCATCCAAACGCCCATTTTATTTGTAGATAATTCCAGCTTTATTTATCATTCGGCCTTCTAGCGGAAATATCTATATTCATATCTCCAATTTTCTCTCTCATTTTTGTGTCAGCTTTTTTATTTTCCAAATTCAGAAAATCCATATATCCCAAATTTCCGTTGCGCAGTGCTTCAGCTATAGCTAGTGGCACAGTAGATTCAGCTTCAACAACTTTAGCTTTCATTTCCTCTACGCGAGCACGCATCTCTTGCTCGTTAGCGACGGCTAGGGCGCGGCGTTCTTCTGCTTTTGCTTGGGCTATTTTTAGGTCGGCTTCTGACTGATCGATTTGAAGTTGTGCGCCAATATTACGGCCTACTGTTACATCAGCAATATCAATAGATAAAATTTCATAAGCAGTACCGGCATCTAAGCCTTTTTCAAGTACTTTTTTAGAGATAAGGTCTGGGCTTTCTAATACAGCAAAGTGAGTGGCAGATGAACCAACTACAGTAACAATGCCTTCGCCTACGCGGGCTATCACTGTGTCTTCCCCTGCACCACCAACCAAGCGTTGTATGTTTGTGCGGACTGTAATTTTTGCCATCGCATTAATTTCAATACCATTTACTGCCATCGCAGATATTACCGGTGTTTGTATTACTTTAGGCGTAACACTCATACGTACGGCTTCAAAAACATCGCGGCCGGCTAGGTCTATTGCAGCGGCGCGTTCAAAAGGCAACTCAAGGTTAGCTCTATGGGCGGCGATCAGTGCATCAACAACAGCGTTTACGCTGCCACCTGCCAAATAGTGAGATTCTAATTGATTAATAGGCACAGGGATGTTAGCTTTAGTAATTTTGATAAGCGCACCTACAATAAGGTGTGGACGCACACGGCGTAGACGCATACCAATTAACGAAAAAATACTAACCTTAACCCCGGCGGATATCGCGGATATCCAAAGGCCTACAGGTACAAACCTAAAGAAAATAAATAGTACAAAAAACGCGGCCAAAGCTACTATTATCAAAATAGTATCAGCCAATAAAAGGCCTCCTGCTTGAGCAAATACAGTAAACATAGTAAATCCCTTTCCCTTCTCTAACTGTTTTTAATTTCCTTCAATAGCACTTACAATAATCTTACGGGCTTCAGTTTCTACAACTTTTACCCTAGTGTTAGATTTAATCATTGGCCCGGTAGAGCTAACTTCCAAACGCACTCCGTTAAAATCTGCCTCGCCATAAGGCCTAAGCGTGGATAATGCCATTCCCTCTTTGCCTATAAGCTGGCTTAGGTCTTCTACTTCAAGCGCATCCAATGTATCGCTTAAAATAAGCTTACCTTCCAGTTGCTTTCTTTTCATAAAAAGGTACATGTACCTTAAAAATCCTGCAATAATTAAAAGTTGCGCTGCCACAATAAACCAACCGTTAGGTACATAAATAACAGCAAGCACGGCAGAAGCCGCTAAAGCAATTAGTCCGGTTATTGCAAACACTTCAATGCCTGGCAGCCACATTTCTAAAAGCAGCAAGGCTATTCCTACGATTAATAAAGCAATACATAAATAAACCATATTATCCCCCTTTTCTTCATTAATAATTAATTTCTTCAGACTTGGGTACAATTACATTATAATCGCTTCCTTGCCAAATTGCAAGATTCAGTAGAAAAATTCATATGAAAAAATTTACTGCAAATTTCTGCGAAAAAGTGCTACTGATTTAACTTGACGAATACTTCCGCAGGAATTATACTGAAACAGCCGTGCTAGCCGGGGAGGTAGCGGTTCCCTATTCTCGCAATCCGCTGTAGCGAGGGTGATGCCTGTCCTTAGGCTCCTCTTTTGTGAGGCTGCCCAATGTAAGTGGCGTTGACGGCCAAGTCCAAGGCAATAAGACTTTGCGAACCGCGTCAGGTCCGGAAGGAAGCAGCGCTAAGCAAACCATCTTATGTGCCCTTGGGTAGCTTGGCAATAGCAAACTGCATTGGTAACGCTTGGGGAAGAATGTCAACGGTAGGCGCACGGCTTTTATTTTAATTAGGAGAGAAATTGTGACAGAAAAAAATATAGTTAGCTGCGGGGGCGTGGTTATTTGTAGAGGCAAGGCACTTGTTTTATACCATAAAAACGGACGCAATTCTGGATGGGTACTGCCAAAAGGGAAAGCTGAAGGTGCAGAAAGCCCTAAAGATACTGCCCTGCGGGAAGTAGCAGAAGAATCCGGCTCTGTAGCAAAAGTTGTAAAGTCTTTGGGTAAAACACAGTACAGTTTTCAGCGCAGCAGCGGATTGATCACAAAAACCGTACACTGGTTTTTGATGATAACTAACTCCTACCACTGCAAACCGCAAGCAGAAGAATATTTTGCAGACGGCGGCTTCTATAAGCAACACGAGGCCTACCACCTGCTTAGATATCAAGATGAAAAAGAAATTTTAAATAGAGCTTTTATAGAATACGCCAAGCGACCAGGCTCTACTAGGAGAAAGGAGCGAGAGGATTTTGTGTAATAGTAAAAAATGTTGTCCCCTAATGACGGTAATTATGGTTGTTTTGGCTTTAGCGGCTATCGCTGTTGTTGTGTGTGTGCTAGTCAAAACATCCATAATTACCGTCATTAGGGGACAACATT
>Ga0123355_10007801_pt1 | contig 16109 bp, 12 predicted proteins | sample TergutEmb28metaG_3_FD_89872 | JGI IMG/M metagenome (GOLD analysis project Ga0123355, IMG submission 89872) | Embiratermes neotenicus P1 segment gut microbial communities from Petit-Saut dam, French Guiana - Emb289 P1 | ecosystem: Host-associated > Arthropoda: Insects > Digestive system > Gut ...
CCACGTATCGAGCGCGTAATTTGGCGTTTAACACCATCAACACTTGCTGTAGACGCAGTAGCGTCTGGCGATGCTCATATTATGGAAGCTATACAAGACGGCGTAGCAATTGAAGGTGCTATGGAAGTTCTTGTTGGCGGTGGCACCCACAGCTTCATTCACTTCGACCAATTTGGTCAGTTGTTTACTCAGTTCCATACAGACACAGGTCCAACTCAATTCCGCGAAGTGCGCCAAGCACTATCATATCTACAAGACCGTCACGAAATGAACGAATTCGTAGGCCGCGGTTTCTCTGTTGTTGCTCATGGCCCATGGTCACCAGCATGGTGGTGGTATCAAGAAGCAGCAGATTTAGACCTGTATGACCGCATTACAATTTATGACTTTAACATGGCGCGCGCTATTGAACTACTTGAAGAAGGCGGCTGGGTCTATAACGCAGACGGTTCTCCTTTTGTACACGGTGTTGATACCCTTCGTCACAAATTGGTTGATGACTGGGAATGGGGCAGAGACGACAATGGTGATATTGTAAGAGTTCTTGCTGACGAAGACGGCAACCTTCTTCGCAGTAACAAAGTACCCACCGGCGAGCAAGTTTATATGCCTCTAATCATCAACTGGATGGTACGTGCAGTGCCGTATCCTTTCCGCGATGCTGTAGAACTTCAATTGTTCGACAACTTGGAATATGCAGGCGGCCTTCTAATCCAAGACCGTAACGACGGCTGGAGTCCTTTCCTATCTGGCGGATACCGTCAAGCAGACCGTTTTGAAATGCACACACTTGGTATCGGTATGGGTAATCCATGGACACCTTGGATGAACTTTAGCCTTGACGCAATACCAGCGCAAAACTGGGGTCAAGTAGACAACCCAGAAACCCGCGCTCTTGCAGATGCATTTATTACAATGGACTATGTAAATCGCCGTGATGAATTCATTGAGCATTTCATCGTATGGATGGAACACTTGACCTACGAAGCATACACGCTACCATTCATGATGGCACTTGTGCATGACTTCTTCCCTGTTGACCTAGGCAACTGGTACAACAACGGTATCTGGACATTCCCACAAGCTGTTCAAAGAGCTTATTGGAGATAATTAAATACTTGCTTTAAATTGTTGGTCCCTGCGGCGGTTTTTCGCCGCGGGGGCTTTACATACAAATTGGTAGGAGGCACGGCCGTGGCTAAATTTATAGTAAAACGGATTTTTTATATTCTTCTTGTATTATTTATGGTTTCGTTCTGTCTTTTTATGTTGTTCCGTACAATGCCGGGTGACCCTGTGGATATATTTTTGCCGCCGGAAGTAACATCTGGAATGGATCCAGCACAGGTGCGAATCCAGCAGGCGCAAATAAGGGAAGAAATGGGCTTGGATAGGAACCATGTCATACAATATGTATTTTGGCTAAGAGCTATGTTCCAAGGCGACTTTGGTATTTCTATGGATACCAGATTGCCGGTACTCGACCATGTACGAGCACCTATGACCAATACAATAGTCTTAAACATACTAAACATAATTATTGTATTTTCTGTCAGTATCCCTGTTGGTATATATTGTGCCATTAAGCGGGGCAAGTTGTTTGATAATTTTTCTTTGGTAGGCAGTATGATCGGTTTTAGTATGCCCGGCTTCCTGTTTGCCCTTATATTAATTTTTATCTTTGCTATCTGGCTTGGTGTGCTTCCTATGTTTGGCATGGCCTCAACTTTCCCGCCGCCGGCGGGTACGATAGCATGGTATGTTGATAGGTTGCGGCATATAATACTTCCGCTCTCTGTTATAGCACTAACCAGTATTGCATCTATGATACGTTTTGTCCGTTCTGCTATGTTAGACGCGCTTAGTATGGACTGTGTGCGTACCGCACGGGCAAAAGGGCTATCAGAGAAGACGGTTATATACGTACATGCGTTTAGAAACGCACTTATACCTATAGTTACCGTTTTTGGCGGGTTCTTTATTGGTATATTCAGTGGCGCAATGGCCGTAGAAATAGCCTTTCAATGGCAAGGCATGGGACAAATAATGTTGGTTGCTCTTAACACGCGTGATATAGCCGTGCTAATGGCAATGAATATTTTCTATGCGTTTATCGCTTTTCTTGTAATTATGATACTGGACCTTGTGTGTGTGCTGGTAGACCCGCGCATTCGAGTTAATTAGTAGGGGAGAGATACGCATGAAAGATACAGATAAGGCAAAAGAGCGTAAAGGCTCTTGGCTTGGTTCATTGGTTGGCATGTTGTTTGGTGAACGTGTTAGCAAAATTTCCATACTAGAAGAAGAGCAAGTACAAAGCCCATTTAGGACTATGGTCAAGGAGTTTTTCAGAAGAAAACTGACCATCGTTGGTTTGATTGGCTTCTTTACCATGTTATTAGCCAGCACAATCCTTCCATTTTTCTTCCCTATAGACCTGCGTGACCAAGACGCTGGGCAGGTTAACCAAGGGCCGTCTATGAACATGATGCGGATACCACGCAGTATTCGTGGCGATATTGCTATGCTGGCCGCAGGTGCCGGTTTTGGCGTAGGTGTAACTCATGATGACACGATTCATGTATGGGGGACTGTTAGTGTAATATCAGAACCGCTACTTAACCCGCCACAGCCCGGAAGGCCAATTAGGCATGTTTCTGCCGGCCCGTATCATGCCGTCGTTGTTACAGAAGATGGGCATGTTTATTCATGGGGCAACAATAACGCTACTTTTGATATACACAGTATCCCAGCGCAAATACAGGGCCGTGTAGTAACAGCAGAAGCTGGGATGCGTATTACTGTGGCTGTTACGGATGACGGTCAGCTTCACTCTTGGGGTGGCGTTGCCCTTAACCGTAGGGATATGGCAGCGATAGGCCGCGTACCAAGAGACGAAACCGCCGTGCAGATAGAGTCAAACATACTTACCTTTGGTGTGCTTACCGAAGAAGGAAATGTACATGTTTTGATACAGACCCCGCGCGGTATACGTGATGTGCCAGATGAAATCCAAGGCCGGGTAGTAGACTTTGCCATGTCAGACAGTATTGGCGTAGCCGTACTTAATGATGGTACATTGGTACCATGGGGCGACCCTACTGCAACCGCACTCATAAATATCCCGGAAGAACTTCAAGGAAGAGCTGTTGCCATAGATGCCGGCCGTGACCATTTTACTGTATTACTCAACGATGGCTCGGTAGCCTCGTGGGGGGATAATGTACAAGGGCGCACCAACGCACCAACTGTGACCAATGCCGTAGCAATTTCTGTTGCAAGTGACCATAACTATGTAATGCTTGCAGATGGCAGCGTATCAACTTGGGGCTTGCGTGGCTTTATCATGGGTACAGATGGGTTTGGCCGTTGTGTATTTACCCGTTTATGGAGCGGTGGCAGATATACATTGCTTATAGGTATGGTGGCTGTATTAATTCAAGGTATTCTTGGCCTATTATTGGGCGGCCTTGCCGGTTTTTATGGCGGCAAAATAGATACGCTCATTATGCGTTTTGGTGAAGCGGTTGGTTCACTTCCGTTCCTGCCACTTGCGGTAATATTGCAGTTCCGTTTCCGGCATGTTTTCCATGGCCGGCCGGTAGCCGGAATGATGTTCTTGATGGCTGTTTTGGGCTTCTTGACATGGCCGGGGCTAATGCGCTTGGTAAGGGCGCAAATTATGCAGGCTCGTGAATCTGAATATGTACTTGCCGCCCGTGCATTGGGTGTGCGCCAGTTTAAAATAATTTTTAGGCATATTATGCCAAACGTAATGTCTGCGGCAATTGTTCTACTTACTCTTGCTCTTGCAGGCAGTATGCTGACCGAAACGACATTGTCCTTCCTAGGCTTTGGCGTAAGTGAGCCAACACCCACATGGGGTAATATGCTCACTGGCTCGAATAACTCTATTGTTCTGCGTGACCAGTGGTGGCGTTGGGTATTCCCTGCAATATCTTTAGTTACGGTTGCTATAAGTATAAATCTTATTGGGGACGGCCTGCGTGAAGCAACCGATCCCAAGTCTCAAGGGAGGTAAAGGGAATGGACACAAAAATTCCAACGGCTACATCTCCTTCTCAATTATCCGAAGCCGTAAACACCGTGGATGCAAAAGGCCAGCCTTTGCTTGAACTTAAAAATTTGCACACATATTTTACCACCCGTCGCGGTGTTGTTAAGGCTGTAAACGGGGTATCCTATGAAGTGGAAAAGGGTAAAACCCTCGGTATAGTAGGGGAAAGTGGTAGTGGTAAGTCGGTTTCTGCAATGAGTATCTTGGGGTTACTTGACGGTAACGGCAAAGTAGTTGATGGCAATATCCTTTTCAAAGGCAAAGAAATGACAAGGCTAAGCCCCAAAGAGCTGTCGAAGATACGCGGCAACGAAATCTCTGTTATATTCCAAGAGCCTATGACCAGCTTAAACCCAATTTTTACGGTACGCCAGCAAATTGGTGAGTCGTTTCAAGTCCACCAAGGTATGAGCAGAAAGCAAGCCTATGCGGAAGCCGTTAAAATGTTGGCAGACGTTAAAATACCGGACCCCGAGCAAGTATCGCGCCGGTATCCGTTTATGCTGTCTGGCGGTATGCGCCAAAGGGTTATGATTGCAATGGCTTTGGCCTGTAAGCCAGAGTTGCTTATTGCGGACGAGCCTACCACGGCTTTGGACGTAACTATTCAAGCGCAAATTCTGCGGTTAATGAATGATCTTAAACGGGAAAAAGGTACGTCAATTATGTTTATAACTCATGACCTTGGCGTTATAAACGAAATGGCCGATTTCGTAGCGGTTATGTACTGCGGCCAAGTTGTAGAGCAGGCTCCGGTACGTACAATTTTCGGTAGTTCTAAATACTCACACCCATATACAGAGGGGCTTTTGACTTCCATACCACGTTTGGACACCCCTGTTGGCGCCAAGCTTGATGTTATCGAAGGCTCTGTCCCGCATCCACTAGATTTGCCCGTGGGGTGCAAATTCTCGACCCGTTGCAAATATGCCAACGAGCGTTGCAAACAACACGAACCGGAGTTGGTGACAGTTGATAATGACCAACTGGTAAGATGCTTCTATCCTGAAAAGGGGGTCAGAAACCAATGACAGAACCAAAAACAGAAAAAAAGCCACTTATAAGTATAAGAAACTTGAAGCAATATTTCCCTGTCCGTGGAAAGCGCAATATGTTTGTACGTGCAAATGATGGGGTTTCTTTGGATATATATGAGGGGGAGACGCTTGGCGTTGTTGGTGAGTCTGGTTGTGGTAAGTCCACTTTGGGACGTGTTTTAATACAGCTTTATCAGCAAACAGATGGCGAAACCATTTACTATGGTCGCAACATAGACGACCTTGTCCCCCGATACGTACTGGACATATATAACCGCTTGGAGAAAAGATGCGATGCCGCTAAGACTTTAATAGTCAACGCTCAAAAGCTTGAGGACGAGTATCAAGTTATAAAAGCGGAATACAATGCAGCTGCAGATAAAGACAAATTGCGTGCCCGGTATTATCAAAAGCGCAACGAACGCAACGACGCTAGGAAAAAAGCCAATAGCGAATACCAAGCAATGGTACGGCTTGTAGGCGGATTCTATGTTGCAGACAAGGCAGACTACCCTGCTATTACTAAGTCTCTGCAAAACCACTTCTACGCGGCCAGAGCGTTGTTTAATTTAAATTTGGCTATAGCCAATACAACCGTTCAAGCAGAAGAAGTAAAATATAAAATAGACAACGGCCTTATGGGCGGTAGCGAAGCAAAATATAAAAGCCTAATGCAAAAAATAGAAAAACTGTCTGGCGAAGATACGCAAAAACTTGTAGCTGAAAAAGCCAAAACGCAAGCGGCTATAGATGACATCCGCGCCAAATACGCCAGCAATGAAGAGTTTCAGCGATATGAGACAATGCGAGACAATGGTATTGACTTGGCTCGCCTAACCTACAATGAAATGCGCCATTTGCGCAAAGATTTGCAGCTAATTTTCCAAGACCCATATTCTTCTTTGAATCCGCGTCTTACTGTAGGGCAAATTATTTCCGAAGGGCCAATAACCCACAAGAAGTTTGTTAGCAATAACGCACGTATGCAGGACTATGCTACCCGCGTTATGGAAGATTGCGGTCTTGCCCCGTATATGATACATCGCTATCCGCACCAGTTTTCCGGCGGTCAGCGGCAGCGCATAGGTATTGCTCGTGCGCTTAGCGTACAGCCCAAATTCGTTGTTTGTGACGAGGCAGTTTCTGCGCTGGACGTGAGTATCCAGTCCCAGATTATTAACTTGCTGAAGGATTTGAAGGAAAAAGAAAACCTCACCTACATGTTTATTTCCCATGACTTGTCTGTGGTAAAGTATATTTCTGACCGTATTGTGGTAATGTATTTGGGCGTACTTGTGGAACTTACAACTTCTGAGGAGTTGTTTGCTAATCCGTTGCACCCGTATACTCAAGCTTTGCTTTCTGCTATACCAACTACGGATGTGGATAGGGACAAGGATATGGCTATATTGGAAGGGGATATTCCAAGTCCCATTACCCCGCCGCCCGGTTGTAAATTTAACACGCGTTGTCGCGAGTGTATGGACATTTGTCTGTCAGTTGCGCCGGAATGGAAAGAGCAGACGCCCGGGCATTTTGTGGCTTGCCATAAGTATGACGACTAGATAGATGCTGAAAGGAAGTGGCATCAATGTTTTGGGGTAAAGATAAGCGTCGCAAGATGTCTCGTGCAGAAATGGACGCCATAATTGAAAAATCTAAAACTGAAAAGTCGCTAGAACTAGAAAAAGGCGATAAACTTGCTATGGTTATGGCGGCGTTTATAGTGTTTGTGCCAGTTGTGATTGCACTTGTGGGAGTTTTGGGTTTAGCTTGGTGGTTCATATTTTATGTATGGGGTAGATGAGAAAAATTAATTAAAGGGCTGTTGCATGAGTTGCAACAGCCCTTTTTGTTATTGTCCGTAATATGCAGTTGCTCCATGCTTGCGCAGATAATGCTTGTCTAGCAAACATTGCGGAATATGTGGAGCACTTGGCATTAATTTTTTCGTATGGTATGCGAGTTTTGCAACTTCTTCCAGCACAACTGCCATTTCTACCGCTTGCTTAGGGGATGCACCCCAAGTAAATGGGCCGTGGTTTTTTACAACTACGCCGGGTATTGCGGAGGCGTCGTTTTTCGCAAATGTTTCTACTATTACGTTGCCGGTTTCAAGCTCGTAGTCGGTGGCAATTTCCGCCTCGGTAAGGGCGCGAGTCACGGGTACTTTGCCGTAAAAGTAATCTGCGTGGGTGGTGCCGTAGGCGGGAATGCCGGTTCCGGCTTGGGCAAAAATTGTGGCCCATGTGGAGTGCGTATGAACTACGCCACAAATAAACGGGAATGCTTCGTATAGGCGCAGGTGGGTTGCCGTGTCGGACGAGGATTTGTAATCCCCTTCCAGTACGCGGCCGGTCATGTCCACAACTACCATATTTTCCGGTGAAAGTTTATTGTACGGCACGCCGCTGGGCTTAATAACGACAAGACCGCGTTCGCGGTCTATGCCGCTAACATTGCCCCATGTTAAAGTTATCAAGCCGTATTCGTCCAGTTGCATATTGGCTTCGTAAACTTGTTTGCGCAATTTTTTAAGCATATGGGTTTTCCCCACAATATGGCAGGTTCGCAGGCTGGTTGTAGGCAATATCTTCTACGCCCAGCATTTGCATGGCACTGAACAGGGCTTTGCCAACATGGCCGTATCCCATTCCGGCGTGGTGCGGGTAGCGTTTTGCAATAAGCACATGTCTGTAGAAGCGTGCCATTTCGCTAATGCCGATTACGCCAATGCCGCCGAAAGAACATGGGTCAACTTTAAGTGTCTCGCCTTGTGCAATGTAGGATGTAAGTTTGCAATCTGCCGTGCTTTGTAGCCTAAACAGGGTTATGTCGCCGCTTTTCAAAACGCCTTCCAGTGTACCGCGTGTAATATTTGGGTCGCCGTCCGGTTCAAGCAGGCGTTTCATTATTAATTGATATTTTAGTTCCGGGTTGTCTAAGTGGCAAATTGGTGTGTTGCCGCAGTGGAAGCCCATGAACAAGTCTGTTGGTGAGTATTTGCCCATAGCGGCCTTGTTTGCATCATACATATCTTGCGGTACGGAATTGTTGATGTCAAGAAGGGTAGGGGGCAGGTCGGTTGCGCATGTCAAAATGTATTCGCTTAGCGCGCCGTAAATGTCTGTTTCGCAGGCAACGGGGATGCCGCGCCCGGTAAGGCGGCTGTTTACATAGCATGGCACACAGCCAAATTGAGTTTGGAACGCAGGCCAGCATTTATTTGCAAACGCGATATATTCGGACGCGCCTATGTTATTTTCTGCCCAGTCTTCTAATGTAATTTCTAGTTGGGCAAGTTTGTTTAAAACGCCGGGGTGCTTGTTACCCGTGCCAAGTTCTGCCGCCATGTCTGCGACGACTTTGGCTATACGAGGGTCGTTTTCGTTTTCCTTGAATTTTGCGTATAAGTCAAGTTCGGAATTTTCTTGAACTTCCACACCTAAGTCAAACAACGGCTTGATAGGCGCGTTACATGCCAAAAAGTCGAAAGGACGCGGGCCGAAGCCGAAGATTTTTAGCTTTCTTAGGCCAAGTACAATTTTTGCCACCGGGTAGAATTCCGTTATCATTTTTGCGACGGCTGTAGGGGTGCCAACCGGATATTCTGGGATGTATGCCCGCACACCGCGAAGCCCCAAGTTGTATGACGCGTTTAGCATTCCGCAATAAGCGTCGCCACGGTCTGAAGCAAGGCCTGCGGTCGTTTCTTCTGCCGCGGCAACAAACATTGATGGCCCGCAGAATTTTTGTGCCAGCATAGTCTCCGGCCCTTCCGGCCCAAAGTTGCCAAGATATACTACAAGTGCGTTGCACCCCGCGGCGTTTAATTCCGCCAGAGCTTTCATTGCGTCTTTTTCGTTTTCTACAGTCGTTTTAATTTCTGTAATTGGCATGGATTTTTTTAGGGCTTCTACAACGGCTGCACGACGTTGTTCGGAAAGCGTAATGGGGAAACAGTCCCGGCTTACCGCCACTATGCCAAGTTTTACTGTTGGTACGTTTTTCATTTTTAAGCACACTCCTTTATTTTAATGGAACCCCGCGGGGCGCATTTTTTCTAATTGTAATGTCAATCCATATGGATTGCAAGGATTTAATGTGCGCGTGATAAAATACAAATTCAACTGGTACGAAAATCGTACCAGTTGAATTTTAAAATTTTTTCTGATTGATGTTTGTCCAAGCTTCTGTTAGACTCTTACTACGTAAGCGGAAGCGGGCTTTGCCTGCTTACGCGGCAGGGTCGTAGGGGCAGTACCCCTACTTTAATGGAGGCGTATATTGCACATTACATTATCCGGATATTACGGCTTTGATAACGCCGGCGACGAAGCACTGCTGTCGGCGATTACTTCCTCGATTGGACGTTTGGCACCCGGAACAGAATTTACAATTTTTTCCGGACAGCCGCGGCGGACGCAGGAATTGCACGATATGTCCGCAGTTTACTATATGAATTTGTGGAAGGTCATAAAAACTTTGCGAAATACCGACCTGCTAATTAGCGGCGGCGGCAGTATTTTTCAAGATATAACTAGCGGGCGTTCGTTGCCGTATTATATAAGCATTGTGGCATTGGCTCGTTTTTTTGATAAACCTGTAATTTTTTACGCCCAAGGGGTAGGGCCAATTAAGCGGGGTCTAAGCCGGTTTCTTATGCGCCTTATAGGCAACCACGCTACAATAATTACTTTGCGCGACAAAGATTCTATGGATTATCTGCATTCTATCGGTGTCAACCAGCCACCGATGGAAGTCACTGCCGACCCGGTTTTTACTCTACAACCGTCGGAAGAAGATACATTGGAAATGAAGCAGTATTTTTTGCAAATAAATACTGGGAACCGCCCGGCTATTGGCGTGTCGCTTCGAGAATGGCAAACTCTTCATGAATATGCAGAGCCATTTGCCACTTTGCTTGACAGCTACTATGACAAGGGCTACAACATTATTTTTATCCCAATGGAATACCCGGACGACATTGCCGCAGGTGAAAAAGTAGCCGCATTGATGCAGCGTCCGTCAGTCGTTTTGCAGGAATATTTAACAAGCACCCAGTTGTTAGCCTTTGTGGGCGAACTTAAATTGCTGATTGGAATGCGTTTGCATTCTTTAATATTTGCTGCCAATAGGGGCGTGCCGATGGCCGGTATTTCGTACGACCCTAAAGTAGATTCGTTTTTAAAGATGTTTGGTCAGCAGTCGCTGGCTGTTGATGAAAATGCTGTGCAAAACATTGACCGCATTTTAGAACAAGAAGAACTTGGCATACAGCTACGTGTGCAAGCACAAAAATTTCAAGAGCAGGCAGAAGAAAATGCTCGCTTTGCCCTAAAATTGCTAGAAAAACCAGAGCCGGAAGAAATTAAGCCGTCAAAAGATGAAAATGAACCTATGATGTCTGCCGAAAGTGGGCATTCTACGAGCCGCAATTTTATATGGGTGGCTATTACCATGTTTTTTGCAAGGGTGTTGGGCTTTGTCCGCGAAATTGTGGTTGCACGCACACTTGGCGTGACGGCGGCGGCCGATGCATTTCAAACAATTTTTGGTGTACCGCAACTGCTGTTTACCGGCATTGGCAACGCACTTTCTGCTATAAATATCCCGGATCTTACTGTGCTAATGAAAGGCGAACACGCGGAAGAGCGCAAATCGTATGTATCAAACCTTGTTGCGCAAATTACACTTTTCTTTGGTGCATTGTCGATACTTGGCGTTGTGCTTGCCCCCATACTTGTTCGCTTGTTTGTGCCGGGTTTGGAGGGGCCTGTACGAGATACAGCCCTTATCTTGTGGAAAATTATGATGCCATGCTTGCTGTTTATAAACTTGGCATATTTCTGTATAGGTATTTTGCAAACGCATCGCTTTTTCTTGCTGTCTTCGCTGATTGCCATTCCGTTTAACGTGCTTATAATTCTGGCACTTTTCTTCCGTGGCGATAACATTCTTTTTATTGGCGCGATGACGACTGCGGGATGGTTTTTACAATTTTTTATTCAATACCCGCAATTGCGGCGTATGGGGTATCGTTTATGGGGCAAGATTTCGTTTAAATCCCCGCAGGTACGCAGCCTTTACCGTAATTTGTTGCCTGTTATACTTGGCTACTCTGTTTTGCAAATATGCTTGATTGTAGACCGCAGTTTTGCTACATTCCTACCAGAGGGTACCGCGTCTGCACTGGCGTATGGCAGTAATTTAATAATAACAACGTCTGGTGTAGTTGTTATGGCAATGTCTACAGTCATTTTCCCGCGCTTGGCAAAGTTTTGCCAAGAGAAGAATCTTTCAAAAATAGTAGAACTGATGGGTATAATTTTGCAAACTATGATGTTTGTGCTGTTGCCATACATGTTGCTGATAATCTTCTTTCACCAAGACATCATTTCACTTGTGTTTGAACGCGGAGAGTTTAATCCGGAATCGACAACTATAACTGCCACGGCCTTTGTGTTTTACAGTTTTGTGGCGATAGGCTACGCCTGTCAAGAAATTTTCAACAGAGTGTTTTACGCGTTTAAGCGGTATCGCGTACCCGCAATAGCCAGCATTGTTTGCATAGTGTTAAATGTGTTGCTTAACCTCGCTGTTTTCCGGACATACGGCATAGCCGGCATTAGCTTAACTACTGCGTTTTGTATGTTTCTGTACGCCGCCATATTGTTCTTTTTCCTGCGCAAGGAAATTGGTGCGGGCATGGGGTTATCGGTAATATTTGGTGTGGTGCGTTGTGTGCCCCCGCTTTTGGCAATGTTGCTCGTTTTCATTGCCGGGCGGCATTTTGATAGCAATTCTATGATAGTAGCGTTGGCTACAATGGCAGCTGGCGGTGCAGTGTATCTAGCCGTTGCGTTTGCAATGGGTTTTGGCAAAATATTGAAAAGGTAAAGGAATGGTTTGAATGAAGTTTGACACGAAATTTATCTTGTGGGGTTTAATCGTAATTTTTTTAGCAATGGCATCCAGTAGCTTTTTTTTGCGGTGGAATAACGAGCAGGCGAATTTAACAATTGTAAACGTTGCTGACTATAGGGAGTTTAACATAGCATCGACCCTAACTAACAGGGATATTGACGATGTGCTGCTAGAACTGCGTGATGCAGGCGTACAGGCCATAGGTCTAAGGGAAGTTACCATGCGCGACATGGCCGAGTGGGGTCAGATTCAATTAATGACTTACGGCCAGTTTCTTGGTTGGGCAAGGATACAAGAAGCAGATTTGTTTGAGTTTGCCCAAAACACTCTTGCCGGATACGGCGTTATAGGCACTCAAAATTTTGTCGCACTTTCGACAGATGCCAATACCTCTGCTTTTCTATACGAGCGTTTGAGTGCACGGTATTTGTCTCCCGCGCAAGCGGCCGTATCCGGTAATGTGCCGGAATTCTTCAAATTAAGCTACGATGGTACCGATTTTTTTATAACAAATACAGAAATGCTGGTAATAGGCGCAACAAGGGATGTCCAATTGGGCTTTGATGAAAATTTGATGGCGCATTTAACAGGTATGGGCTTTTCTTTGGTTTTGCGCCCCGGTATGACAACTGGTTCGAACAATTATTTTTGGCAGGAATATGAGTACCTCATTCCCAAGTACAATGTTGAGACAATTATATTTAGCACAGAGGTGTTTAACGGGACATCTGACTGTGTTCAAAGAGCGGCAGACCTTATAAATAGGCATGGGATAATAATTGGCGTTGCCGAGCCTTCGCACCAAATTGGTTTTGTCAACCAGCCCGGTTTGGTTCCCCTCATGGACTTGACCGACTTCCCGATAAACCGCGTTTACTCAACAACGAATGACGAATTTGTTACCAGAGTCAGAGACAGATATTATCGCTGGGTGCGCGGTGTAATTGACCGCAATATACGCCTTATGTACATTGTGCCGTTCCAAGATTTTAGGGTAAGTACGTCTTCAAATTTGGACAGCACCATTGCTACCATTGCAGAGTTCACCATTACGATGGAGGACAGGGGCTATGTATTTTCAAATTCATTGGGCTCTTTGGATCCGTCGATGCCGTCAAGGACAAACCGTATGCTAATAGGGTTTAGCCTAATGGCGGCGGGTGTCTTGTATTTGTCATATTTATTTTCGTTGCGCAAGTGGCTGACGATTGCATTATTTGGCGTTGCTGTGGCTCTTTGTTTTGGAGCGAATTTTGTGGCGGATTGGTCGAAATGGTACGCGCTTGGCGCGGCAGTTTTGTATCCGAGCCTGTCATCATTGCTGATGCTGTTGTATTTCAAAAAGTATAAGTCGCATATGTTTGGTGTCAAACTGCTTGCTTCGCTTCTTATTATGATGCTTGTAAACGCTTTGGGCATGTTTACGATTGTTGCATCGTTGGCAGATATTCGCTATATCATGAGTGTAGAGATATACAGGGGTGTTGTAATTGCGTTATTCTTGCCGCTGGTTATGTTTGCGCTAAACTATCTGATGACCTTTAAAGACGAGGACAATTTGTTTGACACAATTCACAAATTGCTAATGAAGCACCCCACATATTTAGTTGCGGGAGTTGGCGTAGTTGGGCTTGCGGCGGTGTATATTTTCCTTACAAGAAGCGGAAACGCCCCTACTATCCCAGCAACCCAGTTTGAACTACGCGTGCGCGAGCAACTTGAAATGATGTTTTTGGCCCGGCCACGTTTTGCAGAAATTTTAATTGGCTACCCAAGTTTGCTGGTGTTGGTCTATTTGTATCACAGGTATAAGCATAATTTGATTTTGTTGGTGCTTGGATTTGGTGTAGTTATTGGCAGCACAAATATGATAAATAGCTTTTGCCATGTGTTTACGGCAATTAATATTTCTATAAGCCGTACAGCGGCGGGTTTGCTTGTAGGCTCAATAGTGGCTGTTTGTGCATTGGTTGGGGTTATTATTGTCGAATGGTTGTTTCTTAAATGGTATCGTAAAAACAAAAAGCGGTGATACTTGTGAAATATTACGACAAACTGGCGCAAGCCGCCATTGATGCGAAGGAATTTTCGTATTCGCCATACTCTGAATTTAGAGTTGGGGCGGCCTTGCTTACTAAGAGCGGAAAAGTTTATACAGGATGCAATATTGAAAACGCCGCGTATTCGCCCACAAATTGCGCAGAACGTACGGCCTTGTTTAAAGCCGTGTCGGAAGGCGAGCGCGAATTTGCGGCAATTGCAGTTGCCGGGAGTGCTAAGGGTGCGGAGCCCGATTATTGCTACCCGTGTGGCGTGTGCCGGCAGGTTTTGAAAGAATTTGTTGGCGACGAGTTTGAAGTAATAGTTGCTAAAACAGCCACGGATTATAAGGTGCATAGTTTTGCAGAGATTTTGCCGTTTGGGTTTGGGCTTTGACAAGCCCTTGTACATATTAATGGAGGTGATATTTTGTCAATCTTCGAAATCATCAATAAAAAAAAGCAAGGCATGGAGCTTACCGCACAGGAAATCAATACGTTAATAGCTGACTATACTACCGGTAAAATCCCGGATTATCAAATGTCTGCGTTGCTTATGGCAATATGCCTAAAGGGAATGACCACCCGCGAAACCACAGGCTTGACCATGGCAATGGCAAATTCCGGCGATGTTATGGATTTGTCTTCGCTAACAGAAAAAGGCGGCAAGACGCTTGATAAACATTCCACCGGCGGGGTAGGGGACAAGACGACGTTTATTGTTTCGCCAATTATGGCGGCATTGGGCTATTCAATTGGCAAAATGAGTGGCCGTGGTTTAGGCCACACTGGCGGCACAATAGACAAGCTGGAATCCATCCCCGGCTTGCGGACGGAACTTTCGACAAAGGAATTTTTAGACATTACTGCAAGGCACGGGCTGTGCATCTCTGGGCAGTCCGGCAATTTAGTACCGGCGGATAAAAAAATGTATGCCCTGCGCGATGTAACCGCTACGGTGGACAGCATCCCGCTAATTGCCGCCAGTATAATGAGCAAAAAAATTGCCGCTGGGGCCGAATATATTTTGCTGGATGTGAAAACTGGCAGCGGCGCATTTATGAAAGATTTGGAAAGTGCGCGCGAACTTGCCCGGGCAATGGTTGACATTGGCAATGGCTGCGGGCGAAAAACCGCCGCGCTAATTACAGATATGTCTGTGCCGCTTGGGTGTGCCATTGGCAACAGCTTGGAAATTATTGAAGCCGTGCAGGTTTTGAAATGTGACCCGGCTGCCCCTGCGGATATTGCAGAGGTCTCCGCTTCACTGGCGGCGCATTTACTTCATATGGTAGAAGGCGGCGATTTGGCGGCCTGCCGCGAGAAAGTGGAAGAAGTGTTGCGAACAGGCGTGGCACTTGCAAAGTTTGCGGACATGGTAGAAGCCCAAGGCGGCGACAGGAAATATATCGAAGACCCGACACGCTTTGAAAATGCAAAAAATATTGTGCCGGTGAAATCCCCCAAAAGCGGATTTGTTAGCGAAATGGATACACGTGGCATTGGTGTTGCCGCAATGATGCTAGGTGCCGGCCGCGAAACAGCCGAGGACACGATTTGCCACAGCGCAGGGGTTTATCTGTATGTGAAGCCCGGGGGCTATATAAAAGAAGGGGAAATGCTGGCGCTGCTTCATACGAACAATGATAAAGTGCTTGCCGCGGCAGAAGAAAAACTGCTTGCTTCGATAAAATTTTCGCAGTCAGTGCCGCAGGAAGTGCCACTGATTCATGCAATTGTTAGTTGAGTGTAATTTTACGCAATTCAACTGGTACGAAAATCGTACCAGTTGAAATTGAAAGCAGGGAGGTTTCGCTTATGCAACATGGTCAAGAAGCATATGACATCATATTAGTAAAGCCCAGCATTGAATATACAGACGAAATCCGCGATTATCGGCAAGAGTTCTTAGAACCTGTTTAGAATCTTCCCAAACGTGTTCAATTAGGTTATAGTAATGCAAAAAAGGTGATTCGAAATGCAAGACTATCCAAGTAACATAACCCGAGAGCAGTTTGAGATAATACG
>Ga0123355_10007802_pt1 | contig 16108 bp, 9 predicted proteins | sample TergutEmb28metaG_3_FD_89872 | JGI IMG/M metagenome (GOLD analysis project Ga0123355, IMG submission 89872) | Embiratermes neotenicus P1 segment gut microbial communities from Petit-Saut dam, French Guiana - Emb289 P1 | ecosystem: Host-associated > Arthropoda: Insects > Digestive system > Gut ...
GAATTTCTTGACTAGCTGCAAACCAGTTAGCTTCTCAAGAAGGACTCTGCACCATGGAGTAAGTAAGTAAGTAATATCCTAAATGTTCCTAGTTTAATTACATAAAATGGATTGAGACGTGCTGGCAAGAGAAGTTACGTGATAGATGCAAGAAACACAACATGTTTGTAAGGAACCATGATGGACTGCCTTTTAACTGTACTGCTTTTTGCAGTAATTCCTTGTCATGGGTCTATTTTTTGCCGTCGTATTGGTTGCTGAGTGGGAAAAAAGGTAAAATTTTTCCTATTTATGCCATGAAGGCAATAGGGGGAGTACAGGTGTGACTCCATTTGTTAACCTTGACACTAGAGGGAGGTGAGTGGTCAACATCACATCCTGGCCACCCAGCCCCCTGGGAAAGAACCTCATTGCCTGCTAAATAGGAGGCTTAGTATGCTCCAAAGCCATTTGGATGCTTAGGGGAAGAGAAAACTCTTTTACCCCTGCCAGAATTTAAACTCTGGACCATCTACTTGACAGCCTAGTTACTGTACTGACTGTGCTATTCTTTCTCCCCATTATTTATTAAGAGCTACCAGTATTTCAGTTTAGCTGTGTTTTTTTCATATGTTACACTGTTGTCAGCAAAATAAAGTGACTTCAGCTCGTGATATCTCTGTTAAGTGTCCTTGTTAATAACTTGACTCATTTACAGAAACTCAGAATGTTGTGGCATTCAGTGAGGATCACTTGAGTTCTAATGATACAGTGAACACTTTAAGCCTGTAAATTGTGTTTTTGTTTAAAAGGCCAGTAACACAGCCAACTTGTGTTGATGAGTTTTGACTGGGGGGTGGGGGTTGGAGAAAATTCATTGTGATCGTGCCGAATATTTCTGACATGATGAGTTTTGTAGATAGATGTATGAAAAGGTAGTATTTGTATGATAACATTGCTGTCTGTGTGTTGTGAGAAAGGTTCTGCTGTCCAGGGAAGAATGGTTTGCTTTATGGACAGAACTGTTATGCAAGATACACAGATTGGTCAAACATGAATTTTTTGTTTTGGGAAATTCCACAAAAAATATAAGAAGTTAGGATAGCAATTGTCCCCTTATTAGCTAGATGCACCCTATAGGGGAGTATATTGCAGTTCAAATTTACTGCTACTTTTTCACTGTGTTTGCCAGATGTGGATGAGCTGTTGCTGACATGTGATCTACTACTATCAATAAACTTTGGAGACACTAGATGTCAGCTTGTTAAGAGTTCAAGAGGTGGAAATCTTTGACTTTAAAAAATAAATTCTACTCACAAAAGTAAGGTTCAAAATGGTAAGGACAGCTGGTAGCTCCAGTGCAGATGTCCAGTGTTGTGACAGTCAAGTAATATATTTGAAGATGAGTAGCTTCCTTTGCAGACACTGAAGGAGATAAAAGATATTTTCTTTCAATTTATGTGGTTTTCAGATGTAATTCCTGTCACACTACAGCAGAGTGGATGTGGTAATAATGGCAGTGGAGTGACTTTACATCAGGGTGGAACCAGCAGTGCTGCAGTTGCACCCAACCTGCACAGTGGGAGTGATGGTGGTATAGGCTTACACCAGGTTATAAGAAAAAGCAATATTGTGGTGGGACTCCCAGAAAGTGGACCTAGTATAGACTTGCATCGCAGTGTAATAGGAGGTAGTAGTGATGTTATAGTGGGGCTCCATGAGGATGGAAGTAGCAGAGGCATTGTCAGTACCCAGTCAGATGTACCACTAGGCTCATCTTCTCCACCTTTGAATACACCTGTGGCATCTCCTCCAAGCATCTCGAACTTACTGGAGCTGTCGCTTCCTGCAACTGTGGGTGATGATCTTGCCCTACCTACTGATTCAGAGACGGGCCTGTTAGATGTTCCAATTCAAGATTCTTCATCTACAGCTCACCCTAGCTTTGTAGGTAAGTCATCAACTTCACACATTTCTGCTATCATTCTGTATATAGTGTAACCACGTGTTATTGTTGGGAACAACTTGGAAGAGGGTATTCCAACAAATACTTGTGGTTGTTTCAAGTATTCCTTCAAACTTCGTAAAATTCTGTTGGGTTCTAGCAAATGTGTACAGAGAAAATTTAATTCTTCGGCTTCCTCATCACACCTCAGGATCAGATTGAAACTGGGACACAGAGTAACTTTATGAAATGTAATTGTCATTATCATTAAGAAATCAATAAAAACTGAAGGTTGAATTGCTGTCTTCTGGAATGTGATGCATTTTGAGTAGGTGGAGAAGTAGGAACATTCCTGCTTCCATCTTCATTATAGCAGAAATCTGCCAATTTACATGGTGCCATGTCCCAGAAGAACCCAATCTTTAAACCGGTATAAAGATCTTCAGGCTGTTTCTTATACAGTTTCTTGAGAATTAAGTCAGCTGCTTAGGAATGAAGAACCTGTGTCAGTTGTTCTTCATAATTATCAAGGCCACAACATTTTAACCGCTTGTGTTTGCATTTAAATATCTTGTTACTGTGTGATGAGTGGTTGTTCAAATTTTTACCATGTGTGTTCTATTTGTGTCATGTTCTTTGCGTTAATCAGGTGTACAGTATTTTTTAAAAGACCAACAAGTGCACTTGTATGTGTGAATTTAAATTTATTACATAGGAATCACCGACGTGTTTCAGCGACTAATGTGGCTCTTCGCAAGACAAGAACACAAATACAAGTGTAAAGTGTTGAAATCACTGCACAGTTAAACGTGTAATTTTAGGTTAAAAATTCACAGTTTAAATACTGAGGAGTATAAAATATTAGAAGTTAAAAGTTATGTATGAAGTATAGTTCCGTGGAATGATGTACGTAGAAGACACATGTGTTGAATTATGATCCTGTAATAAAATTGATGTGTATGTGTGTTAGGTATATATGTGTACATAAAACTACATTAATGCATTATACTTGGATGTATGAATTTAATTTTATTACATAGTAATCACTGATATGTTTTGGCCAGTCATGTGGCTGTCTACAGGGTGGTGAGGACAAGAATTCAAATACAGTATGCATTAACACATTAACATGGTTTATATATGCATTTAACTTTTATTACAGGATCATAATTCACCACATGTGTCTTCTGTGTATATCATTCCACGAACTATATTCCATACAATAACTTCTAATATTTTATATTCATCAATATTATACTACTTATGCAATGGTTTAAAAAACCCACTATAACAGAGACAATAAGGTTAAATAGATTACTTTGGTTTGGGCATGTACAGAGAATGGAAGAAAATAGAATTCCCAAAAGAGTATTATATATGAATTTGGAAGCAACAAGGCTGAGAGGTAGACCAAGAAATAGGGTGGCAAGATGAAGTGAGGGAGGATGGAATGCTTGTTGGTGGAAAAGGGTGGAAGGAAAGGGTATATAACAGAGAAGAATGGAAGAAGCTCTTGAGAACGGCAAGGAATTGTCACATTTTGCACAGGTCAGTGGAATGAATGAATCTTATGCTACTTAAACTGTGACTTTTAACCAAAAATTGTATGCTTTTTTAAACTTTGGAGTGATTGTGACATATCATAATTGTATTTGTGTTCATGTTCCCAGCACCCTGAGGATGGCCATATGAGTGGCCAACACATGCCTGTGATTACTATATAATAAAATTATTTTCATACTTCCAAGTGGGTTAGTTGGTCTTTTTAAAAAAATTTTACTGTATCTGTTTGAACTTGACAGTTTTGTGGAAGTTAAGCAACAGAAACACAAAGAAACTAACAAACAGCTGTCTCATGTTAGTTGTATGATACAGAAAGGTTAGTGCCTCGCTGCCGTCTGAGTGTAACAAGCTAAAATGTGATGCGAGAAATAATAAAAAAATTTTAGGCATGACTCAGGTCAAGTTGGTGGTCAAGCTTGGACTTTATTACCTGTCACAGGCCTCACTTGACATTTCCATGCAGTTGGTAAAGAGGTAAAATTGTCCTTGTTCATGCCTGAAGGTATGTATAAGATGTGGAGATATGCGCATCCATTCATTTTTGACTCCATCATGAACTTGTGGTGAATGGTCAGCTTCATGCCATGGCAGTTTTAACCCTGGGGAAAATTCCCCATTACCCATTGAATAGTGTACAGTTGGTAATGCTTACAGAGTGTAAGTACTGTACATATATTTCTATGTAAAAAAGTAGAATGGAGACAAAAGTGAATGTGAATTAATAATTAATATTCGTGGGATTACAGACCATAAAAGTAAACAAATGATATGAGTTGGAAGGATAGAAAAAAATATATCATGAAGACATTTTTAATTACGTCTGTAAAAGAAAATTGATGTTGGAAAGTTGGTGAAATGATGGACTTATCGAAGGAGAAAGGAATAGAATAGGTAATTGGACCAAATGCTTGAAACTGATGATCTGAACCTTATGACAAAACAAGCCTCATTGTACTTTTGAATTACATGCAACCAGTTTTGTACCTGTTAATTCTTCTGTCTGGTATGTTATGTATCAGGATTGCTACGCAGTGAAGGAGAACTTCAGAATTCTGTGACTCCGCCGAGTAGTCCTTCGCAAATTCTTAAAGAAACAGACAACCAATGGCTGAACTCTGAGGTATGCTTGCTGTTTTCTGTTTGAAGCAAAATGTTGTGAATTTTGACATGAAAGTGTTGTGGAGTGGTCCTGAGGCTTGGGAGTTCGGTGAGGGACTTACAACTTCTTGCCATAAGGGAACAGCTTGTTATGAAATATTACACAGGACTTTGACTTGTTGTATGATGGACAGAGTTTATGAAATCTGTCAGATATTTCCTCAAATTTTGATTCAGTCATCATGTTAGTAATTGTTTATTTATAAATATTTCTCAAATAATTTGTGACAAGGTTCACAATCCATCATAATGCAAGATTTCATAATCTAATCAACAGCGATTCATTAGTTATTGCTGTCAAATTGAAAACGTAGTGGAAAATTCTTATGGTTACCATGTTGTTATGGTTACCATGTTGTTATGGTTACCATGTTGTAATGGTTACCATGTTGTTATGATTATCATGTTGTTATGGTTACCATGTTGTTATATTCTACAAAAGAATTGTCCATCTTACTTAAACGTATAGGCATTGTTTATATTGTGAAACAATGGAGGTAGTTCTTGTTGTAGACACAAGTGGAGTCAGCCCAACACAACACGTTTGTTGTAAGTAAATTATTTCCTAGTACTAGTATTGTACCTTGCCTGATTTCAGGCTTCCACCACAAAATAGATGAAAACTGCACTCTTCTGGTCTATTATGCAGTGAGTAGTGGTAATTCCTTACTGACATTGCAGGACAACCTATTGTTCCCATCCTCAAGGGTCAAGAATCTTGACCTTTGAAGATGCAGCGTAGGATGGCTGTTTCTAACCTATGCTTCAGGACAACCTATCAGTCCCATCTTAATGGGTCAAGCAGTCCTTGGCCCTTGAAGACTGCTTGTGCATTGAAGATGGGACTGATAGGTTGTCCTGAAAAGTCGGTAGGAAACTACCAGTGTATGCTGTGCAAAATCCCAATAGAGCACCTCTCTTGTTTACACCATGGAGGAAGCCTAAGATCACACATGGCTCTTTGAACCTGATATTTTAAGACTTGAGTGAAACATGTTATGATAAAATGCAGGTCACATAAGCACTAAAGCACATAACTTGTATGTGGTGTGTACATTTTGTAAGGATCGTGAGAACATTTCACTTTAAAGATGTAATACTCTGATCCATTTATTTCTTATGTGCATTATTATAACAGTTTTGATTAAAGAAATCTCGTGTTGTCAGTTTCAGTGTATGCTGAAGAAAGTTTGCTTTTCAGGTTGCAGACTTCTCATTAAGCAGTTTCCTGGGACACTTGGAGTCACCTCTGAAACCAGCCACCTCTGTCCCTAACACAGAAGATACAAGGCTGTTGTCAGATGTAAGTAAAATGTAAAAAGTAAAATTGTCCACTGTACCATTCCATTTCATTTGTATGTCTGGGGATTTGGATCCTCACCTTGGCCCAAGGTGGAGGTGAGTGGTCGTGTCATCTTCACACTTTGGCTGCTTAATCTCTCAGCATAGGGCCCCTGGTAGCTATTGAGTAGAAGACTTGGTGGGTCTGGGTGCACTGGTGAGCAAGTCCTACCCCTGTTGGTGATTGAACACCAGTTGTCCAGTTGCTAACTGACCTATTTTGGCAGGCAGTCCTTTTAATTATGTTTTTGGCTGTGGTGTAATTCAGGTCTTGGCATCCCCTTTAATCGCAGAGTTTTTCTAAAACGTATAGGGTTGGTAGTAAGAACAGCATGGGACTTTAGTCTGTATAATGGCTAGCTATGGGCTGGGTGATTTGGAGTTTGAAACCTGATAGGAATAAGATATTTCCTCCTCTCAACAACTGTCAAAACAGACTCTGGGGCCCACCCAGCATCCCATTTAGTGAGAATCCATGTTCTTTCCTGGTGGTAAAGTACTGAAAGAATGCTTACAGCTGTACCTCTGCTTCTCCTACCTGCCTGAACAGGGACAACTTCTACTTTTTTCTTTTACTATTTTTGGGAATAAAAAAGTGTGTGTACTGATACAGAATCCATTAGGATATCTAGATCATGGGTGTGCAACCTTTCTGGCAAAGGACCACAGCCATTCTTGTGGGCTGGTTTGCAGGCTGTTCGTGTAAAAAATCACAAAATGTGGCATACGTAACTTCTTAATTATTGTGTAATTAGTAGTTTACAGATGTGGCTGCGGGCTTCATAACAACCTTGTGGGCTGCCCGTGGACTAGAACACCACTCGGGATACATTGTTATTAGGTGGTGACTTTATATCATCATTAGAAACCCACTACAGTCTGTCTTCACTGTACTTCTAACATCAGTGAGAAATCCAAACACACTGCATTAATACTGCCGTGGGAACAACTTTCTGCCATGTAGCTAGTCTACATCATAAATTCGTATGACACACCAGAAAACACTGTAGACACTCGCAGACTTACACAATTTTAAAAGAGTACAAAACAATTACATTTTTTCAGTACTCACCAAATTTTTCAATATGTGAATGAAAGAGCAATGAGATGAATGTGGCAGAAGAGTACTGCCGGAGAATAACACAGGCAGTTGGCAGTTATACCGTGGCCAATCATGTTCCAGTGTGTTGGATTTTGAGTTTCAACTGGGCTGCCTTGTATGTTCCAATATAGTTGATTATAGGTATGCTCACTCTTGACTTGTGCAAAATTTGACTTGCGCTGGATCATCCAAAATGCAACTGTGGCAGAAGTCAGGGAGTGTCTGTATTGGAAATGCCTATGCCTTAATTTAAACTGAATTAATAACTTCGGATATTTCTTTGTGTGTCTAGGTGGAGGCTCAACTTCAGTGCCTGATGAGTGAAAACAGCATAGACTACATGGCTAAGTTTGCTGACCTAGCAGACCAGATTGCCTCTTCTGACATGTCCAATAAGAAGTGACCGGCCTTATTTGCTTACTATTTTGTATCATAGTCTATATGTAAATACACAAGTACTTCAGATAATAGCTCACCTAAGTGTCGGAGTGTACCAGTGCTGGATCTTCATTGTTACTTTCTATTTTATCTTATTTTTGTATAAAATTATATTGTACACAACTGTATATAGGCAGATTGAGGAGTCAGATGTAGTTGACAATGCATGAGAAATCTTTTATCTGGTGCGTCAAGCCGTGCTCACTATAGTTCCTGTAAATTCTTATATGTGCGGTTTTGAAATGTAACAAATACAGTGTGTCAGTGAAAGAATGCCAGGGTTTGAGAGAGGCACAGTTATTTATCCAAAACAAAAAATAGGACATGTGTAATATTCAATACCAACTTCTTGCACGGTGTTTTCATTTGTTAATTATTGCCCCAACATGTTTTGGTCTTAGTTCTTGGCCATTTTCAGGGAGTTTGTAGTTTTACTGATGTGAGCGGTTTATGTGTCACTACGTATTTGGCAGAAGTTTCACATATATGATTAAAATATAAGGATTTTAATATTTAAATTTGAATTATAATTTTAATCATATATATATATATATATATATATATATATATAAATGCTAACAAATAAGGTGACAAACTGCACACATCCAACAAACAAGAAGCACCCTTAAGATACCAAGAACTGAGGCTGAAACATTTCAGATCAATAATTAACAAATGAAAACATCATGCAACAAGTTGGTATTAAATATTATATATATATATGTATAGTTGCATGGAAAATGTACTGTGTTAAATTTTAAAAAAACAGAGCATTACAGATACCAACACTAAATGATGAAACACATCAAGTTTTGTGAAGTAATGTAACCAAGAAGTTATACTTTTTGTCTTGAGATGTTTGTTTATCGTCTTACATGTTTTGGCTTAACAACCATTTTCAGGTTAGTATCAGTTTTGGCAATGTTTATGCGTTCGGTCTAACACACTGTAAAATTCTACATAATCATTTAATGCCTTTACATGTATACTATATTTTTCAGTCTATTCCAAGACCATCTTCAGGTATGTCAATACAAAGTTGTGCACAAGGAAGATAATTAACAAGTAAAGAGGCCCCATTTTTATAAATATTATCATGCACTGTAATATGCACAAAGGTTCATATAAAACAATAAAATTCATATGGTAGGTATATTCTCAGAATTATGTAGTGAAAGGTATTATTCCTTCTATTTGTGTTTCTTCGAGGAAAGCATTGTGTTGGATATAAGATTTGTGTCTTTTCGTTGCATAACCTCAGATTAAGTTGTTTGGTATATATATATATATATATACTCATGGTATTCGTGTGGTGGGTCAGATTGTAATACAACAAGCAAGTGATTGGTTGTAGGGTGTAGTAGATTGTTCCGGCATTTATGGCAGTTGAGTATGTTAGAGAATCATGCTAACAGTCGTGGGTCAAGTGGCACTGCAGTAGTTGAGGTAATGGATGCTGTGTGTTATGATCCGTAACAACATCTGTCCTTCTCATGATGTACAGTTACGTCAAAGATTTTATTTGTTCCAGATGTGGAATTTTCATTTATTTATCTCTCATTGATTCATAGTAAGGTAAAGTTCACCCCATAACAGGGCATGAAGACCCAGAGGAGGAGTAGAGGTATGGCACTACTCTTTCTGCAACCTTGGCACTCGATGGGGGTGGGTGGTCAATGCCGTGCCCTGGCCGCTTTACCCCCAGGAAAGACCTGGTACCCATTGTATAGGAGGCTGGGTGCCCCAAGGCCAGTCTGGGCAGGTGCAGAAAATCTCGCCTCCACCGGGATTCGATCCCCGGACCGTCCAGCCCATAGTGAGTCGCTGTACTGACTGCTTATCCCTGCCCACATTGATTCTTAGTGAATATAAAAATTTTCTAGGGAATTCATGAATTTCCCTTTCTTGACATAGTGTAAAGTATCCATAATCTGTTCTATAGGGTCGAATGAGTGTCCGTTGTCTTGGAAGTGCTGTGCAAAATGCTGTGTACGTAGTTTTGCATTTATATGGGTGAAAGTGTTCATTATACCTCTTGTAAAAGATTTGCATCAAGCAAAATCTTCGACGTAATTGTACATTATGGCAACGACAGATGTACTTCCTAACCATAACACACAGCATCCACTACCTCGACTACTGCAGTGTCACTTGAACCATTTGTGGATAAACAACTCTACACTATGACTGTAAGTACGATTCTCTAACGTGCTCTGCCATTGTAGTTGTGGGTACAATCTAATCCACCTACAACCTCTTACTTGCCTGTTATGTTACATGTATTATATTCCAACCCACAATACAAAGACCATAAAAATGTATACATATATGCATAAAGCGATCATGACACAACATCGTACACCTAACACAATGCATTCCTTGAAGAAACAAGAACAAGAGGAATGGTATCTTTTATTACATAATTTTGAGATTTTACCAATCATACACATTTTATTGTTATGTAAATCTTTGTATTGCGCGTTCGGAATCTGATGACACATGGTGATGCACGGGAGGGGAAGTGAAGGGGAAAGATGCGAATGGAGTGGGTAGCCAGCAGTCTTGCACTGTATTGGAACATGGTCTATCCAGCATTACTACCGCTGATGCACACACCTTGGCTGCCAGCAATCATCTGAACTGACACCCACGCCGATTTAAATGGACTCGTCCGTTTCGCTGAAAGACCAAATCTGGTTTCTGCGTGTGTGCCATCACGTTTCGAATGATCTATACATATTACCATACATGACAACATTTGTAAAACAAAAGGGGACTTGTTAATTATCTCCCTTGTGTAAACCTTTGTATTGACATAAATGAAGATGGTCTTGGAATAGACCGAAGTTTGTAGTATGCATGTAAATGAATTAAATGATTATGTAGAATTTTACAGTGTGTTAGACTGAAAATGTAAACATAGTCATTAATTATCTCAATGGGATGGTATGCATACAGATTAATTCCAGTATCATATGATATTGATGTTACCTTGAATGGTGGTTAAGCCAAAACATGTGGGATTGGAAATAAACACCTGCCAAAATATGTGTACCCTGTTGATTATATTACATCATTGAACTATTGTATGTTATAATAACGTATTACAAAACATCAGGTCTTGCTGTTGAAACTGCCATGGGTGTGTTTGCCATTCCAGTGTTTCATGTGTCAGTGTGAGTTTATGTGTGTAGTGGGCTTTATGTCATGTTGTTCTGTCATGACCATCCCAGAAGCAGTTCCCAGTTTTTCAGTGGAAGTGGCAGTTGGGATAAACAGTTAGTACAGCAAACTTACTTTCAACCAATGCCCAATAACTTGGAAATTCTGATAACCAGACACTTCAGGAAAATAAACCTAGGACTGTAAGTCTTGCTTTTATCAGAGAAAGCTTAATCAGTGAACAGGCTAGCCCAGGGACATGTTCAAAAAGTCCTCATTGTCTGCATCAACTGTTGTAGTATCTCCTGACCCTTTGTCTCCTACTCCATCAGCTTCTTCAGCTATGAAGACTAGAAAACACAGAAGACCTTGATGGTGCTGAGATGAAGGAGGTATCCCAAAGGTGTAGGAGCAGTAAGAACTTAGGTCACTGTAGGTACTGTCTGATAATTCGGTGCATGTCTGGTCTTGTGTGAGTTAGATTAATGAAATATTGCTGTATTCTGCTCACCCAGAAGATCCAGCATGACAGTACTTGGTGTTACATACCTGAAGCAGGTGTTTCCGCAAAACTGATAAATTATTGCATCAGGGAAGTCAGCAGCAGTTTGAAGTAAAGTAAAATCCTTCTTTAGGGTTTGTGTCAGGAGTAAGATTTCTGTGCCTTATATCCCAACAGCAATGATGATGCGTTGAGAGAGAGATGTATGTCATTACGGCTGAAGCAAAAAAAAAAAAAAACCCCCCTTGTTGTTAATAACAAATATTAATTTACCCTAACAAAATACATGCTTGGTTATGCCAACTTCCCAGAGACAAGGAGCTCTTAACTTGCCTGTCAGCCTAGCATCTGTACTGCTCTGGCATAGTACTGTTAGTCATTCTTATCTTCTTCTTGCCTTTTCAGGCTTCCCATTTCATAAACTGGTGTCCAGCAGTAAGAAATAGGAATGTGCTGTGTCAGTGCATTGAAAATGTCCTTGGTTCATACCTGTGCATTACTGCAGGTGGTGATTCATCACTCTACACACCACGCTTAACCCCGCACATAAGATGACACCCTTCATAGTCATCAGTTTTCAGGAAATTACCTGTACAGAAAATGTGCTATTTTAGGGTGACACCCCATTTTTGAGATGATGGTGTAGGAAAACTATTGTCTTACATTTGGTTGAATCCAGTACACGAAGGCTGAATGTACTGCTCTGACCAGACACAGTTTAGCACCCTACAGTCATGCCTTGGTTTAAATCTGCACAGTCAGCCATTTTAGGCTTTCAAATTTTAATTCTATGTTTTGCTGCAATTTGGTTGGTCTACATCCTTAAAAATGGCCCTGTAACCAACAGATCTCATTTGCGAAAACCTCTCCTAAAAATAATGTTGCTAGTGTCATGTTATTCCTTTTTTGACTGTGTCCTACAGTTTGCATTTCTATTATTTTGTCTTTATAAAGGTATGTTTGTTTATGAACTGGTGTATCACAGCCAGTGATTTTTTTTCTTCACACAGAATGTAACGCACTGTTTAGCTTGACATGCTGGGAAACTTTGCGTTACATAACAGCAAGAGGTTGGCATTCTCATTTTTCAGCATGGTGTGCCATCACATTACACTTCTGTGGTGTGTTACAGTCTACCTGCCAACTTTGCAGGTCAGTGGATATGAGTTGGCCCATTCCGTCACCCCCAAGAAGTCCTTACATAAGACATTTGATTTTTTGAGGTTATGTAATGGACATTGTATATACCACTTGAGTTGACAGTATGAGGGATCTGCCACCGAAAAACATGATGACAGAAGCAACAGTTACTCCTGCATTGCTGCGGAGGTTGTGGTCTGAGTTCTATCACATACTGAAACCTTTGTAGTGTTGCATTGGACTGATGCATACGTCAAAATTGATGTTTTGCATGTTTGTGCCATTTTATATATTACATTACCAGAACCCAGAATTCTTTCTCACATACTGTATTTGGCATACTGCTGTAATTAACTGAATATGAGATGACACCCCACCCCACCCATCCCTTCTCAATCTTCAGTTTTCAAGAAGGTACCTATATTGAACATATTTATCTCTGTGAACAGTAATAAAGCATCCCTAATTTGGCAGACAAGGAATTAGGCAAATCTTCTTGTGTTATATTCAGGTAAATACAGTACTTTCAGTTATGTGATTTTTGATTTTATTAGTGATTACCAGTGCTAGCAAACTACATCTGTATTTATTTTTCTTCTATATCTTTGTGATATGATTTTAGTGTCACTTTTCCAGGAATTGAGACACTTTTTTTATTTTCTGTTGTTTTTTGATCAGAATTATATAAGACAAATTTAAATAACATATATATTATTTCTACTCTGTATTAACCTTTATTGGCTATGCATTGCATTTTTTTAAACAGTAATAATACTGTAATTACCCCAAGTTAAAGTCTGGCTGTCAGCCAGATATTTACCAAGATATTTAAAATCCGCTGCTCCAGACAATAAAGGTTAATATTCACTGCACAAATTGTTGGGTGTTCAGTACTCTAAGAGGCACATCACCAGTAACTGGTGTAAGGAGAAAGTTTGTGATTTAATTTTTATTTTCAAATTTCATATTTTTAGACCAGACTTTCAGAATTAATGGCTGATGGAAATTTGCTGTAACATGATGTTACACTCCACAGAAGTATGCAGTTCTTTGGTGCGGTATTTGTTCATGCACAGATCATGGTCCTTCAGCATATTGAAGATTCTGTGACATCTGGTGAAGCAGAAAAGTATAGATGCATTAGATCATTATGGAGATTAAAACAGAGATTTTCAATGGCTTAATACTGTTAATGTAGCAAAACAAATTATATAAAAAAATGGATGGATCTTAATGTAAGAGGATATAATGATTTGGATAGGGCAGAAGAATGTTCTGTCTCTTTTAATGGCTCTGCAGTAACATATACCCAAACAGAAAACACTAAACTTTCCTTACAATAGCCCCATTTGTTAGAAATATGTACAAAGAAACTGGTATTTATTGTTTAGTTTTCTCTAACACTCAGGGGCATTAAATTGTGTTTGTGGGAGGTACTGTAGTGTGTATCTTATCTCTAATTCAGGGTCATGATTTTAATCTGCTGTATCATGCTTCAGAATTACTTAAACCCACTTATGTACATTGCTGTTTTTAGCAGTCTGTATTGCTTCATACCTTGTCACATGTCAAATGAGTGTCTGAATGCCCTGTGATTATTTGTCATGTTACTGAAGTGTATTAGCTCTGTGCACCACCTGTAGCTGTCACACATGTGTTATGAATACAACATATGTGTTGCAATAGTATTCAAAAGAGAATTATTGATAATCTTAACATGAAAACCCTAAATTGTTTGAAAGATGAAATACAGTAATTTATCAGAATTGCTCACAAATGAATCTTAGTATTCAAAGCAAACTCATGATACAGTAAAGTAAATATATATTACATGTATTAGAAAGAGAGGCACATATCGGTGTAAGAGTGCTTGGTCATCAGTGAGAGCTAAGTGTTAGACATCTTGACACACAAACTTTTTATGTTGAAACTTCGTATGTTCCATCTGTGCTAGCTGATGGCATTGGACATGTGATTTGAAGGCATAAATGCAACATGCTTCCTCCTTACATGTCAAAAATGTATTTTTGGGTGGTTAGACTTTTCTTTTTACAAGAAACTAATTTTAGCACATTTTTATTAAGTATTAATTGAACTGCATACACTTTGACATGACAGGCCATTTTTCAAGGATGTAGCAGAGACAGGTAATAGGATTCACATCAGAATTTGTAAAGCAATAAGTTGCTCCAGTTTGTAGAGAGAAAACCCAAATAGTGTCATTGATGAGGAAACTTTCTTCAGGCTTGGTTTCTGTCTTCCCGGCCTTGTTCACAATTCTTTTGGGTTCTTATATGTCCCTGAGTGTAGGTGCATGGGATGTGGTTCTGTGGTGTATATCCGTTTACCATTTCTTATGATTACGGGATACTTAGCTAATTTCTGTGATTTAAAGGCCTGATATACTTGATGTTATCTTATGTGGTTGCCAACATACATGGTTCGTCTGTAGATTATGTGTTGAGGTAATGTTTTTAATATTGAAGGAAATATAACTTGAGTTTTATGTATCCAAAAGAAGTGAAATTATTTTAAAAATGTAATGTTTCTCTAATGTGGAAACGTTTTTACTTATTTAATATGATGGAAGTTGATGTAATGGCTGAACAGGCCAGGTCTTTGCTTTATGAACTGTTCACCATTTGTGGCAGACCCTAGAATGTTATCCTGTGTGCTTCAGATTGGTCTTATTTCATGTACATCATATTTTTCACTGGTGGCAGCCATGGTCTAGGTTTCAGATATTTTTATCAGAATATTCATATTTTCTGTTTGTATTTCTCTGGAACAGAAAATGGTTTTGCCTTGCTCATACTTAAGACAACTTTTGGAAGCATACATTTTATTGATTTTACATTTAAATGTGAAAATTGTTGTGTTAAGAAGTGATCACTATGTCAGTAGAATACCATAATGAAGTAATTGTTTCTAGATGCCCTACATTATATCTTGGAGACCCTATTATTTTGGAAATAAAATCACTTTCCAAGCTGTTTGAAAGTAAATGTGCGTGAGCTTTTGTGTTGCTATTTAAATTACTTGGTAATTAAGAAAAATGGTGTTCACACATATTGAAGGAGCGTGTCGCAGTAATATGCACTATGAATATAGAAACAGGTGTGTGAAATTGAGAGAAGAAAGATAAATAATTTATATTTTGAGTATTGAGCTAAACTGACAATGTGTGAACATTTAGCGTCTCCTGGAACATGATGCTCTGTTTTCCAGTAAAGTGTGCTTATGTTTCAGAAGGTCCTGCTGCCTCTGTCATTTGCGTATCTCATCATCTTTTCTACCTATCTAGTATCTAGATTCCTACTATGATGATGGAGGCAGTGGGACCTCTGAAATATCAGTACACTTCCACCATTATAACGAGCATTATGTCCCAGACACAATAACATTCATTATAACTACCATGAGAACCTCAAATCTCACATATGACCAAATTTTGAAACACAGATGATTGCTGTAATCCAATGTGTAGCATACACTGCAGCCAGATGCTGTGCAGTGAAATCTGGTTATGGTGTTTGTCTAAAAACATAACATTTTTGTACTTTATTCTAAAACTGCAGACTAAATGATAATGAGAAAAGTGGATAATGAAAAAATATGTTTAATACATTTTTATAATAGAACCACCTAGATGCACTAATTTCTCAAATTTATTTTTGGAATAAAACTCTACATGTTTTGGACAGTTCCTCCGTTCATCATCAGGAGTTCTTCGCTGTACACACAGCAATGGTATATGTCATACAGGTTTGCTGACAGC
>Ga0123355_10007804_pt1 | contig 16107 bp, 16 predicted proteins | sample TergutEmb28metaG_3_FD_89872 | JGI IMG/M metagenome (GOLD analysis project Ga0123355, IMG submission 89872) | Embiratermes neotenicus P1 segment gut microbial communities from Petit-Saut dam, French Guiana - Emb289 P1 | ecosystem: Host-associated > Arthropoda: Insects > Digestive system > Gut ...
CCTATGGGAGGAGTTCGACGCGATGGATACGCCGGACGCAATATATGCGTCGGCCGTTGATAGGTTTCAATCCTTCTATTTAATCCACAAATCCGGCACGGGCAGCGCGTGGGTAAAGTTTAAGGCAACGGCGGAACGCGCAAGATCGCGGATGTTGCCTGCCAAAACTGCCATCCCCGCTTTATGGCAGTGGATAGAGGATGCGATTGAGGAAAATATAGCAAAAGGGTTTTTAATTAGATAATTTAGAGGATACAAGTTTATGTCTACTGCACAACACATGCTGTCTGAAGAAATAAAGTTTTTACGATATTGAAAAATAGATAACCGCGGAGATATTTATTAGTTTTTAATTAGGAGGGTTTTATGAACATTACAAAAGTGGATCACATCGGTATCGCTGTCACAAATTTGGACGATACGATTAAATTTTACGAAGAAACGCTCGGCATCGCGTGCCACGGCGTAGAGACGGTGGACGAACAGAAAGTTAAGGTCGCCTTCTTCCCCGTGGGTGATACGGAGATGGAGTTTTTAGAGTCTACGAGCGAGGACGGCCCGATCGCCAAGTTTATCGAAAACAATAAAGGCCGCGGCGGTATACAGCATATCGCGCTTCGCGTACCTAATATTGTGAAGGCAATCGCCGAGATGAAAGCTAAAGGCGTCACTATGATCGACGAAACACCGCGATACGGCGCAGGCGGCGCGAAGATCGCGTTTTGCCACCCTAAATCAACCGGCGGTATCCTTTTGGAACTGTGCGAAAGAGAGTAGGTTATGCTCACAATTGCGAGGAGAAAGCGCTTTATAATATTTTTGCTGGTTTTTATTGTGCTTGCGGGAACGGCAGGGGTTTTATTTAATTATTTAAGGTCGTCCCAGTCCGTAACGGCCGTTATTTTTCGCCGGAATATGCGTAGGGTTACCACATCCCCATTTCTTCCAAGGCGGCCAAACGTTCGATATGGCCTTTACATTGTTAGCGAACGATTATATGTAAACAATATATTGTCAGAAGGTACAAGGTTAAGGAGTTTTGCCGACAACAAGAGAGTGATTGAATCGGCAACCTTTACGCGTTTAATCGATTATGCGAATGGGTTTATGTTGGACTTGCCCGTCGGCACTGTTTTCGACTTTTCAAAAAGCCCAAATTTCGTAACGGCGGAAGGTGACAGTTTTTCTGCCGTTATATCAAGGGAGTGGTCGGCGGAAACATTCGTCTGCGGTTATATTGCTTATTACTTTAACCGTTTTTTGCTTGATGAAAGGTTTTTAGAATATAACGGCATCAGACTGCTTGAAAATTATGTAAGTGAGTATCGTGAAAGGATTACAGTTGTTATTACTGATTGGCCTAAGCATTTATATAACAGCTATACATATTTTTATTTCAAAACAGGCACCCGCATATTTTACCGCGTTATGGTTAGATATAGATATGACGAAGCGCGGATGCAAGATGTTTTGGCGCAGATAGAGGACAGTTTTGAATTTTTCAGGCCAATGGGGCGCGCCGTTTATGATGTTAGCTGGTACCCGGTTTTACCCGGCAACTGGACACCGGAAACAGTTTCTCTCTATAATAAGTTTCTAGATCCGAATGCTTTTATGTGGGGTATCTTTGTAAGTAGAGTTACGACGGAAGGTATAGCCTATGAAATACCTGAGATGGAGAGATTTCTTGGACAGCCTTTTGACATTGTTTTAGCGTATGTCCATTTGGATGAAGAGTTTCCTACGGATTTCATGGAAAGGTGCTATAACGAAGGGCGCATAACTTTGCTTACGTACCAGTTTACGGAGACTAATAACCACAGGCTGTACGGAACGTCGCCCATAATAAGCCTTATCCGCGAGGGTGACGATGTGCGTATCCGCGACTTTGCGCGGGCAGCGGCGGATTTTGGCCGTCCGTTTTTATTCCGGCTCAATAATGAAATGAACTCTGATTGGGTCAGTTACGGCGGCGTAAATAACCTGCTTGATCCCGGGTTGTTTATCGAGGCCTGGAGGATGGTTTATCGGATATTTTACGAAGAGGGGGTTACTAATGCCATATGGGTGTGGAACCCACAAGACAAAGATGCGCCCCCAAATAATTGGAATAGTTTCGTAGCTTATTATCCAGGTAATGAATATGTTCATATACTGGGAGTTACGGGTTATAATACGGGTACGTTTTACGCTGATATTTTCGGAGAGGTTTGGCGGGAATTTCGTCAGATATATGATTTTATAGCATATATATATGACGGGCTGTTTGATAGTTTCCCTTGGATCATTACCGAATTTGCATCAAGCTCTATTGGTGGAGATAAAGTGAGGTGGATTGACAATATGTTCAGGGATTTACATAGATACCCACAAATCCGCGCCGCCGTGTGGTTTAGTTATGCAGACTGGGATTTCCGCCTGCCGTACGGCGAGGTTGCCGCACGCCCTTATTGGCTGGACGAAACCGAAGAAACGCTTGAAGCATTTAGGCGTGGTTTAATGCAAATGAGAAGATAGGAAAAATTTTGAAATCATGAGCACTAAGAAAGGAAATTAGATATGGATAAATTAGAACTGCTACGCTCTAAGCGCGAAAGGATCGAGGAAGGCGGAGGCGCAAAGCGGATTGCCGCCCAGCATGAGGCCGGCAAGTTGACGGCGCGGGAAAGGCTGCAGCTTTTGTTTGATGAAGCGAGTTTCGTGGAGCTAGACGCTTTCGTCAAGCATCGCGGTACATACTTTGGTATGGAAAAAACCGATGCACCTTCCGACGGCGTCGTTACTGGTTACGGCAAAGTAAACGGCCGCCTCGTTTATGCCTATGCGCAGGATTTTACCGTTATAGGCGGCTCGCTTGGCGAAATGCACGCAAACAAGATCGTAAAGGTGATGGAGCTTGCCGGCAAGATGGGTGCTCCCTTTGTGGGTATGAACGACAGCGGCGGTGCGCGCATCCAGGAGGGTGTTGACGCGCTGTCAGGCTTTGGTAAGATATTTTACGCAAATACGCGCATGTCCGGCGTTATCCCACAGATCTCCGTAATTATGGGTCCGTGCGCGGGCGGCGCGGTGTATTCACCCGCTCTTACAGATTTTATCTTTATGGTGGACAAAACGGGCAACATGTACATAACGGGTCCACAGGTTATAAAAACGGTTACGGGCGAAGAAGTTAGTATGGAGACCCTTGGTGGCGCGATGACGCACAATGCTGTAAGCGGCGTTGCGCAGTTTGTCTCGCCGAATGATACTGCCTGCATTGCCGATGTAAGAAGGCTTTTAGACTTTTTGCCGTCCAATAATATGGAGAACCCACCAGCATTTGAAGCGGCGGACGATATGAACCGCCTCGCGGATTTAAACGACATTATCCCACAGGAATCCAATAAGGCCTATGACATGAAAGAAATTATAAAACGCTTAGCGGATGACGGCGACATGATGGAAGTCGCGCCGCATTTTGCGATGAACATAATTACGTGCTTTATACGTCTAAACGGTAAACCAGTTGGCGTTATTGCCAACCAGCCCAGAGTTATGGCTGGCTGTTTGGATATAAACTGTTCGGACAAGGCTGCCAGGTTTATTCGTACCTGCGACTGCTTTAACATCCCAATTCTTAACCTAGTGGACGTACCCGGCTTTTTGCCAGGCACGGCGCAAGAACATGGCGGCATTATCCGCCACGGCGCAAAGATGCTGTTTGCATATTGTGAAGCAACGGTGCCAAAAGTTACACTTATTACGCGCAAAGCGTACGGCGGCGCATATTTGGCGATGTGTTCCAAGGATTTGGGTGCGGATTTGGTATTTGCATGGCCCTCAGCCGAAATCGCCGTTATGGGGCCCGAAGGCGCGGCGAATATTGTTTTTAAAAACGAGATAAAGAACTCCGAAGACCCAATCGCCACACGCAAGGAAATGATAGATAATTATACGAATGAGTTTGCCACGCCGTACAAAGCGGCGGAGCGTGGCTTTGTGGACGATGTTATCGAACCTGCACATTCGCGCCTGCGTTTGATAGACGCGTTTGACATGTTGGCCACAAAACGCGACAAGCTACCGGCCAAAAAGCATGGTAACATACCCCTTTAAGGAGAATCGCCGATGTTTAATAAGAAGAAAAAAAAGGATGTAACTTCCGAGGCAGCCATTGTGGTTAACCATGCTCCTCCAGCCGCCGAACCTGATTTAACTGAAGAAATCGCCGCTATTATCGCCGCCATATCCGCCGCGTCGGGTGTTGCGGCCAGCCGCTTAGTTGTGCGGAGCTTCATGAGGATCCCAGAAACATGCACGAATTGGAACAGGCCGGCCTTATCGGCTGAATAATAAAGGAAATTGCTATGAACGATCTTTTATTCGGCATTTGGCGTTTGTTTACAACTCCTGTGTTTGGGGCTTTGTTTGCATTGGTATACGCCCTGATAATTCCGTACCTTCCGTTTTATATCAGCGCAATAATAATAGAACAGGTAAACCGAGATAACACCCCCATGCGAAGGCGAATTAAAATCATAAGGATTGCATGGTACATATCTTCTATCCCTGCTTTTATGTCGCTATTTATATTTACGTTCAGTCCGGGGTATTTGTTTTGGCTTGATTCAATCATTTTAGACTTTAACCCTGTATTAATTTTGGTTTATGCGTTGATAACGTGTGGATTGGGGGTTATCTCTTGGGCTGTAGCAAAGAGATTCATTAAATCCTGTAAAATTCTACCGATGGACCTTTGCGGTAAATGGAACGTTGTTGAAAATTTTCGTGCAACAGGAGAATCAATTATATTTACGGCATCAAAGAACGATTATAACTGCGGTATGTTTACACGTATAACGCGGGATGGAGAAGAAACAAGCGGAAATTATACGGTTGAAGTAAGAAAAGACGTTTTCAGTTTCTCTTATAGCTATAAAATTATGCTTGGGTGCGAAGATTTCCTTATCGACTTTATGAAACCGCACGAATTCGGCGCGATTGTAGGAAACGGTAAGCCGCGTGTTGCTTACCGCGCAGAGGACGCGCCATTAACAAAGTATGAAAAACATATAAAAAAATCCGGAGGGACTATATGATAAAAAAGTACAATGTAACAGTAAACGGCAATTCCTATCAAGTTGAGGTTGAAGAAATTAAAGAAGCCGGCGTAGTTTCCGTTGCGCAACCTGCGCAAAAAGCTGTACAAGCACCGATCCCGGCTATGGCCAAACCAGCACCTGCCACGGTTCCAGTTGCGGTGGCGTCCATTCCTGCCGGGGCTAGTACGACAAACTCGCCGATGCCTGGCACCATTACATCGGTAAGAGTAGTAGCCGGTACGTCTGTGAAACGCGGTGACGTTCTCTTCATCCTTGAAGCCATGAAAATGGAAAATGAAATCTACGCCGCAGACGATGGAACCGTTGCCGCTGTGCACGTTACGCAAGGCACGGCCGTAAATACAGGCGATGTATTGGCCAGTTTTAACTAAAGAAAGCGGATGATAAAAACGATGGTTGAAATTATTAAGGTTTACGAACAGTCTATGCCTGCAACGCGTTTTGTGGGTATTAAGTATGGGGAGACGACGGGCGATTATGGCATAAAATGGCATGAGTGGTTTTCCAACAACCGTTTTGCCGCGCTTGAAGCCCTTACGCACGACGGATTTTTTGAGGACAGCGGCGCATATATCGGTCTTATGCGGTGGAAAGATGGAGAACCGTTCCAATATTGGATCGGAATGTTTTTACCTGCTGAGGCTGTCGTTCCACAGGGGTATGAACACGTCGATTTCCCTGCATCAAAGTTGGGTGTTGCATGGAGTTACGGCAACGAAAGCGAACTTTTCGGTAATGAAGAATTAAGTGTTGAAGCTGTTAAAGCAAGGGGCATGGAAGTAACGACCGGAAGTGACGGCGGATGGTGGTTTTTTGAGCGGTACGCCTGCCCGCGTTTTACGGAAGTGGATGAACAAGGCAAAAAGATATTGGATATATGTCATTTTATTAAATAATCACGAAACACACGGAAAATCGGAGGATGATTTAGTGGCTAAAACATTAAAGATTAACACGGCATGGTGTAAAGGATGCGGTATTTGCGCCGAATTTTGCCCACCCAAAGTGCTGGATATTGTTAGGGAAAAGGTCGTTCTAAAAGATATGGACAAATGTACAAAATGTGCGTTATGTGAACTTAGGTGTCCGGATTTCGCGATTTATGTAGAAACTGAGGAGGTAGCGGGATGAGATTATTGATGGGGAATGAGGCCTGCGTAGAGGGCGCAATTGCTGCGGGTATGCGTTTTTTTGCGGGTTATCCAATCACGCCGTCCACGGAGGTTGCGGAATGGGCAGCTTTGCGTTTGCCGGAGGTTGGCGGTAAATTTATCCAAATGGAAGACGAAATCGCCGGTATGGCGGCTACAATCGGCGGAGCGATCGCAGGCAAAAAGGCGATGACTGCGACGAGCGGCCCAGGTTTTTCCCTCAAAGTTGAAAACATCGGGTATGCTGCAATGGCGGAGATACCTTGTGTTATCATAAATGTTATGAGGAGCGGTCCAAGTACAGGATTGCCAACATCTCCAAGCCAGGGTGACGTTATGCAGGCACGTTGGGGTAGCCACGGGGATTACCCTGCAATTGCCCTTGCTCCGTCCAGCGTTAGTGAGGCATATTACGTAACGATAAAAGCCTTTAATTATGCGGAAAAATACCGCACACCGGTTATCGTATTAATGGACGAAATTATTGGCCACCTGCGTGAGGGGATCGAACTTCCCGAAAAACTTGACATGGAAATTATTGATAGGAAACGACCGACATGCGCTCCGGAGGATTTTAAGGCATACAAAGTACCCGAAGGCGAGATCGTGCCGCCGATGCCCGGCTTTGGTGAGGGGTACCGCTACCACATCACAGGGCTTATCCATGATGAGACAGGCTTTCCAACGAACTCGATGGAGGCGGCTGGCAAGCTCTGTTCACACCTTATGAGTAAAGTTGAGGATAATGTGAAGGATTTGATTGAATTTGAGCTTATTGACGTCACAGACTGCGACGTTCTCGTCCTAACATATGGCGGCACGGCACGTACCGTGTCGGCGACAAAGAAGCTGGCAGAGGCCGCAGGCATAAAAATGGGTATCTTCCGTCTTATCACCGTTTGGCCATTCCCGGAAGATGAGCTTCGCGAAATCGTTGCTAAACATAATATCAAACATGTACTTGTCGCCGAGCTTAACCATGGCCAAATCGTGCGGGAAGTGGATCGCGCACTTAAAGGCGCGGCTGGCGTACACCACATCGGTAAAATCAACGGCGATATTCTTTACCCCAAGGAAGTACTCCAAAAATTGCAGGAGGTAAAAGCAAATGGCTGATATTATGGCATCCAACTTAATCAGGCAAACTTTCAGAACGGATAAACTTCCCCACATCTGGTGCCAGGGTTGCGGCCACGGCGTTCTTATGCGTGCGGCTGCACAAGCCATCTTAAATGTCGGCTTTGATCCGGATAAGGTCTGCATCGTATCCGGAATTGGCTGCTCCAGCCGCGCTCCGGGTTATATGAACTATAACACACTCCACACCACACATGGCCGAGCCATAGCTTTTGCTACGGGCGTTAAACTTGCTAAGCCGGAGCTTCACGTTATCGTTATGACAGGCGACGGGGACGCGGCAGCCATCGGCGGTAACCATTTTATCCACGCGGCCCGCCGCAATATTGGAATCACGACGATCGTGTTCAACAATAGCATTTATGGTATGACGGGTGGGCAATACTCACCAACCACACCAATGTACGATACAGCCACTACCGCGCCATACGGCAATATTGAACAAACGTTCGACCTGTGTAAGCTAGCCGACGCATCCGGCGCATCCTATGTAGCGCGCACAACGGCATACCACGTACCGCAGGCTATTAAGATATTTGAAAAGGCTCTGCTTAACAAAGGTTTCTCCGTTGTAGACGCAATTAGCGGATGCCCGACTTATTACGGCCGTAAAAACAAAAAAGGTAACGCCGTTCAAATGATGAAGTGGATGAAGGACAATTCCATTGATTTCAAAACGGCTGAAAAAATGACTGCCGATGAAATTAAAGATAAAATTATCACAGGAGAATATAAAAACGCACCCGCACCGGAGTATTGTGAAATCTACCAAAAAGAGGTTATAGATAAAGTGCTGAAGGGGGATGCTATATAATGCATAAGGAACTTAAACTTACGGGTTCGGGCGGGCAGGGGCTTATCCTTGCTGGCGTTATCTTGGCGGATGCCGCGCTTATGGACGGCAAAAACGCCGTTCAATCGCAATCATATGGGCCCGAAGCACGCGGTGGTGCCTCTAAGGCTGAGGTCATCATTGCCACCGGTGAAATCGATTTTATAAAAGTACAGAACACGGATATGCTCCTCTGCCTCACCCAAACCGCCTATGACCGCTACGCGAAGGATGCGGCGGCCCTGCTTATAGTGGACGCGGATATTGAGCTTAAATATCATAAACCGGAAGAAGTTGTGCAAATCCCAATTATATACACGGCGCAGGTTACATTAAAGAGGCCGATGGTGGCTAATATCGTCGCCCTTGGCGCGGTCAACGCGCGGATGAATTTGGTAAGCAAAGAATCGCTTAAAAAATCCGTCCTAACCCGCGTTCCCAAAGGTACGGAAGAGTTGAACGAGAAGGCGTTGGAACTTGGCTATTCGTTGTAATAGTTTAACGTACGGCTTGAACGTTATTGCGGGTTAGTGGGAGTAGGAGCGAATGCGACACACTCCCACTTAACCCGCAATCTCAACTATAAGGAGGCAGAATATGAAAAAACTTATTCTAACTATTACTGCGCTACTAACTATTTCCCTCACCGCCTGCGCCACCCGTATGCTTGACGAGACATACACCGCCGAACCCGCAGCAACGATCCCGGTCTTCGACATCCCAATCATCGACGAACTCGACGAGGATGAACTTACGGCGCACATACAGTATATGTTGGCGTCTGCCGTGCTGTTTTTGGATATTTTAGAGTTTGACGACGGATGGATTATTGAAGTTGCCCCACCCACCGGGATAACATGGAGCAGTATGTGGGCATATGACGGCGGAATCAGAGTACCGCTCCAGCGCCTTGCGCAAAGCACATCACGTAGGTTGGATTACAGCCCGCGGCCTTTGCCGGGTCAACCTATGTGTAGATTGGAAATGGCATGGAATCCGGAAAATATGGGTGGCAGGTATGATCCGACAAGGGAAAGGCTTGTACTTTTCGGTAACCTTATTTACGAAAAACCATGGGGGCGGCTTGAGGTTGAAAATGGATTTATTTTAGTCGACGGCAGGCTTAATTCCAATCGCGCCGAGGTTTCCGCGCGTGGCCTCGTACAGTATGGTAACATCGCCTACGGACCCGGCTGGACGCTTACGCTTAACGAAGGTTTCTTCCTCCGCCGTGTCGGCGCCATCCACTGGGCCATCGGCCAGGAGTAATACAGCCAAGTACGATAGATGGTCAATTTCGGAACGCAAAAATACGTTCCCTACGGCTAATCCGCAACCCGCATACCGATTTACCTAATTACCCGGTAGGTATAATTTGTGTAGGCAATAGGGCAAGATTTATAAAAACTTCAAACTTACAGAATTAAGGAAGAAAAAAATGAAAAATTTGGGACTTAACGAATTACGCAAACTTTTCTTAGACTACTTTGAATCAAAACAACATTTAGTTATCCGATCCTTCTCGCTTATCCCGCCGGCGAGCGACAAGTCACTGCTTTTAATACCTGCAGGCATGGCACCGCTTAAGCCGTATTTTACGGGGCAGGAAACGCCTCCAAACCGCCGTATGGCCAGTTCACAAAAATGCGTACGCACGAATGATATCGAAAATGTGGGCATTACGTCGCGTCATTGTACGTTTTTTGAGATGCTTGGCAATTTTTCCTTCGGCGATTATTTTAAAAGAGAGGCGATAGCATGGGCGTGGGAATTTCTAACGGAAGTGCTTGAGATTCCGGCAAACAGACTTTATCCGTCTGTGTATTTTGAGGATGATGAAGCCTTCGCCATCTGGCGTGGCGAAATCGGGCTTTCGCAAGAAAAAATTATTAAACTCGGTAAGGAAGACAATTTTTGGGAGCATGGAGTAGGCCCCTGCGGCCCATGTTCAGAAATATATTTTGATAGGGGCGCGGCCTCGTGTGAATGCGAAAACCCAACCTGCGCGCCCGGTTGCGAATGTGACAGGTTTGTGGAGGTTTGGAATCTTGTATTTACGCAATTTAATAAAAATGAGGATGGATCATACACCGAGTTATCACAAAAAAATATAGACACGGGTATGGGTTTAGAACGGCTAGCCGTAGTTATGCAGGGTGTTTCAACCGTACATGATGTGGATGTTGTCGTTGCGATACGAAACGCGGTGGCAGAAGCCCTCAATGTTTCATATGACACCTGCGCGGATAAAAGCAAAAGCATCCGTATAATTTCCGACCATTCAAAGGCCGTGGTTTTCATGCTTTCCGACGGTATCATGCCGTCCAATGAAGGGCGGGGTTACGTCTTGCGTAAATTGCTTCGCCGCGCCGCGCTTCACGGTATGTTTCTCGCTAAGGCCGCCGGCATGACGCCGGGTAATTTCCTCCAAAAAATTGCGGAAGCCGTCATATCGCAATATGAGCAGGCATACCCCGATTTGCGCGAAAAGAACGATTTCATCCTTAAAGCAATTGGCATGGAAGAAGAGCGTTTTGCGGAACGCTTAGCCGTTGGGGTCGAGGTATTTAAAAAATATTTAGGGCAGCTTGACATGCAGGCAGCTGATTTGTCCGTCAAACTTGGGATGCAAGCCTTTGTGATGTATGACACTTATGGTTTTCCGCTTGAGCTTACGGAAGAAATTCTTATTTCCGAAGGGATATCTGCAAAAATTGATGAAAGTGCGTTTAACTCCGAGATGGAAGTGCAGCGTACCCGTGCCCGTGCCGCCCGTGAAGACGTGTCGGCTATGGGTGGAAATGGGTCGGCTTTAAATAGATTGGCAAATACGCTTACAACTGAATTTATTGGCTATACTCAAAACTCCGTAAACAATGCACAAATTAACGCAATAATCGTTAATGATGAAATTATTAACGAAGCAGGGCATGGTACCGAACTTATTATTGTACCAAACATTACCACGTTATATGCTGAAAGTGGTGGACAGGCCGGTGATACGGGCTATATTATAACACCAACTGGTAAAGTTTTGGTAACAGACTGTAAAACCGTTGGCGGCAAAATTGCCCATTTCGGTAAAGTCGTTGATGGTACGGTTCATATAAACCAAATTGCCGAAATATCCACAAATATGTCGGTAAGGCGGAATACCGCACGCAATCACAGTGCGACGCATCTTTTGCATAAAACGCTTACGGATGTGCTGGGTAGCCACGTGAGGCAGGCCGGCTCACAAGTTACGGCGGAGCGCCTTCGTTTTGATTTTACACATTTTGAACCCATTTCTACGGATGAGCTTCGCAAAATCGAAGATATTATGAACGAGCAAGTCCTTGCCGCTCTTCCTATCACAACCATAGAAACAACGCCGGATAATGCCCGCAACATGGGTGCGGCGGCACTTTTTGATGAAAAGTACGGCGAAACCGTACGCGTTGTTCAGATAGGGGAAGAGCCGGCGTATAGTTTGGAACTTTGCGGTGGCACGCATGTGGGAAATACCAGCGAAATCGGCTTTATAAAAATTATCTCACAAACCGGCGTTGCCGCAGGTGTGCGACGCATTGAGGCTATTAGCGGAACGAAGGCCGTCGAGTATTATAAAAATATAGATGAAACCCTTGAAAACCTCGCACAAACTCTAAAGGTTACGAAGGAAAATATCATAAATAAAGTCTCTGCAATTATTGCTGAACGAGACACAGTTAAAAAAGACTTAATAAAATTAAAGAGTGGCGCGGCAACTAGTATATTGGATGAAATCTTGGCAAATAAGGAAAAAGTCGGCGATTGCTTCCTTATAACTGCTGAGGTAGCTTACGAAAACGCGGCGGACGCAGGCGCGCGCCTCGCTTTGGCAGATAGCCTGCGTACCAGAATGAATAATGAACCTGTCGTTTTCCTCATAATATTTAAAAGCGAAGATGGCAACCAAAATGCAACCTTTATGGCTATAGCCACGAAAGCGGCAGTCAATTTAGGTAAACACTGTGGAAATATTGTAAAGGAAACGTTGAAAACTTTTGCTGGGCGCGGAGGCGGTAGACCGGACAGCGCACAGGGTGGTTTTACACTGACAGTAGCGGCGGCAGATGTTTTTGATATTGCGAAGAAATTATTGTAGAAAGCAAAGCAATTTATTGAGGAAAACATTGAAAAAGTAACGCCGGGAACCGTTTCAAATCACTGCAATTATTTAAAAGCCAACAAAGCTGCATTTTTGAAATAGTTGCCGGCGCGTCTTTGGGAAAGGGAATATAAATTGAAATTACGTTATTATATAATGCCGACGAACGACCCTGCAATGAATATTGCGACGGAGAAATACTTATGCGAACGGGTTGGGCAGGGGGAAGTCATCATGCTCCTTTGGCGCAACGCACACACGGTTGTTATCGGACGCAACCAAAACGCCTGGCGCGAGTGTAACATAGATGCATTCCGTAAGGACGGCGGCAACCTCGTGCGGCGTCTCAGCGGTGGCGGTGCGGTTTATCATGATTTAGGCAATGTGAATTATACTTTCCTTGCACAAACGGCGGATTACGACGTCACCAAGCAAAACTCCGTCCTCATTGAAGCCGCGGCGAGTTTTGGTATTAACGTTGAACGGACGGGGCGAAACGACTTGACCGTGGACGGGCGCAAAATGAGCGGTAATGCGTTTTACAGTATCGGCGAAAAACATTGCCACCATGGTACTATTTTGGTGGACACGGATTTTGCCTTGATGGGTAAATATCTAAACACGCCAGGCGGCAAAATGAGCGGTAAGGGTGTAACAAGTGTAAAATCGCGCGTCGCCAACCTCATAGAATTTGCGGATGTGAACCCGGATAGTGTAGAAAAGGCAATGGTTACGCAGTTTTCTGCTGTTTATGGGTGTGAGGCAACTGAAGGTATTTTGACAGAAGACGATAACCGCGAAATACGTAAAATGCGTGAACAATTTATAAATGATGAATGGACACTTGGCAAAATTACGGAATATAACTGGGATGCCGAAACGCGGTTTGATTGGGGTGCGGTGCAATTGCACTTGACGATAAACGCGGGAGTTATCATCACAGCCCACATTTTCTCCGATGCGTTGGACGCGGATTGTATTGACGCGTCGGCGGAAGCCCTCATAGGCGTACAATTTAATTTACATGCAATGCAAAACGCCGTAGAGGGTATAGGCTCATACGGCGTTGACATCGCAGCATTTATGGCGGATGCATTAAAATCGGTTATTCTTTAGGTTCTTTAAAAATTGTTATAAATCCCGTGATATTGCTGATATCTCCGAAAATTGTAAGCATCAGCGCAATTTATCCAATAACCAAACGATATTTTCACCCAGGCGTTGCATAGTTTTTACGCCTTCGACGTCCTGTTCATAATCGCCTGCGGCGCGGGCTAGGCTCATGTTCCAATATGTAGAGCCGGGTACTATCATATCGTTGATGTGGAAAAAGTGTATCATGGAATCAAGCGTATGTATACCGCCTGCACGGCGTACAGCTGTTACGGCAGCACCGATTTTGCGTGACAATGCCACCCCGTCTCTGCGTGAAACGTAGCCGCAACGGTCTATAACCGCTTTTATTTCTGGGGTTAAATCAGAAAAGTATGTAGGCGAGCCGAGGATTATAGCATCGGCTCGTTTCATTTTTTCATATACTTCACGCACCCAGTCATCTATCGCACAAATGCCAATGATCTTTCCGCATTCGTTGCACGCCAAGCATCCGCGCACGGGGCGGCCGCCGGCTTGGTATAACTCTATTTCATGCCCGGCGGATTGGCATACATCCAAAACGGTTTTGAGCATTTCTGACGTGTTACCGTTATGCCGTGGGCTTCCGTTAATCGCTAATACATACATAAATATAACCCTTTCTATTTTGTTAAATTTAAGCAAACAGTAATAGAAGTAAATAAATAGGCGGTGTCCATAAAAGTAAGGCTACCGCACCGGATAAAACCAACGCGCTTCTATATACCCACTTCCTTTTAATGAAGAATGCCGAAATTGCTACAGCTAGCAGAGGTATCCATAAAAGGTAACTAAGTATACTTAAAAATAGTAATAATGCGACTGTTACCAAAAGCATTACCGACAGAATTATAGTGATATGCAATGATTTATTTGGTTTTGCTTTAAATTTGTAGGCAATGAACGTAATAGCAAGTGCAAAAGTCATCCCAATCAATATATTTGCAGTAATTGTCGTCATAACAATCATTCTGCCCGGTAAAAACGGAAAGAAGATGGCATCCCGCGACGGCTCGCTAAGCGCGGCCAATGAGTTATTTGCGGCGTAATCAGCCAGCCCCATGATCGTGGTGAAAAAATGCCACGCGGAATTTCGGTTAAGGTTTTCATAATTATCCGACATGGTGTGGTAATGTTCGTTGCCACCGAGGATTGCGAAATTAAGCCCGGAAAAGCCATAATAGCGGAAAACGGTAAAATCCGTATATGAACCAGGCATAAATGTGGCATACACCCAATCACCCCAATGGAATCCCATCGGCCGTGGCACGGCGCGGTTATATAAACGTACCATGGCATGCGGGTTTTCGGACGTTTGGAAGTTTATCAGTCCGCCGCTATTTCCAACAGCTTCAAGGTTTATCAGCATGTCAACCTCATTAATTAGATGCATAAAATCACGTGAGAAGGCAAATGCGCCAAGTGCCGCCACTTCCTCAGCGTCTATGAACAGGAAGTGGAGCGTATTTGCGAGGTTATAGTTCTGCGCGTGTGTACGAAGGGCTTCAAGCATTGCGGCAACGGGTGCCATCGCGTCGGCCGCGCCCATGGTGTATTGCATGGTATCATAATGCGCGACGAATAAGATGCTGCCGGCGTCCGGTAAGGTTGACGGTAAAGTAACGAGAATGTTATCGACATACACATGCCCGCCGTAACCCCAGGGATGACCCGGAAAAAGGCTGGCCCAATAACTAGCATTTGATTCAATAACAAGGTTCCTGTTATCTTCGTCAGATATCCATTCAAGCCAAGATGCGTTTGCTTCGGCATTATGCATAGAAAAAATCCTTGTTCTGGCATCAACATTATCCGTTAATGTCGCTGTCGTCCTATGTAATATCGGCGTAAGCCCCATAGCTTCGATTTCGGCGATGATTTCATCACGAACGAAAGCATGATTAGGCGTACCAACAAATCGGATATCGGCCGCAAGGCGTTCTATATTAGCCATCATCCTCGCGAATGCCGGGGATGACTCGTCCGCCCTTGGTGGGTTAATCCTCCAAACGGCCAATAAAACCGCAGCTACAAGCACCAACACGGCCGCTATCGGAAAAATGATTTTATATATTCGCTCCACACGTTTTCAAACCAGCGCGGGGCGTCAGGAATCGGGCGGCGTTCGCGCCATGTGATTTTTACGCCGCAATCATCGCCATTACTGCTGTCGAGCACTGCCTCCTGAATCAAATTATCGCTGATTCCATCATTGCCATCGTCGTCATCGTCATTGCCGCATGGGATGATATACGGGATATACTTAAAGGGCAGCTTCTCGTGGATTTCGCGCCCCATTTCTGCCGTATTCACACTCGAAATCATATATGAGCCCCTGCTTCCACCGCCTCGCCTGATATAATCAAGCATGGCTGACAGATACACATGCTGCGCAATCAGTAAATCCCTGTTGGACAGCGCGGCGGGAAGCTCGCCGATATTGCGCAGCTCTAACGTTTCCCAGAAGCTGCGGCATTTTTCCCGCGCCTGTTGTGCGCCCGCTTCGATGCCGTCTGCGTCGCGTATATGCGCCGCGCACGCGCTCATCAGCTCGCCGATTTCACTGCGCGTTGCGTCGACGTTGGAATTGAAGCCGGAGCTTTCGCCGATATTATC
>Ga0123355_10007805_pt1 | contig 16106 bp, 17 predicted proteins | sample TergutEmb28metaG_3_FD_89872 | JGI IMG/M metagenome (GOLD analysis project Ga0123355, IMG submission 89872) | Embiratermes neotenicus P1 segment gut microbial communities from Petit-Saut dam, French Guiana - Emb289 P1 | ecosystem: Host-associated > Arthropoda: Insects > Digestive system > Gut ...
TCTATTAAAGGAATGATTAGGCATAGAATAGAAACCCAATGGGCAGTAACACTAAAGGATACAGGCGAATACTTAGGAGAAGTTGAAATCGTGAATATAGTTGACGGCTATCTTGGCGAAATCGGCTATATGTTATTACAAGAGCACTGGGGCAAAGGTTTTGCGAATGAAGCAGTTACAGCAATGATTGAATATGCTCAAAATGGATTAAACCTAAAGCGGTTGTATGCCACTATTGAAAGTAAACATGAGAGGTCAAAAAAACTGGTTGAAAAACTGGGCTTTGAATTGATAGCAGTTTTGCCTGAATCGAATTTTTACGGCAGAATTGCAGACGTGGCATACTATTCACGCACATTATAAGCATTAGGTGTAGTACAAAGGAGTAAAAATGGACGAAATCATAAAAGTTGAAAACCTAAGTTTCACATACGGCTCGGACGAAGAGGGTGACGAACCGAAAATTCCCGCGCTCAAAAACGTCAATCTCTCCATCGAAAAAGGCGAATTTTTGGCAATTTTAGGGCACAACGGCTCGGGGAAATCGACGCTTGCGAAATTGTTCAACGCAATCCTAACGCCTACAGCCGGCAATGTTTGGGTCAAAGATATGAACACTAAAGACGAGGAACGCCTCTACGATATTCGCCGAACTGCGGGGATGGTTTTCCAAAATCCCGATAACCAAATTGTGGCAACAATTGTGGAGGAAGATGTCGCTTTCGCGCCGGAAAATCTCGGTGTTCCGACCGAGGAAATCCGCGAATTGGTGAACAATTCGCTCCGCGCGGTGGGAATGTTCGACTACATCAAACACGCGCCGCATATGCTTTCGGGCGGGCAGAAACAGCGAATCGCAATTGCCGGAGTTTTGGCGATGTCGCCCGAAGTTCTCGTGCTTGACGAACCCACGGCAATGCTTGATCCAAGTGGGCGGCGCGAGATTATGCGAACAATCAAGCAACTGAATTCCGACCAAAAAATGACGGTAATTTTGGTTACGCATTATATGGACGAGGCGGCGAAGGCTGACCGCGTAATCGTTATGAATAAAGGCGAAATTGCACTTGAGGGCAAGCCGCGCGAAATTTTCTCGCAGGTTGAAAAACTGAAATCACTCGGACTTGATGTGCCGCAATCAACCGAACTTTTGCACGAGCTAAACCGCGCGGGGCAAGCGTTTCGCGGTGATATATTGGAAGTTGATGAGTGTGTAAATGAAATTTGTAATTCGACTTTGTAGGGGCGAATCGTGTTCGCCCGTCGGCAGGAGATATTATTTGCGGGCGAACACGGTTCGCCCCTACAATCAAAATGGGGAAACGACCTATGATAAAATTATCCAACGTGACATATACATATCAGCCTGGATTGCCGTTTGAAAAAACGGCTGTTCGTGATGTAAATTTAAGCGTCGCAACAGGCGAATTTGTCGGCATAATCGGACACACCGGCTCGGGAAAATCCACTCTAATCCAAATGCTCAACGCGCTAATCAAACCGACAAGCGGAAACGTCTACATCGACGACGTTTGCACCACCGAAAAAGGCGCGAATCTGCGCGACATTCGCTTCAAAGTCGGGCTTGTTATGCAATACCCGGAATATCAGTTGTTTGAGGAAACGGTGTATAAGGACATCGCATTCGGGCCGAAAAATATGGGGTTAGCCGAGGTGGAGATTGACCGACGCGTTCGCTCTGCCGCAAGGCTTGCAGGGATTTCGGACGAGCTGCTCGACAAATCGCCGTTCGAGATTTCGGGCGGGCAAAAACGCCGCGCGGCAATCGCCGGAGTTCTCGCAATGGAGCCGCGAGTGCTGATTTTAGATGAACCGACAGCGGGACTTGACCCGCTCGGACGAGAGGAAATTCTGCACAAAATCCGTGATATGCACCGTGAAACGGGCATCACGGTGATTTTGATTTCGCACAGTATGGAAGATGTCGCGCGGTTTGCGAACCGAATTATCGTTATGAATCGCGGAACCGTTGAAGCAGACGGCAATCCGTCCGAGATTTTTTCGCAAATCGAGTTGCTTGAAAGCATCGGACTTTCAGTTCCGCAAATCACGAAAATCACCGCCGCTTTAAGGGCGCGCGGGTTCGATTTGCCCGATGGCATTCACACAATGGACGAGGGGAAAATGGAAATTCTCCGCGCGATTCGAGCGAAAGGCGGTGACGTCTAATGCTTCGCGACATCACGTTAGGACAATATTTTCCCGCCGAATCGGTGATTCATCGGCTTGACCCGCGAGTGAAAATTATGCTGACAATGGCGTACATTGTGGCAATTTTCCTAATCCAAAATTTCGCGGGATACGGCATTTTGCTCATTGCGACGGCGGTTGTAATCGGACTGTCCAAAGTGCCGATAAAGTTTATGCTTAAAGGGCTGCGACCGCTTTTGTTCTTCATAATTATCACCGCCGCACTGAACCTGTTTATGACGCAAGGCGAGGAAATTTTTCGGCTCGGATTTATCCGAATCACTTACGAGGGCGTGAATTTGGCGGTTTTTATGGTGCTTCGGATTTTGTTTTTGATTATGATAAGTTCAGTTTTGACGCTTACAACGTCGCCGATTCGGTTGACCGACGGAATTGAGAGATTGCTCAATCCCTTCAAGTGCATAGGTTTGCCGGCGCACGAACTTGCAATGATGATGACAATCGCGCTTCGGTTCATTCCGACGTTGCTGGAGGAAACCGACAAAATTATGAAAGCGCAATCGGCGCGCGGTTCCGACTTTGAAAGCGGTAACGTTTTCTGCCGCGCGAAAGCGATGGTTCCGATTTTGATTCCGCTTTTCATAAGCGCGTTTCGTCGCGCTGACGAGCTTGCAACGGCTATGGAATGTCGTTGTTACCGAGGCGGCGAGGGTCGAACGCGGCTCAACGTGCTGAGAATGACGCACTTAGACGTATTCGCGTACTGGTTCGTGGCAGCGTTTATTGGCGCAATTGTGTGGTTGAATATGTTCTGGGAATGCCTAACGGGGTTGACTTGGTGATGAAAAATATAATGCTGAAATTGAGGTATGACGGCACGAATTACTGCGGTTGGCAACGGCAGGCGAACGGTGCGACAATTCAAGGTACGCTTGAGGAAGCGTTGAATTTGGTTTGTAGGGGACGCCGCCCTCGGCGTCCCGTTGACGAAGATGAATATTTGCGGTACGCCGAGGGCGGCGTCCCCTACACAGACATACAAATCACGGGTTGCTCCAGAACCGATTCGGGCGTTCACGCGCTGGAATATGTGTGCAATTTTCATACCGAATCTAAACTTGAGCCGAGCGTTATCAAGCGCGCGTTGAACGCGAAATTGTCGAAAGATATTACCGTTTTGGATGCTGAATATGTTGCGGAGGATTTTCATTCGCGATATGCGCCGAAGTCGAAAACGTATGTATATCAAGTGCTGAACGCTGATTCGCACGACCCGTTTTTGCGGAATTACGCGTATCATGTGAAATTTCCGCTTGACGTTGAGGCGATGAACCTCGCGGCTTCGTGCTTCGTTGGAACATTTGATTTCCGCGCGTTCACAACGGTGGAAGGTTCGTTGAAGAACACAGTTCGAACCATTACAGATTGCCGTGTCGAAAAGGCGGGAAACCTTGTTGCCATTAGCGTTACGGGCGAATCGTTTTTGCACAACCAAGTTCGGATTATCGCGGGAACTATTATCAAGGTTGGGCAAGGAAAACTTTCGCACGAAGAGATTCCGAGGATTATTGAATCGGGAAAGCGTGAATTGGCAGGCGCGACGGCGCCGGGATTAGGATTATTTTTGGAAAAGGTGAGCATATGATGGAACAAGCAAAATTTAGCATAAACTACAAGCGGATTGCGGTTGCGATTCTTATTCTTGCGGGGATTTTTGTTGCGGCATGGCTGATTTTCGACTCAATCTTTCCGCGCATGGTTTTGCAGGGAGAGAATTTGGCGCTGAGCGCGGGAGCGCGGCAAACGTTCGAGCACGACAATATGGCGCTTTTGGTCGGGAACGACGGTTTGACGCTTGTTAATCGGCGAAGCGAGGTTGTGTGGAGCGCGAATGAGCGATTTTCCGCGCCGTTTGTATCGGTGAACGGCGAGTTTATTTTGTACGGCTCGAGGCGGGGGCAAAACGCGGTGGTTTTCCGAAATCGGCGTGAGGTTTACCGTGTTGAAACCGCTGAGAATATTACGCTTGGGCGGGTTAACCGCAACGGTTACGCGGCGATTGTTACTACTGCTGAACGGGAGGTTGGCGTTAACGGAATTGTTGTGATTTTCGACCGCGCGGGTGACGAAATTTTCCGCTGGCGCGCGGGAGCCGCGGATAATAACTACATTATTGACGTCGACATTGCGCCGAATAGCCGCGAAATCGCGATTGCGAAGCTTGTGTCCGACGGCGCGGCGGTTGCGTCAACGGTTACGATTGTGGACATTGCGCGGGGCGAGGTTATTGAGGTTATTCGCCGTGAGAATAGCTTGATTGGGGCGATTTCGTACAATCGTTCGGGAGATTTGATTGCGATTTCGGATACTGAACTTTTGGGGCTTCACCGTGACGGACGGATTCGGTTTGAGGTTCCGTTCAACGGCAGAAGACTTTTGACATTCAACATGGACAGCGAAAATGCTGTCGTTCTTGGGTTTTACGCCGGACGGGATAATGTTACGGTTGAGATTTACAGCCGTGACGGACGGCTTCGCGGAACTTATCATTCGCAGGGACAGATTCGGAATTTGACGGTTTCGGGCGACGTGATTTTGGCGAGCCGATTCCGAACGGTCGTGAGGATTATGCCGAACGGACGAGCGGAGCAAATCCTTGAAATTCCGTATGATATTCATAGTTTGCAGGTGATGGGTGACGGGCGGCACGCGCTGATTATCGGCGGCGCGAATGCGAACGTGATTAGGTTTTGATAAATATTTATCGGTTTGAGGCTTGACAAACTCGCTTGAGTGTGTTATAATGTTATACATACAGTCGATGGTATAATATTTTAACACAAAGGAGGTGAGAGATATGCCAAACAGGTCAGCTTTTGCTGCGGCTGAACGGGAAATGGAGATGGCTGAAAAGATTAGAGGTGTGGGAGAAATAGAGACGCGGCGTAAACCCCCGACGGCAGACCACCGAAGAGATTGGCGGAGGGAGGTTTACGAAGATAGAAGAGACTTCCTACGCAGAACAGGGTCGCCCTTTTTTTTCTAAAATTTTAATTTTCAGTGATGTGCCGAAAAATCGGCACTTTTTTTATAAAAACTATTACATTATTCGACAATTTGTGTTATACTATTTGCGAGGTGAAAAAATATGGAAATATTATTAATTATTCTTTCGAACTTTATGTTTGCGCTGATGTTTACCTTGTATTGCAGAAATATACAAGGGTGCTACACTTTTCACGACGGTAGCATGCAAAAAAAGACGCTTGGTCAGAAGCTGTGTATACTGGTTAGGCGGTTGTATATACCGCTGGTTCTCTTTACCTTGATTATGACTGTGGCGCTTTTGTTTATTGAAGTTCAAGGGGCGAATCCTGTAATAGCCGACCTTCTTACAGCTGCTTTATTCATAGCGGCGATTATTGCGATTTCCACGCTTGTGTGGAGAAAAAACGCCAGAGCCTTTAGGCCCGGCGTTGTCTTTATGGCGTATGTTACGGCTGCTGTGGTTCATTATATATCTTTTATTGCGACCAAATGGGTTTTAAGTTTTTGGATGCCTGAAAATTTTGCAATAGTTCACATTATCGCTTATGTAGTTAGTATTCCAATGCATTACTTTGTTTTTTGGCGCATTAGGCGTATTATGGGAATGGTAGACGGCGGGATTCGTGATATAAAGATTTTAAATGGTTCGTTACCGTTCCTTGCCGGGCTTATGTTCGTTTTTGTTGCGCTTCGCGGGTTGATGACTCATTGGGCGTTGATTGCGACGATGGTTTTCGTTGTTCCTGTCCTTGGGTATTTGTTGATTGCTCAGTTGAAAGGATATTATATTCGGATTAGTTTAGATGAAGGCATGGGTCCGTTGAAAAACAAAGACAAGCAGAAAACGAGAATTAAATAAAAAATTCCCGCTCGTGTCTAACGAGCGGGAATTTTTTTGAATTATTCGCCTGCGGGACGCAGAGGACTGTGTCGTCTACAGCACTCGAATGTGAAATCCTTCGCAATGCGGTCCGCAATATCCGCAGAGAACGCACTTGCTTGCGTCAACTTTCATACCGTCAGCGGTTAGCGTTAACGCGCCGTGCTGGCACGCGGGAACGCACTTGCCGCAACGACTGCACCATTCTTCAATATGTAACTGCCGATTCTCGTTTGAAAGATGCGGCTGAGTTTCGCCGTTGAACTTCGCGATGTTCCAATCAACTTCCTCGATTGTTTTCATTCCGATTGCAATCGAGTGCAAACTCGGTTGCGCCAGCGCGAAATCAAGCGCGTCGTTGGTTTCGTTAATCAAATTCCCGCCGCCGAGCGATTTCATCGCGTAAATTCCGATTCCAAGTTCTGCCGCGTCGTTTATCGCGGCGAGCATTTCGGCGGCAGTTCCGTCGATAATTCCAACTCCGCGCGAATTTATAATCGGGTGAATGATTTCGATTCCCTCAGTTGCAATCGCCGCGCGAACGCCCGCGATATGGTGCGTCGATAGCCCAACCGCGCGGATAATTCCCTTTTGGCGGCATTCGAGAAGGTAGTCAAGCGCGGGGCGATGACCGCGAATTGTATGCTCGCTTTCCTGCTGATGAAGCAGGAAAATGTCGATACAGTCGCGGTTAAGCTCTCGCCGCGCTTCTTCAACCGCCGCAATCGCCTCTTCCCGCTCGAACGCGAAGGTTTTCGTCGCAACGATTGTGTCGAACTTCTTTGACAACTCCAATCCGCGGCGAACGTGCTGATAAGTTCCGTAAAGTTGCGCCGTGTCAATGAAGTTTACGCCATTCTTGAGCGCGTGAGCGATTACATCGCCGCCATCTTCAGGCGACATATTCACCTGAACCGGTCCGACCGTAAGCGCGCCGAAACATAAGCGAGTGACTTCAATTCCCGTGTTGCCGAGTGTAACTTTTTGCATAATTATTCCTCCTACAAAAAGGGCCGCTTTTCGCGGCGCTTTTTTAATCAACTAAATGTTCGAATACTATTCGCGCGTTTTGGTGGCGTTGCAACGCTTGCTCGCTGTTGCGGCCTTCTCGCTCGCGCGGGTAGATTATTCGCGGCGCAATGAATAGCGGACGTTCCTCGCTTGCCCACATTGATTCAACGGCTCGCGGATTGGTTAGCGGCGCGTAAGATTCGATAATGCTGTAGCCGCCGTCGAATTGTTGCAATATTTCCAAAAATGTTGGGCTTGAGATAAACAATTTCGCTTCGCCGCTTGCGATTTGAAGTTGAAAACTTTGTATTACGGCGAAGTCTCTTTCGGTTGTGATGTTGTGTGGGTCAACCACAATTTGAATAATTGAGACGGTTGCAGGTTCGCCGTTGTTTGCGTTGGTCAAAATTTCAGCAAAATACGCTTCCATTTCGCGCAAATTCTCACGCGGAACGGCAGTTTCGCTTACATATAATATCGTCAAATCGGGTTCGGTTCCTCCAACGATGTCGCAAACAAGCATTGTTGTCAATAATAGCGCAAAGATTATTCCGGCAACATACCATTTGTAGTAGCCCCAAAAATGCGAGAGTTTTTCTGATTTTGTCATTTGGGCGACCGCTTCACGGGCGGCGATTTTATCTTTGTCCATAGTTAGATTCACTCCAATCTGTACATAAATCTAATAACCCAATTAGCATCAAGTTGCGTGCAGTTTCGATTTCGGACTGACCGCCGCGTACAAGTTGTACGCAAGGGAGGGAGATGTCGGAAATGTGCGTGAATTGATGCTAATTTAACGGTTTCATTGTTGGGAACAGCAGTACGTCCCTTATCGACGCACTATCCGTCAACAACATAATCAAGCGGTCAATTCCAATTCCCAATCCACCTGTCGGCGGCATTCCGTACTCTAACGCAAGCACAAAATCATCGTCGGGCAACTGCGCTTCCTCGTCGCCTGCGGCGTGTTTTGCCGCTTGAGCGGCGAAACGCTCGCGTTGGTCGATTGGGTCGTTAAGCTCGGAATATGCGTTGCCGAACTCGCGGCGAGTGATGAACACCTCGAACCGTTCGGTGAAATCGGGATTATCTTTACAACGTTTCGTCAACGGCGAAACCTCGACAGGATAATGCGTGATAAACGTCGGCTGAACAAGCTTATCCTCAACGCGTTCTTCGAACACAAGATTGATAATCTCGCCTGCCGACATTGGGTCTTCGATTTTAACTCCTAACGATTCGGCGATTTGTTTCGCCTCGTCCGCGGATTTTACGTTTGACATATCAACGTTGGCGTACTTTTTGATGGAATCCAACATCGTCATTCGCTGCCAACCCGGCGCGAGGTTGATTTCCTCGCCTTGATAAGTAATCGTCGTCGTTCCGAGAACTTCCTGCGCAACGGCTGAAATTAACCGCTCGGTTAAGTCCATCATTCCCTCGTAATCGGTGAACGCTTCATAAATTTCAATCATTGTGAATTCGGGGTTGTGCCGCGGGCTCATTCCCTCGTTGCGGAACATTCTGCCCATTTCGTAGACTTTCTCGAACCCACCGACAATTAGGCGTTTGAGGTAAAGCTCGGGCGCGATTCTGAGGAACATATCAAGGTCAAGCGTGTTGTGGTGCGTCGTGAACGGACGCGCGCTTGCGCCGCCTGCGATTGTGTTCAAGAGCGGCGTTTCAACTTCCATATATCCGCGCGAATCAAGATAATTCCGCACCGCGCTGATGATTTTGCTCCGTGTCGCGAACGTGCGGCGAACTTCGGGATTCACAATCAAATCAACGTATCGTTGACGGTAGCGCAAGTCGGTGTTGGTCAAGCCATGATATTTCTCGGGCAATGGCTGAAGCGACTTGGAAAGCAAGGTAAATTCGCTAACTTTAACCGAGATTTCGCCTTTTTGGGTACGAAAAACTTCGCCGACAACGCCGACAATGTCGCCGATGTCAACCTTGCGAAACTTAGCGTAACTCTCGCCAAGCTTGTCCTCTCGGACGTAAATTTGGATTGCGCCGCTTTCGTCTTGAATGTTGCAAAACGAGGCTTTGCCCATTCCGCGTTTTGCCATTAATCGCCCTGCAAGCGACACGATTTTACCCTCAAACTCGTCAAAATTATCCGCAATCTCAGCCGCGTGGTGAGTTTGCGAATATTTTGTGATTTCAAACGGACATTCACCTGCGGATTGAAGTTCTGCCAACTTGTCGCGGCGAATTTGCAGGATTTCGCTTAGGGATAACTCTTGTTCGCCCGATTGCTCGGGATTGTTTGTCATTTGTTCGTTCATTTTTTGCTCCTATTTCTTACGTATTTATTTCTAAAACTTTAAATTTCATTACTCCTGCCGGGGTTTCGATTTTTGCGGTTTCGCCGACTTTTTTGCCGAGCAACCCTTGCCCAACAGGCGATTCGTCGGAAATTTTCGATGCAACCGGGTCAGCTTCGGCTGAACCGACAATGGTGTACACAACTTCCTCTTTGAACTCAACGTCGAGAAGTTTTACCGTCGTTCCAAGGCTCACAACGTTCGCGTCAATCTCGCTCTCGTCAATAAGTTTCGCGTTCTTGAGCATATTTTCAATTTGAACAATTCGAACTTCAACGTGACCTTGTTCGTTTTTCGCCTCGTCATACTCCGAATTCTCCGAAAGGTCGCCGAACGACCTCGCTTGCTTGATTTTCTCCGCAACCTCTTTGCGCTTCTCAGTTTTTAGGTATTCAAGTTCGGTTTCAAGCTTCGCGAGCCCTTCCGCAGTTAGAACTATTTCTTTTGCTGCCATATATATTCAATCCTTTCACTATTTGCGGGCGAACACAGTTCGCCCCTACAATTAACGTTCCTATTATAACATACTAATCCGCATTGTCAACATATTTTTCGATTGAAACATCATTCGGTTTTAATCCCAAGCAAGCAATAATGTCGAACATATCAGTATCGTCGGGAATTTCCAAATCCTCAACCACAAATCCGTTGATTGCCGTGTTGTGCTTCGGAGCGGTTACGCGTTGGTTATCAATGTCGATTATAATGTCACTTTCATCATCGCCGAACTCCTCAACCAGCGTTATATCACGAATCTCAAGCATAAATCCGAAGTTCTCGAGGAGAAAATCCGAGTATCGTTTCGCCGAAACTTTGCCCCCCGTTGCGAGATTCATATACTTGCTTTGATAGCATAATTTTTCGATTAAGCCACGGCTTATTTTGCTCAAATTTTGCTCTCTTATGCCAATTCTAACATTCGGCGGCACAAATTCGTGTTGCTCGCAAAGCCAATCAACCATTCGCGGAACGAAATCAAAGAACATCAAACTTCCGTCAAATACACGGAAATTTTCCATTCGAATGTTAGTGTCGAAAATTTCTTTGAGTGAGTTCGCCAGCACCGCGCGTTGGATTCCCGATTGCAGTAAGACGCGAACGCCTTTTTCCAGCGCTTTGAGTAGCTTCCGCTCCGTTACCTCGCGCATTTGCTCAAGTGTGTACGGAAGTTCGAGAACTGTGTAATTTTCGTGTTCGATTATCGTTGGTTTTTTGAAAAACTTTTGTCGTTGGCACCCGGTAATTATGCCGAATTTCACTTGTTTAGTTAATCTCCTATCTTGCAATCATTTCAAATATTTCCAACATTGCTGCGTTGATTTGTGGGTCCCATTCATACGGCATATTCACGTTCCTTGGCGGTTGCCAGTCGCTTGGGAATTCTACATAAACATCGGGCGTGATTCCAATGCCTTCAATAACCGTTCCGTTCGGCGTGAAGAATTGCGCGTTTGTGATGTTTAACATTCCGCCGCCGACGGGCGTGGTCATTTGAATAAGACCTTTGCCGAACGTTGTTTCACCGACTAAAATCGCTCGCTCATTATCACGAAGTCCGCCGACCAAAAGTTCGCTTGCGCTTGCCGAGTAGTTGTTGGCAATCAGAACAATGGGAACATCTTCAATGGGTGAAGAATTTCGAGTTCGGTATTCTCGACGCGATTGAGCGTTTCTTCCCTGGCTGTAAACAACCAACGTTCCGCGAGGCAAGAAATTTCCTGCGATTTCAACTGCGGAATCTAAAATTCCGCCGCCGTTGTATCGCAAATCTATGATAATTCCGTCCAAGGAATCGCCGCCGAGTTCGCGAAGCGCGTCCGCGAATTCGTTCGCCGTGGTTGCCGAGAACTGCGAAATCTCGAAATATCCGATGTTCTCGCCTATAATTCTGGATTGAACGGTTGGAACATCTATTCGTTCGCGGGTGATGGTTAAGTCGGTTGTTTCTCCTGTTTCGGATTTCCGTACGGTGACGGTAACGTCTGTTCCCTCAGGACCTCGCATAAGATTTCGAGCTTGAAGTGTGTCGGTTATTTCTTCACCGTTAACTTGTAGAATCACGTCGCCGGACGAAAGTCCCGCGCGATACGCGGGCGTTCCGGGAATAGGCGCGAGAACCATAACGTTTTCGTTCTCGTCCATTGCGATATGGATTCCGATTCCGTAGAATCCACCTTCGAGCAACTCTCTAAATTCGTCGGCGTCGTCCCGGTTTATAAATCTTGTGTAAATATCGCCGACCGACTCGGTCATTCCGCGCATTGCGCCGTCGAAAAGCTGTTGCGAAGTTACTTCGTCGTAGTGAAGCATTCTGATTCGGTTGCTTGTTTGCCAAAAATGCCACATTTTTTCGTGTTCAAAAAAACCGAACGGACTCATAATTCCCACCGTTAAAAATACCGTAATCAAGAACGTTATTATAACGGCCGTTAATGTAATCGCGATGGTTGAACCTACTGACATTCCTCTTCTTCTTTGCATAACGTTTTCCTTTCTATAAAAACGGGCGGCATTTTTGCCGCCCGCTATTACACAAACCACAGTAAGAGTATATTACAACTTATCAAAAATAATTCATAGGATTTACGCGTTGTCCGTTAACGTGGACTTCAAAATGCAAATGCGGTCCCGTGCTGTTTCCCGTGCTTCCGACTCGTCCGATTACTTGTCCGCGGTAGACTTGCTGTCCGACGCTTACAAGGTTCGCGCTGTTGTGCGCGTAGAGCGTTGCGTAACCGCCGCCGTGGTCGATGATTATACAGTTGCCGAATCCACCGTTCCAGCCGGAGAAGATTACGGTTCCGGCGTTTGCCGCGATGATGTTTGTGCCGCTTGGAGCGGGAATGTCGATTCCACCGTGGAATCGGCGGTCTCGGCTGATTGGATGAATTCTATATCCGAACCGCGAACCTTCGCCCGAGCCGATAGCTCGGCCAGGAACCGGCCATAGGAATGTTCCGCCGACGAAAGTTCCGTCGCCTGCCGTACTCATACGCGCTTGAATTGAGCGAATCAACGCGTCCTCTTCTCGTCTTGCTTGGTCGTAAACTCGGCGAAACGCGTCGATATCTCTTTGTAAATTATCTACGAACTGCTGTTGTTCGGATTGAAGCCGCACCAAATTTGCTTGCTCTGCTTCCAATGCGGCGAGAATTTCTCGTTCTGCGGCTTCCATAGCTTGAACCGCGTAAAATATTTCTTCAACTTCTTCTTGAAGTTCGCGCATAATTCTAAGGTTGAAATTGTCGTATTCAGCGATTGCTCGGATTGTGTTGTTTCTTCGGCTTAAATCGGAGAAATTCTCCGCTTGCAGGAATGCTTGAAAATATGTAAGCGTGTTACTTTCAGACATAAGCCTCATTCGCCCTTTGAGAGCGTCGGTTCGCCCATCTATTTGAGCGAGTATGTATTCGAGTTCACCGCGAACTTGGGCGAGTTCGGCGGCAATTGCCTCAACTTCGTTGCGAGATTGCGCAACTTGGTTTTGGCTTGACGCAACTTGGTTGTTGATTACGTTCAATTCGGCAAGCGACAACGCGCGCTCTTGCCTCGCTCCCTCCAACCCGCTTTGCGCAGCGTCCATACGGTCACGAAGGTCGTCAATTTGATTCAACTCCGCGTCGGTCGGGTCGGCGTAAACCGTTGACACTATTGCTCCTGCAATAATTCCAAGAAGCATAATGGCGGCAACGATAATCGCTATTGTTTTCATACGTTTTTGTGACATTCGAATTCTCCTTCTCAAAATCGTAGGGGCGACTTGCAGTCGCCCGCGGGCGGCAGAATGCCGCCCCTACACGAACAAATATTTTCTAATGGACAGCGCGCTTCCGACAATTCCGATTCCTCCGCCGAGGAGCAAATGCGCGAAGAGCACCGTTTGCCAAACGTCTTCAAGGCTTGCCATATCGACGATTCCGCCAATCCAATCATTGAACCCGGGAATCATAGCGTTGTAGCCCCAAAGCATAATTCCCGCGGAAATCACGCCGCCGATAAGCCCGACAAACATTCCCTCAAATACAAACGGCCAACGGATAAACCAGTTTGTCGCGCCAACGTATTTCATAATGTTGATTTCTCGTCTTCGCGCGAACATTCCAAGTTTGATGGTGTTTGAAATGATAAATATCGCAACAAGCGCGAGGATAATGATAATCCAAACACTTGCTGTTCGCAGCGTGCGCGCGAAGTCGACAATCGATTGTATGTCACTTGGGTCGGCGTTAATGCGGACGAGGTATTGAATATAATCCAATTGCTCCCGAACCGATTCTAAATACTCGGGGTCAGTCAAAAAAATCCGAAATCCGTCGCGGTACGGGTTATGCTCCGCGTAAAACATCAGCATATCTTCGTTGTCGGCAAAAAACTCAATTGACCGAGCGCGCTGCTCCTCGGCAGTATACCGCACAACTTGCTCGATTCCGTAAATTTGCGCAATTTGTTGCTCGACTCGTTCGATGGATTCCAAATCGGTTTCAAACTCCACAAAGGCGCGGACTTCAATGTAGCTAACGGCTTGCTCGCTTATGTAGTTCATATTTATTCCGAGCAATATAAATATGCCGAAAATAGCGATACTTGCGGCAACGATTGAGATTGAGGCGATGCTCATAAGCCCGTTCGCCGCGAGCCCGCGCCCGCCTTGACCTATAAAATATTTAAGATTCCGCATGGAGGTACGCCCCCTTTTTCTCATCTCGAATAAGCTTTCCGTTGGAAAGTTCAAGCACTCGTTTTTGCATATTGTCTACCAAATTCTCCGCGTGGGTAACGATTACCACCGTTGTTCCGCGGTTGTTAAACGCTTCCAAAAGCTTCATAATTTCAACTGCTGTGTCCGGGTCCAAATCTCCTGTCGGCTCGTCTGCCAAAATGATTGGCGGCTTGTTCACCATTGCGCGGGCAAGCGCGACGCGCTGTTGCTCGCCGCCTGAGAGTTGGTTCGGCTTGTGCCGCGCTTTGTCGGTAAGTCCGACCATATTTAGGACGTTCGGAACGTTTCGCCGAATCTCGCGAAGCGGCGCGCCGACAACTTCCATAGCGAACGCGACGTTTTCGTATACCGTTTTGTTAGGCAAAAGACGGAAATCTTGGAAAACCATTCCGATGTTGCGACGTAGGAATGGAATTCGATGTTTCGAAAGCCGCACGATGTCTAAGCCGCTAACCATAATTCTTCCTGCGGTCGCCTTTTCTTCCCGCGTCATAAGCTTAGTGATTGTCGATTTCCCCGCGCCCGACTTGCCGATAAGGAACACAAATTCGCCCTTTTCGATATGGAAAGAAACATCTTCAACCGCCTTTACGCTTCCCCTGTCGAGGATTTTGCCAACGTCGGCGTTTCTGTATATTTTGGTGACATTTTCAAATGTTATCATAGGTTTCCCTCCTTTGGGCTTGATGTAGGGCGCGACGCCCTCGGCGCGCCTTAAGTGTTATGCCGATTTCAAATGGCGTGCCGGGGTGTCACGCCCTACGCTCTTTGCGAATTCAAATATTTATTAACCATCATTGCGACTTTGAATACGATTGCGTCCTCGAATTCACGCAGGTCAAGTCCGGTAAGCTTTTTAATCTTGTCTAACCTATACACAAGCGTGTTTCGGTGTACAAAAAGCTTGCGTGACGTTTCGGATACGTTGAGGTTATTCTCAAAAAATTGCAGAATGGTAAACAACGTTTCTTCGTCCAAAACGTCGATAGATTCTTTCTTGAAAACTTCGTTGAGGAACAACTCACAAAGCGTTGTGGGAAGCTGATAAATCAGCCGTCCGATTCCGAGATTATCGTATGAAAGAACACTTTTCTCCGACCCGAAAACTTTACCGACTTCAATTGCGATTCTTGATTCCCGATACGCACGCGCCAAATCTTGTATTGAATCGGCAACGTTGGAAATTCCGATACTTGTGTCGGTCATACCTTCGGCGTTTACCGTGTCAACGATGGTTTGTCCGATTTTCGGGAAATCTTTGTCGGTTGCGGATTTTTTCATTTCCTTAACCAAAACGATTTCTTTGTTGTCCATATTTATAATGAAGTCGTTATCTTTATCGGGAAACATATTTGCCAAAATGTCGGCAACGCCGTTGTTAGACGCATCTTTTGACTTAATCAAAAACACCGCGCGCTTAACATCGGTTGCGAAATTAAGCTCTTTCGCGCGATATGCGACGTCGCCCGGCAAAATGTTATCCATAATTATATTTTTGATGAAACTGTTTTTGTCAAATTTATCGTCGTAGAATTTACGCATATTCAAGAAGCAGGTGCTAAGAAGTGAGCAGTAGCCGCTTGCAACCTCGTCGGCGCCCTCACAAATCGCGTAACAATCGCTCGCCGATTTCGCGTCAATAAGCTTGTAGCTGTAACCGTCAGCCACGCCGTTGTTTGCGTCGGCGGTTGAAAGCTCCGCGCTTAGCTTGGGTGGAAGCTCGTTAATCTCGGCGTTACACGCGATAAGTTGCCCTTGCTCATTGGCAACGCCAAGAACGCGGTCAACATCGCCGCCTATTTGCTTTAATATACTTTGGAATAATTTGTTCGACATTTAATCTGCCACCTTCCAATACTAAAGAGTATTTTACCACAGAATTAAAAAAATTGCAACAAAATAGACAAAATTGTTACAATTTTTTAATATATAATTACCA
>Ga0123355_10007806_pt1 | contig 16105 bp, 6 predicted proteins | sample TergutEmb28metaG_3_FD_89872 | JGI IMG/M metagenome (GOLD analysis project Ga0123355, IMG submission 89872) | Embiratermes neotenicus P1 segment gut microbial communities from Petit-Saut dam, French Guiana - Emb289 P1 | ecosystem: Host-associated > Arthropoda: Insects > Digestive system > Gut ...
CCTGAAGATGGGCATAAAGATGCCCGAAACATGTTGAGACATTGTCAATAACCAACATCCATAATTGACAATAAACCATCTATATTGTTGCATCTTGTTGGTTTTCTTTCCTCACGCTTTACTGCAGTATAATTGCAACTAATGACAGAGATCGTCTTAAACGTATTTCCTTTGAGCAACTACACATTGAGGTAACAATTACTGACACTGTTTAAAAAACACATACGAAGTATTTCTGTCGGAAAAGATTTCAATTTTGCCATAAAATGTTTCTGAATGTCTTCGACGTCCTAAACCTTGCGTCGTAGAATTTAATTTTGAAACAGATGAAGATTACTGCGAGACAGAATGTGGTGAATACGGACATTATTTCAGTCGAGCAATAGACATTTTGCCACAAACTGCTATGTCGGCTACAGCATTGTCATAAAACCGTAACCAAACTTGAGACAAATATTCATGCATTTGCCACATAGAGCTGCACGTAAATTTCAAAATCCTCAATATTTAGCACAGTGAACCTAGCTGAATATCGGGCCCTCTCGAAAAAAACAGCATTCGTAAACTATTCAACATTTCATGGGATCCGTGTATTTTCGGATGGCGGCCTCTTGCAATGTCTTCTGGTTTCTCTTGACATCCTTTGAATGACTGCTCCTCTTTAATACATGTCGTTTCTATTTACGGTCTGTGTCACTTGCTACAGCGAGCACTGCGCAATCTTCAATTGCACTCTTTCCTCATATTAAAATTATTTGATGTGTCTTCTTTGTTTTAATTCTGATTGGTCTTTGTTGGAACTTTCAGGGACATGACAGTCATCTTCATCATATCTCTCCGTCTTCCAGCTTAGAAAATCTCACTTTTCACTAGACTGCTCTTTTCGTTTTGTATTAAAATCTTTTATTCAAATCTGTTGTGAAAATTCAAGTAAGGTTAAATTAGAGCAAATATATCAGGTATTTTGCATTATTTTCGAAATTTGTTCCGTTTGTAACATGATTACTGAATATGTAGGCAAGTCGTACCTCGAAAAATATTCGATTTTCGTGCCAGTTGATTGAGACAAAAATACATTTAATAATAGCATTTAAAATTCTGAGGTGTGCCAACCCCGTTGTGTGTTTAAGCTATAAGGTGCGGTAAATTCATTCAAAAACACAACTATAAATGTATGGCTAAATGATGGTGTTTATTAGCAAAGGAAAAATTACATGTTTCGGCCTATAGCGGCTATCTTCAGGTTTTGACAACTTTCTTTCTAAAAGAGTTTTATATAATATGCTTAAACCGCATGGTGATGTTGAGATCTCATCATTTAGAATTTCTTTTCGTGGACCGAAAGCCCCTAGTGGGCCACGGCGTCCTCACTGTCGAGGCTTCACGTTCAAATTCAATTACACACCATGCTCTGTAAAAGTCCTTTGGTTGAGGGATCGGCCAGTCGCAAGGACCCCATAACTGACAACCAACAACACTCACAAGAGACAGACATCCAGACCGACAATCACAGAAAGCGAGGGGTTGCAGACCCACGCTTAGATCGCACTGTCAATGGAATCGGCAATATTAGAATTAAATAATAATAATAATAATAATAATAATAATAAATACAACCCACGATTTCCTATCCATGGCAACAATTCTAATATTTGAGTAAAGAGAGAACAACTTTATGTCACTTGCTTTATTATTTCTTTATTTAATGCTTAACATGTTTCGGATGTTAATACATCCATCCTCAGGAGCTTGCGACTTATATGCTGAGTTATTTCATGGGTTGTATTGATCTGTAAGGATAGAAGTTTTTGTATTAGCGCGCTTATTTAGTAGGGAGTGTTTAGTCGTGACGTGTGTGGTCATACACGTCATGACTTATGTTCTGAGTTATTTCATGGGTTGTATTGATCTGTAAGGATAGAAAATTTTGCATTAGCGCGCTTATTTAGTAGAGAGTGTTTAGTCGTGACGTGTATGACCACACACGTCACGACTAAACACTCCCTACTAAATAAGCGCGCTAATGCAAAAACTTCTATCCTTACAGATCAATACAACCCATGAAATAACTCAGCACATAAATCGCAAGCTCCTGAGGATGGATGTATTAACATCTGAAACATGTTGAGCATTAAATAAAGAAATAATAAAGCAAGTGACATCAAGTTGGTCTCTCTTTACTCAACTATCAAGATGATGCACGTTTCAATCGTTTCACCATTAAACTTATTCACGCACAATAGATGGACTGATATCTGTGGCTGTCCAGGACAACAAGCACCCAGAAGAGCCACACTGTTTCGTTACCAGTAAGCTGCGCTTGCTGTGCGGCAAAAGAAACGAACGCGCCTACCATATTCGATTTCTGACACAACTGACGATATAATGTTGAAATAGTCGCGCGTCCAATTCGAAAAAAAAAACCGCACAGACATGATTTCGACGAGGTCAAGCCAACTGCAACATGATGTCCAGCGTGACATAATTATTATAGCAATCTTACACTCACACTTCATAAAGAAACGACAGTATAGGTAAAAGAAGTAAATTCATTTCTATAGTAAAACCAACCAGATGCACCAATGTATCAAATTATTTTATTTTGGAATGAAACTCTACATGTTTCTGACGGTCTTTCCGTCCATCATCAGGAGTTCAAGACTGTACATACAACAACAGGCATATGTACAGTCTGGTACGCCTGATGATGGACGGAAAGACCGTCCGAAACATATAGAATATCATTCCAAAATAAAATAATTTGATACATTAGTGCATCTTGTTTGTTTTACTATAGAAATATATTACGATGCACGGACCTATGAACGTCAAATTTGCAGTACGTTCATATTCATGCCTGTTTGGATTAGACGGACCAAACGGATGATGCTGTTTTGATAAATAATATTAGTTTATCAGCATAGTCGTTGGAATCCCAGGAACTGTGTGGGCAGGGTGCATGTCGTATTAATGTTAGTGCAAGTGGTACGGTAAAGTAACCACCGTGCTTTAGACGGCTAACACCTGTCCTCTGGAACTGACAGCTTCTCGCGTTTTGCGGCCTGTCTGGTGAGGCTAACGAGAGAGTTTTCAGGCTAATGCCATAGACGCGCCTCCATAACTCAGTTTCCTCATTTAGACTTTTATTCCAACTAATGCCATCACATGAACATGACAGTTTTGTACATACAGCGACTGCCCCTGCACAGTGTTGTACACAGAGTAGACAGAACAAACGTTGGTGGTTCATGAAGCAGACAACGTTTTGTTCTTGATTTATTGCTTTCAGAGACAAGTAATTAGGAACACGTAAAATAATTCACGTGTCTATTTTGGATTTGGTGTGAAAAATGAAATAATAAGACAGCTTGAAAAACCTAGCTGTTGAAAGGAAAATAATATTAAGTTTATCTTAAATATAATACGAGGGAAGTGGAATGGATTTACCTGGCTCAGTGGAGGGCTCATGTAAACGTGGTGATGACAACTTTAAGTCCCTTAAAATGAAGAGGATTTTTCGATTGTCTGAGAAAGCCTTAGCTTCTTAAGAAAGGTTCTTGTCTATGGAGGTCAAATATACATTGTTCCAACACACCACATTCCTGGCCTTTGCTTTAGTGTTACAGCCAGTATAGAAGGAATTTATGAATATGAATGGCAGGCACGTTATCAATTAAATACCTTCATTTCAAGTCAAGGACGTTTATGGAATAACAGTTCGGTGTGCTTAACATATTGCATGTCAAGTATTACGCCGTGATTGTACTGCAAATACTTCAGCAAGTATAGAATGCGGGTAATCTAACCGAGGGCTGTAGGAGTTACGGTAGAGATACTACGCTCTGCCAACACTGTGTTGAGATCGCAGGCATAAAAATTTGCACACAGATAACTTTAAACCAAATGCGTGCAAAGGAGACGAACAATTAGCAGACCGCACGGATTGACGGCCCAGAAAAATAAAATCTTCAGTACACTCTATCAGGTACTAAATCTGGCTGGGATTTTGTGACTGCTGCTGACTTTATTATTGAAGAGATAAAAATTAAATTAACAAGACAGGCAACATAGAGATAACGGAAAACATGCGAATTCGCATAAGCATTCTTGCTGTGGAAAAGCAATAAACATTATATATTATATGTGTCGGTTTCTTGTCTTAGATTTCCGGCATGCAAATTGCATATTTTATAAGCCGTATTACATTGTCATCTGTGGCCTGCCCAGCTCTACAGCTGTTGCCACACTGTCTCATAAAAGGCACAGTGTTCGGGGAAAAGATTTATGGAACATAAAAGTGCGTTTTGATTTTCCTTACAACATTGGTCTGAAATATTTTCTCATTCTAAGAATAATTCAGCTACATGTTATTAAATTACATAGGTCTTCCTCAGACTTTTTTAATTTAAATTTTCTATATACATTTTCGAAACTCCTTCAAATACAAAATTTCACGAAAAATCGTCCAGTGGGAGCCGATTTCCACAACAGCACCTATATTATATTACTGGCCTTCCTTTAGTGTTACAGTCAGTATATAAGGAAACTGTGAATATGAATAGGCATGAGAATAGACAGAGGGAGGGATATATGTTACAAAGTTAATAATCGCCTTTTCCTACTTTGCAAAATCGCCTAAAAGCTGGCTAATTCAACTGAATAATTGAAGGAAATGTCTAGCGAATACGTAATGCAAGGGGGGTGGCTGAACACCTTCCAGACTAAGTGAAGTCACTAAATTTATAACTAACTGAGCTGCTACTTGTGTTTAATCTTCAGAATTTTTCTTTAAGTACATGACTGACTAAAGTCATTCAGTAAAATGACTTATTGTGTTAGGGACGATTACTAAACTTTCATCTTGAAACACTTTCTACGTTACAGATGACAATATTTCTTTTTCACGTTAGACATTCTTTCAAATTCCTGGCCTGAATTTACTCCGTTCTTTGAGATTATTTGCACAAAAATGAAAAATTAAATTAATTACATTTTGGTTCCACAGCAGCAACAGAGAATGTAGCCATGGAGATACATAAGCAGGAGAAAGTTCATTAAACAGTTGATATACTTTGTAAGTAGTCAAATCCAGTACAATGAGACAAACTGTACATTCACTGTATCAACGGAAGCTGTAATGGCTTAGATTCCAGTGTTGGACACTGCGTAATAATAACTATGCGGGGAATCCAACTACTGCTTCTAGATTTATTTACGTGGATCGGATGAGATCCGGATGGCAAGGTTTCCTCCCACAAAGCAGATGTATATGAAGCCTGATACATGGTGATGCTTTTAATATTCCACTCTGCTATGGCAACAGGACGCATAGCTTCTGTTTGCTAATGAAACCAGCTTGTCGCGCTGCCTATAAAGCGCATAACACACCTAACCAAACACAAGTCGCTTTCAGGTTCACCTCTCGAAAATATCGATTACCACTTGGCCAGTACTTCGTCCAAACTAGCTTTGGGGAGCAACGTGGTTGGAGCTTTGTCACTTCTTCACAGACCAACGCAACCAGCTTTGAGCTCAATGTTTGCTTCCTTCTAGGATGTGGCGTGGTGTTGTAGAGCAGTGAAAATAATTCTGAGGAATTCACTGCCCCTTTTTCAATACGTGTATAGAAAGCCTTCTTCCGAATCTTCGTAGATAAGAGTATGTACGGACCTGCGTGGAGTTACACCATAAAAGAAAGCAATACGTGTAGTAACTAACAAAACACCTCATTGGTCACACCAATCAGTTAATTTTCAGTTAATTCTATATGGGAAAAATTTAAAGAAAGAAAAAATTGAAGAAACATAGGGTTATATGGAAAGAAATGCTGTTCAAGAGAACATGGTAAAACCTGGAATGATGGCGGAAGAACAGAACTGAAGTTAAATGGAAAAAGAAGAGTGGATTCTTTCCTAACTCCGAAGAAAGATTGGGTAATTCAGGTATTTTCAACATTGAGGTTGGCCTCTGCGTTGCCTACGTTGTGTCCTTGCATACTGTAACAACAAGACACACACCACTTTAGCAACACGGTTTTCTGCGTATTTTAGAAAGTTCTTAGAAAGACCAGCGGTTGGAATTCGGCGATTCAGGTTTTATATTGGAGAAGGAATGTGTCCACTACGAGGTGATGGGATAACATTTCAAATATTTAAATATTTGCGACTCCAGACTCATTCTTGGAATGTTAGGAGCAAGGGATTTTACAGAAATTTAAGATTCTTTTGACTAGAGTTTTGTTAATTGGGGTTTACATGAAAAATATAAAGGATATGTCCCTTCTTTATTCATTTCCATTATTTATTAAATATTTAGTATGGTGCCATAAAACAAGATTATCAAATGTATATTATAAACAATATTGAAAAGGACGTCGAATAATATTTTAGTTAATAAATCTGCTATTGATAAAGAGAATTTATAAATTTGTGTACTGGAGTATTCATAGAGGAAGATAAACTTAAACATGTCTCACAAGGAAAAATTTATTTTGAAGTATCAGGTTTTTAGGGTTGTAAATATTAAGGTTAAGATATTCTTCAGTTTAGCACCGTTGAGTTTGTCAGGTAGACATAACAACGTTTAAGTCGATATTCCTGCTGCCGTCTTTCGTAGAAGGAGTGACGACATGGAAGATGAGTATAGTAGTTGAAGAATAAAAGACCAACTTGATGTCATTTTTTATTTTATTTCACTTCTTATGTGTTCAACATGTTTCGGAAATTAATATATCCATTGTCAGGAGCTTGCGACTATTCTGTTGAATTACCACATTGGTCGTATTGTTCTTGGTTCGATGTGTGTTGGAGTTTCGGCGTGGTTGGGTTGGAGTGGTATCCGTGTTGCAGGCTGCTTCAGCCTGCCACACGGATACCACTCCAAACCAACCACACCGAAACTCCAACACACATCGAACCAAGAACAAGACGACCAATGTCGTAATTCAACAGAATAGTCGTAAGCTCCTGATGATGGATATATTAATGTCCGAAACATGTTGAGCACATAAAAAGTGAAATTCAGCCTGCAACACGGATATTACTCCAACCAAACCACACCGAAACTCCAACACACATCGAACCAGGAACAATACGACCAATGCGGTAATTCAACAGAATAGTCTCAAGCTCCTGATGATGGATATATTAATGTCCGAAACATGTTGAGCACATAAAAAGTGAAATTCAGCCTGCAACACGGATATTACTCCAACGAAACCACACCGAAACTCCAACACATATCGAACCAGGAACAATACGACCAATGTGGTAATTCAACAGAATAGTCGCAAGCTCCTGATGATGGATATGTTAGTGTCCGAAACATGTTGAGCGCATAAGAAGTGAAATAAAATAACAAGTGACATCAAGTTGGTCTTTTATTCTTCAACTATAACAATGATGCAATAAGCATAAGATGAGGGTAGTAGTTTACACTCAAATGCTACATGTCTTTACACTGCATTTTACAGACAATACCGTGTTTAGTAACATACAATGATACACTCTCCAAACATTCACTAAAGCAAATTTCTAACGCAACAAAGCACATTCTTGGAAATTCAGATAATCACTGGGTTGAATAAGGATGAGGAAAGACCATAACTAGACTAATGTTTTATTGCCTTACACACAGAAAAATGTCAGAGATCTTTTTCTGGTCCTCCTTAATCTATTTCACGCCAAAACACTTTATTCTACACAAATTACTTTTTTGTTACTAAAGTTCCCCCCAGTTTAGTTTTACTTACCAAAATATCCCACCAATTTCCCTCATTCTCTTAGCCCAGCTCCCATAACGGTGTTACGAACCGTGTGCAGTCAGAAGAGAGCTAAGCCCTTCCGGCCTATTACGCAGCGTGTAGCAATAATTCCTTTCCGACTTTCTGGGAGAACCTCGCATGTGTCCCACCTTCAGTTGACCCTTGGAGATGGGATAGTTAGTTTGTCCCGAAATGTCGGTACTGCTACAAGCAATGTAAGCGCCCAGAAGCACGCAGTTATAATCTACTTCGTTTTGGTAGCCAGAAATCTCGCGTGTGTGCAGTGAATTTAGAGAAAATATTGTACGCTGCATATATTTTGAGCGGCATCACTATGGAGACGGTTCAATAAAGACGTGGATCAGTTCCAACGGTCCGGCCTGAGCCAAGTTTCTGGAGAAGATAATGGTAAAGTGGAGAAGGAGGAACAACATAAACTGATCAGATTGTCCAAAAATTAAATTACCTTTTGTAAGAGGAAGCAAAATTTTTTGGCTACGATCTCTTCGCGAATGAAACAGTTTTAATGACAGTAGAATAAAGAGACATACAGTACGTGTTTTATTCCGTCCAGGGTCTTGTTATCAGTTTTAATCATACGACCTTCATATGTTTATAACCTAAATATTTATTTGTGATATTTAACTCATTTTTGCCTCAATGTTTGTTTATACATCTTCACAAACCAACATTTCTGTTGAATATTTTAAAGTTCTCTCAGCACGTCAAGAAAATTACTGGAGTTTTTGGAAGTCCTGAATTTATTACCGTTTTCATATCAGCGTCCAGTTGATCACTATCATGCCCATATGGATTTAGTTAACACACAGCTTCTTCAGTATCCATTTTAATAATACACTCCCTTCAATGCACAGCACAGTCAAAGTCAGGTCTTCACATGAGATTTTCCCAACTATAACAATACTGGCTTTCCTACATGTTATTTTAAAGCATAAAATAAAGAATAAGCGCATAATACAGGCTGAAATAAACCTTCAGTGTAAAAGTGATATCGCGCTACAACTAATGTCATTCTATTCTGTCGCGCTATCACATATCACCACAGCCCATAGTTGTGTTGTTTCGGTTACGTAAACATAAACGTTAGTTAGCTGCAAACAAACAAACAATTTGCCCATTACGGTCTGACCTCTTTCAGTTTCGTGACCCCAAGGGCACGTGCGATGCTCGACTGCCTCGCTACTGAAGAATTTCCATTTGATTGCCAATTGCTTAGTGCATTTAAAGAGGCAGCGACGACTGGTAGAGAGCATACTGTGTAGAAATTTACATAAAACGCTTAGGATCTTCAGTCATTACGTGTATTAATTAGTAGTTACGAACAGAAACACACATTGAGAACAAGAGAAGGAACACTGGGTCGGTACTGCAGTATCAACCTCTAGAGGGAAACTTCCTCTGGCTTTCAATATGTTCGCTTAATTCATATTTTTATGCTGCTGAATTTAGTTTCTTGCTCCAAATGTAACTTCTTTTGCAGAAATGATTAAGGTATGGAGGGTAGAAGTGATTGTGGACGTGTGTTTTATACAATTCCAATTTGAAATTTCAATGGATTTTGCAATGATATTTAACGATGTTTTCTTTATTTAAATTAGTGTTAAAAGAGAAAAAACAAACGGGTTAAATAATAATGACGATAATTATAATAAACTTTTCGACAAAGCAGTGGAGCTTCCTTTTGTGTAGCAGAACAAGCCATTCATCATTATGGTGTGTACCTACAAATGTGCTGCACAAATATTCCTGGAGAATCGAAAACGGGTGTTAACCATTACCCTGCTAATGTGGAGAATATGGTGAGCTCCTAATAATGCCAGCAAATAGCAGATGGGATTTAACTGGGCGTTTAGAGGGTTAATTCAACTTTAAAGTTTGGGGGCAGGATTAAAGACTGCTGCATCGCGAATAGAAATGTTGAATCAAGAAATTTTTACATGAAACTCACGCAACAATAATATTGGAAACCTTCGCGATAGCGTTAACGGCATATCCTACTGTAGTTCCATAAAGTACAAATGGCATGTAATGAAGTGCCCAAGAAAATATTGGTATACAAATGTTGGAGGTAAAGCAATCCCTAAACACGCCTAGATAGGCCCTGAGGATTACAGGAAGTTGAGGTTCCCAGATTTCAAGAAAATTGGCACATGATGGTGCATGGTTAACATCGTTACACACCGGCCGCCTTTACCCCTCAGGAAATATTCCTGTTATTCATTTCTATTAGAGGCTGAGTCGACCCCAGGGACACAGTGAGGCCGGAAGGTTTATATCAATGAAAAATTCCAATGACACCGTCGGGAATCGACCTTCCGACTTGTATCGCAGTTTCTCCAACAACTGGGCTACCGCGTGCCCCAATATCAAGGATAAGATATTTAAAATTATTGGGTGATTAATATCTTTGTCTTCAACATGTAAACATGTGACCTTGTACTGATACGATAATGGAGTCTATGATATACGACAAGTGTTGCTATGGGTAGAAAATAGATACACACATATCTCGATGGAGACCGTCTGTATCTTCATCACGCTTTGTGGCCTTCGCATACTTAGGTCAGGGACTAATTGAGCTGTCGGTGTATCGAGGTTTAGCTGTACTTAACAAGATTTACATCTGAAAACCACTTAGAAGTGGTCATTTGCAGATACAGAAAGAAAGCGGAAGATAACGTAAGAAAAATCTTAAAGATGAGATGATGGCATGTTGTATTGACTTTGTTGTGCTATCAGAGAAGTAGTTAGGGAAATAGTTTGTGGGAATGGGAGATGGTTGTCAGTGGGTCTGTATTTGGTGGAGAATGTCACTGCTATTAAATACATTATTGTCTAATTTTTAAAACATTCAACAATCTTCTCTTAATTATAATAGATTGACAGATTCTGAGGCTTCGTCTTATTTTCAGAAACTTGTTAAGTTTCTACTCAAACCAACCTTTTCTCCCCCACCGAATTATACTGAACGGACAACTAAACGAAGTGGGTAATGCAAAGTAAACTGAACGAAGTTTCAAGACAGCAAACTTGTTATTTTGTCAAGATTAGCGACTATACACAACCCATCTTGAGGTTTATATAAATCTTTCTCACAACAGAATCATCTGGAAGGGATTGAGGGGGGGGGCCGCGAGAAGAGAGTGCGTATAGGTTTTTGATTTATGATCCCTCAGGCACAGAAGATGCCGAGACTATAAAATCATTAGACTTAACAAGTTTTTCAATTAGCTGTATCAGTTAAAACTATCGAAGAAGAAACTTCAGTACAGGGATGTGTTTGAAGTTTCTTCAGACTGAGTTCAAGTCAAAGATGGTTGAAATACCTAGAAGCGAAATATACTGCCGTGTATCTCTGCCACTATTCTTAATTGTAGTCACATATTTTGTTCGCCAACTTTGCAGCCAGTGAGGGCCTAGTTGAAGGGGGAAGTTTGCGTAAAGAAGTTATTCATACTTGATAACAGAAATTTACAACAGGGTTTGTTAAATAAAAATTACAACAAGAAATTAATCACCCTTTTCCAAGAATATGTCAAATAATCGTTAAGAAGATCTTAGCAGAATTTTAAAATAAAAGAAATGTTGTGAAGAACATAAGAATTGTCCATACCAGTACACAGCCTAGTGTAAGTAGAGACAGACCAAGTTTCCTTTGTACTATACGAAACATCACGTCACAAATGCGTGGGATAGATCAGTGGCGTATCTGGGGGTTGGGGGTTCAACTCCACCCGAAATTCCGAAGCCCCTCCAAAATCGTGCCGAACTCAACCCGACTGTGAAAACTGTTCAAAATTGCCGAATTTGGGAAGCCAACACCCCAAGATGTTCGGAAAAAAAGGCAGTAAAATTCTGAAACTACCGTCGGTTCGCAATTGTTTTACATTAGCAGTGACAAATAAATTGGTTGTCATCACAAATAGTCTTAAAGTACCAAAAATTATGAAAATTGTACTATATAAAATGAAATTTCTTGTACCAAATTACAGCTGCCTCCAGAACCCCTGACAAATGGACTACCACCTCAGATCCCCGTTCTATCTGTCCTCTGTCCTCAAATCAATTTGTTGAACCCCCTCCCCCCCTTCTGAACAAAATTCCTGGGTACGCCACTGGGATAGGTGGATGTGCAATTCCACATATTCGCAACATATTCGTAAACTCGAAATTCGATGAAAATAAGAGTGTTTTCTTTACACTCTGATCCTTGTAAAACTATTATAATTGAGTAGCAAGGATGTTGGATGGGCTGCACAATCTGTCTGGAGGCTCCTGAGAAAGATAAATCTGCTACTCTTGTCGGAAATCGAAACGTTGTTCGTTTATAATAAAATCTATAAAAGAGCGCTAATTTTGTAAGTTACGTACTTGATAAAAAAATTTCAGTACATTTTTTAATGCCAAGTTAATATAGCAGAACGTCAGACGTAACGCCTTACCTTAAATGAAGTAATAACATAGAGGTGAATACTCTTTAGAAAATGATAATTCTTAAGTAGGTCAATAAATTAGCCTTTTATGGAAATATCACGTTTATTACCGCCCTCATAATGCCCTGCTGATGAACTCTATACCGGACAGGTTATATGAAGTCCACATATTTTAAACTCTTCTCTAATACAAGACAAGATCTATGTTTTGGGATATGTCATTAACATGTTAAGCTGCTGTTGTTATTTACGGATTTAATATAGCAAGTTGCCTAAGCGTTCCACCCTTTCACTAGTCAAATAGGGAACTGAAAGCCTATATGGGAATGTACGTACTAGAGGTGAAGTGGGTACTTGTACCTGCAAACCTCTACACCAGTAATTAAAAAATACAAAGAAATAAGTTTAAATGTGTATAATGTTAGAAATATGTAGGACATTAAGGAGGAAACAATTGCATGTTTAACATACTAATTTACATAAATCCTGAAAAAGTAAATAAGTCAAGGCAAAGGAAATAAAGATTACTAAAAGCAATAATTAATAAAAGTTATAGAAATTTATAAATTGTCAGTTAATAGAATACCTTTAATTTTAAAAATATTTGTGTGTATGTAACGCAGAGTTTGAACATAATATTTGTGTATGTGTAACACAGAGTGTTAACATAATATTATCCACTGAACAAATACTAAAGAGAAGAAAAAGAGAAAAACGGGCAAAATTACAGTGCAAACAGGATTTTATAAGATATTCCTTAAACATCAACAAATATCTATAGTTTTAAATAATAAGCATTAAAATAGTTAAATAGATTTTTACAATAATGCACTTCCTAGATAATCACTTTTCATATACAGCGTGACTAGATGCATAAGAATGTAATATAATGAAAAACTGATACGTTGAGTTTAAGTAAGATTAGTAATGAAAATTTGATATATTATATTATATTATATTATATTATATTATATTATATTATATTATATTATATTATATTATATTAAAATTCATTGTTGTGACTTAGGTAAATTAATAATTTGGTAATAAACATTTCGGAAAGGCAGGTAGAATTTAGTGGGTGGAAGATAAACGGTCTTTGTCGGAGTTATAGTTTTTAAACGCCGTATTTTACAGCATTCTTTCATGAATACATTGATTATATAATACTTCCTTACACGTTCCCCTCAACTATCTGTGTTAGGAGAACACTGCAATAAAATAAGACCAAATGGCACACTAGAGCTTTCTTCTCATCCACAGAGATGCATTTTTCCCCATTATCCTAAAGAAAAAGCTGTAAAAATATATGATCTCTTCCCGAAGAATTTTGCATAAATCTTCGCCTTTTGGATTAGCTTAATATTTCAAGGCAGACGACTGGTCTTACAGTAGTTTACATCGCAGTGCAGGTGGTCACAGACGAGTTCTTTACGAGCGAAAACATAGATATTAAAAAAAAAAAAACTTTGTAGAATAGAGTGCATTAGGGGGACGAAAACAGGGGCACACTGAAGCTGACACAACACCCGTAAAAACTGTATGCAGCGGGCAACAGAACACCATTAAAGTATACAAACTCCAAGGATGTAATGTCGTATATTTGGTAGACGGTGCAAACATTTCTGAAGCAGCTGCTGCTTCTATCGGTAATCTGCACTGCGCAGACGAAGGCAGGAAGCTTCTCCTAAACAACGACTGTTATGCCATATATTGTACTGCCTCAGGCCTCAGCATATCACAGCCTTAATACACTTAGAGTCAATTCCGGTAGGCGTGCAGTCTACGACATAGGTCAGTAGCTGCTTGATTGTAGGAACCGCGGTTTCGAATCCCTCTGAGAGCTTGGACTCTCGTCTCGTGTGCTTGCTGTGTGTTGAATAGGTAGCGTCCTCTGAGACAATATGATTACTCGTTCTGAGAAGTCCTATTTCATGTGGTAAGTTTGTTTGTGTGATCTGGAAATCTTGAATTCAGGCAACCTATTTCCGAGTTGGATTTTGTGCCACAGAAGAATACGTGTTTGATGAGATACCAAAACCCCATAACGCATACGGAATTCTATTTATTATCGTCGAATTATTTCCATGACTTGTAGAATGTAGAGCAGAATGTCACATAAACACGGAACAACAAATGAAATTAGCCTGATTTACTCGTCCTTTACGAGAAATATGCACTTATAATAAGTATGGTTATACAGCCTACCGAATTTAAATCTGCAGTTTAAAAGGTGTAATTAAATATTTTCAAGACCAATAAAATAACACAAACTCTTTTACATAAATTATTCAAAATTTCAGGACACAACTGATTTTCAGGCCTCATTGATACGTTTCTGTAAGATGAGGGTAAGCGAATTTAGTCGCTAATTGAGTTAAGTCGATCCACAGACCCGTAGCTTTGCGTCAAATAACAACCAGATGCTTCAAACACTACGATAAACGTTACACTTTTTCATATTTCCTTTAAGTAAAATACAAAAATAATAATGTTTTTACACAGAACGTGCTCACTGAGACAGCATCTTCCTAATCCGTATAACAATGTACAATAAAACTAAAAAGTGGCCTAAGGAAACTGTGAACGCTGTTCTCTATAACCAGAGTTGCCCACTTACCTTAAAGGTGTGTTCTTCCTGGTAGGATACACTGTAGCAGCAGGTTGTCACTGACCCCTTACTACAGGGGACTAGGGAACATGCCTTTACGTTTGACAAATCTGGGAACAGAAATACGTGATTATTGTAATTTGCTGCTCACAGAAATATATATTTTACAATTCATGGAAGGTTAATTTTATGGCGGCAATAAATGTGAAGCTGGCTGTCTGCTGAGATGTGACGTCGTGTAGTCTGGTAGAAGTGACTCGACATTTTAGAGGATCCTGTCTTCCTTTACACTGAAGATAAATGTTGCAATGCCTTCTGAAAGACCGTGCACGGAGTTAGATTTCAGAAGGCAATAATATATATAGGAAATCTTAATTTGAATATGTGAATTATATCCAACTGGTGGGTGGCTATTTAACATCATACTTTCTACGTGTTTTTTTGCTTATAACATTCCAGAAAATGCTTATCATGTGGAATGGACTTAAAGTAAAGAAGATGTGTATTCCAAATTATTATCAACCTATTCCATCAGTAGGCCTTAGGCAAACACTGAGGAAGCTTATTAGACTAGTTACACTGTAGGTCAATCACAAAGCCGGGATATGTTTTCTCACATCACACTAGGATATAAATGAAGAGTAAACACTAGGGTCATCAGTTAGTAAAACAGCTAATCAGCTGGCCAAATTCGAGGTATTTTAGGGAATTCAAAGATTCACAATATTCCGACACAACTCAACAACATATTTCCTATCAGATCCAATTCAGTACTTTATTATTCTCCTATCCGCCAGTTTGTCAAACAAAATTCACCTATATTGACATAAGCTACCATATGGGTTCTACGTGCCTGGTTCTTCTCATGTTTTGAATTGCGCATCCTTACTGTAGATCACACCTACACACAAACCTACTTATTTATTTACTTACTTACTCCATGGGGCAGAGTCCTTCTTGAGAAGCTAACTGTTTCTGCAGCTAGTCAAGAAATTCCCCGCACTTTATGGAACCCGAAGGTTCATCACCGTATTCACAAGTGCCCGTCATCTGTCCCTATCCTGAGCCAACTCCATGCAGTCTCCACCCCCTCCCACTTCCCGAAGATCCATCTTAATATTATCCTCCCATCTATTTCTAGGTCTCCCCAATGGCCTCTTTCCCTCAGGTTTCCCCACTAGAACCCTGTGCACACCTCTCCCCTCCCCCATACGTGCCACATGCCCCGCCCATCTCATTCTTCTCGATTTTACCACCCGCACAATACTGGGTAAGGAG
>Ga0123355_10007807_pt1 | contig 16103 bp, 15 predicted proteins | sample TergutEmb28metaG_3_FD_89872 | JGI IMG/M metagenome (GOLD analysis project Ga0123355, IMG submission 89872) | Embiratermes neotenicus P1 segment gut microbial communities from Petit-Saut dam, French Guiana - Emb289 P1 | ecosystem: Host-associated > Arthropoda: Insects > Digestive system > Gut ...
ACTTACCACGAGAAAAACGTGTAGATATAGGTTTAACTTATATTTTTGGCATAGGACGTTCTAGCGCAACTCGTATTGTTAATGAAGCAAAGGTGTCTCCTGAAACTAGGGTTCGTGATCTTACAGATGACGAGGTTATTCGTATTCGTGATATCATAGAAAGTACTCAAATGGTTGAGGGTGATCTTAGACGAGAAGTCGCTTTAAATATTAAACGCCTAGTAGAGATAGGCTGCTATAGAGGAATTAGACATCGTCGTGGCTTACCGGTTAGAGGACAGCGTACTAAAACTAATGCACGTACCAGAAAAGGCAGAGCCAGAACAGTTGCTAACAAGAAAAAATAATTTTATCATGCAATTATAGAATTATGTTTATTTTAAAGTAGGTTTGTAAAGGAGAAAGTAAATGGCAAAAAAAGCGTCCAGAAAGACGACTACCAGGAGAAAGCGCGACCGTAGGTTTGTGGATCGTGGTCAGGCCCATATACAGTCGTCATTTAATAATACTATCGTAACGATAACAGACGCAGCAGGTAATGCTCTTTCTTGGGCTTCTGCCGGACAGATGGGCTTTAGGGGCTCGCGTAAGTCTACTCCTTATGCTGCTCAGATGGCAGCAGATACAGCGGCTAATGCTGCTAGAGAGTACGGGCTTAAAATGGTAGAAGTTTTTGTTAAAGGCCCGGGAAGTGGCAGGGAAGCGGCTATTCGTGCATTGCAGGCAGCAGGCTTAGAAGTGACGATGATTAAAGATGTAACGCCCGTTCCACACAACGGATGTCGTCCGCCTAAGCGTAGAAGAGTGTAAAGGAGACTGAATACATGGCAAGATACACAGGCCCAGTGTGCAGGCGATGCCGCAGAGAGGGCGAAAAGTTGTTTATTAAGGGTGAAAAATGTAACAAAAACGTTTGCCCTATTAATAAAAGGCCAACTGCGCCCGGCCAACACGGTACGTCTCGCAGAAAGCTATCGGAGCATGGTATACAGCTACGCGAAAAACAAAAAGCGAAGCGTATTTATGGCTTATTGGAAGCTCAGTTCCATGGCTACTATGAAAAAGCAAAAACGATGAGAGGCATTACAGGTGAAAATTTGTTACGTCTTTTAGAAATGCGTTTGGATAACGCAATGTATAGGCTTGGTTATGGTCGTTCACGTACAGAAGCTAGGCAAATTGTGCGCCATAACTTAATATTGGTCAATGGCAAACGCGTCAATATTCCTTCATATCAAGTTAAAGTAGGGGATGTTATTGAGGTTAGAGAAAAATCTCGTAATCTTCAACGATTTAAAGATGTGCTTGAAGTGACAGATTCCAGAATTATACCTGAATGGTTAAATGCAGAGCACGAGCATTTACGCGGCACAGTACTGGCTGTTCCTACAAGGGAGCAAATTACAGTACCAATACAAGAGCAAATAATTATTGAGCATTACTCTAAGTAATAGTTTATAGTGATTTCATAGCTAATGTTAACTAAGGAGGTTTGCTAATTGTTCGAGTTTGAAAAACCTCGCATTGAGATAGCGGATAAGTCTCAAGACGGAACATATGGCCGTTTTGTAGTAGAGCCGCTGGAACGAGGCTACGGTACAACTTTGGGTAACTCTTTAAGAAGGATACTGTTATCTAGCCTGCCGGGAGCCGCGGTAAGTAATATTAAGGTAGATGGAGTACTACACGAATTTAGTACAATACCCGGCGTAAAAGAGGATGTTACTGAGATTATTCTTAATCTTAAAAACCTGGCAATAAGGAATCATAGCGATAGTCCAGAGCCTAAAATCGCATACATCGAAATGTCTGGTGAGGGAGCAGTTTACGCTCGGGATATAAAAGTAGATTCGGATATAGAAATAGCTAACCCGGATTTGCTTGTAGCCACTTTAAGCGGCGAAAAAGATTGTAAGCTTGATATTGAAATAACCATAACTAAAGGCCATGGCTATGTAGGTGCTGATAAAAATAAAAAGCCGGATCAAGCCATAGGGGTTATTCCTGTAGATTCTTTGTATACTCCTGTGCGCAAGGTTAACTATTCTGTGGATAATACCCGTGTTGGTAGTGTTACAGATTACGATAGTCTTACCTTAGATGTATGGACAGACGGCACAATTACACCCGATGATGCCGTAAGCCTTGGTGCTAAGATTCTTACAGAGCATCTTAGTCTTTTTGTAAATTTATCAGAAGTTACAAGAAATTCTGAGGTTATGACAGAAAAAGAAGAGGGCAAAAAAGAGAAAGTTTTAGAGCTTACTATAGAAGAGTTGGATCTTTCTGTAAGGTCGTACAATTGTCTAAAACGCGCAGGAATCAACTACGTTGAAGATTTGGCGAACAAAACAGAAGAAGATATGATGAAAGTTAGAAACCTCGGCCGTAAATCTCTGGAAGAGGTATTGAATAAAATGGCAGATTTAGGGCTAGCCCTTCAGCCATCTGAGGAGTAGAAAGGAGGATTAATATGGCAGGATATAGGAAGCTTGGACGTACTACATCCAGCGGCCGTAAGGCTATGTTAAGAAGCCTTGCTACCAATTTGCTATACCATGGCAAAATTACTACTACAGAAGCCCGGGCAAAAGAAGTACGCCGTCAAGTTGAAAAATTAATTACCCTAGCTATAAAAGAGCGTGATAACTTTACTGAAGAAACCGTATCAGCCAAAGTTCCACAAAAGGACACCAATGGCAAGCGTGTAAAAAGAGAAGAAAATGGCCGACGCGTAACGGTTTTTGATGAAATAGAAAAAACGATTAAAAAGGATATGCCTTCTCGCCTAAATGCGCGCCGTAAAATTTTAAGTGTTTTATATCCCGTTACCGAAGTGCCGGCAGACGGCCGTAAGGTAAGGAGTCTTTCAAAAAAAGTTGACATGGCAGCAAAAATGTTTGACGAGATAGCACCACGCTACACTAATCGCAATGGTGGTTATACCAGAATTGTGAAACTTGGGCCACGTAAAGGCGATGCCGCCGAAATGGTTATAATTGAGTTAGTGTAATAAGTGAACTAGTTCACATATATTTGAGGCGTCTCTTTGGGACGTCTTTTTTTGTTTTATTCACTTAACATTTGAGAGGAAAATTATTATGAAAATCACAAAAGTTACAAAACGTAACATACTATTTACAGTACCTGAAAACAACGAAGGAGGGTATGTTCATATGGGCGTAATCCTTGGTGAAAAAAACAACTATATTGTAGATACGGGAATGGGCGAAAGTAATGTTAAAGCCATGTTAGAGTATATCGGCAACGATACTAAGCCAATAATTGTTATTATTACTCATGCACATTGGGATCATTTTCTCGGTAACTCTGCATTGAAAGATAGAGTTATTGTTTCTCATAAACTGTGCCGCGAAACTATGGAAGAAGAATGGGAAACAAAAACTCAAGAGCGGATTACTGCTAATCAAGATTTCATTGACCCAGAGATTACTAAATGTCTGCCTAACTTAGTGTTTAGTGATTGCTTGCACTTTCCAGAGGACGGTGTAAGTATATTTCATACTCCGGGTCATACAGATAATGATATTAGTATATATGATGCTGTCAGTAAAATTCTATATATTGGTGATAGTTTTGGTGCGCTTGATGGAAAAGCTTATTTCTGGACAAGAGATAAAAAAGAAGCCGAGCAGTTGCTTGAAATTTATAAGCAATATGATTTTGAGATTTGTATACCTAGTCATTGTGAGCCTCAAACAAGAGATGTTATCGCTTATTTAGAAACTAGCTTGGTAAGGGATTTTGACAATTAGGAGAGAGATATGATAAAAGTAAAAAACTTAATGAAAAAATTCGGCGACCAAACCGTCTTATCCGATGTAACTTTTGAAGTTGCATCGCAAGAAATTTTTGCACTGCTTGGCCCATCGGGCGCAGGTAAAACCACAATTATAAATATAATAACTAAACAGCTAATACAAGATGCGGGCGAAGCAAAAGTAGAGGTAGAACCTAATCAAATGGGGTTAATGCTAGATGTTGGTGGATTGTACTCACATCTTAATTGCCTGGAAAATCTGAATTTATATGCGCGAATTTACAAATTGCCAATAAAAAGATCAATGGAAGCGTTAGAAAGTGTGGGATTGGGAGATTCTGCAAAAAAAGCTGTATCGACTTTATCTAGAGGAATGAGCCAGAGGCTTGCCTTAGCAAGAGCTATTTTGTATTCGCCAAAGTTGTTAATCTTGGACGAGCCCACAAGTGCGTTAGACCCAGGCACAGCCAGAGATATCTGTAAATTGCTACAAAAAATGCGAGAAGATGGCACTACTATCTTTTTGACTACTCACAACATGGACGAAGCACTTAAACTGTGTGATCGCGTAGCTTTGCTAAACAAAGGCGAAATTATCGCGCAAGATTCCCCAGTTGCATTATGCGAGCAAAATAACGCCATGCGAACCGTACCAGATTTAGAAGCCGTATTTTTACAAATGACAGGAGTTGAACTATGAATAATATAAAAGCCGTATTTATTAAGCAATTCCAAAGTCTTTTGAAAAATCCGATAATGCTTGCGCAGGCTTTTTTTTACATAATTTTGGTTTTGATAATCACCTTTTTGATTGGCAACGACGAAGTGAAAGATTGTAATGTATGTATTCCGGCCTATGTCTGTGAAACCTGTTTGACAGAGAATCCGCCATTGGATGTTCCTACACCTTCTCTTGCAGGCTTGTTTACTGTTATGTTTGTTGGTTTAGCTATGGTGGGTGCAGCTTCGGCATTGGTAGTTGAAGACAAAAAAACAATGAATCTGCGTTTTATGACTATGGCCAATGTAAAGCCTAAAGAATATTTGATAGGCACAGCCACAAGTATGGCTTCGCAAGCTTTAGTAGTGCTTATAATTTTCTCCTTGGTAGGTAGATATTTTGGCATAGAGATGTTATGGTTTTTAGCAACTACCGGTTCTGGAGCATTAGTCTCCATATTGTTTGGTATCACCTTAGGTTTATCTAAGTATCCATATCTGACTACACCTTTAAGCTTAATTGTGGGAATGGGGCCTATGTTATCTACATTTAATGAGAATCTTGCTCATTATTTGCGTTTTACTTATACTCAGCAGATTAACTTGGCTGTTAGTGATTTTCATTCAGATTATCCTTTAGATTTGAGTAGTAATTTTTTGATTATTGGGATTAATGGATTGGTTATTTTAGTGTTGTTTGTTTGGATGTTGAGGAAGGGAACTTTAGATTAAAGTAAGAGAAATTGAAAAAAAGGGCCTCCAACCAAAGGAAGACCCTAATACATAATCTAAAAATAATTCCCACCAGCTGCCCAATCAGGTAGCTCTACAAAATTGATATGCACATCAGCAGGTGGGATGCCTACAACAGATTCAATAACTTCAAAAAGTTTAATTGCAAACTCTTTTTTGCTTTCTGCAGGAGAGCTTTTGTAAAGCCTGATATCTACAAAGGCACCCTCATAAGCCTTTGTGTTTTTGTACATACTGCAACTATCTGAAATACAGAAAATTGTGTTAGATACATTTTTGCCCGGTATTAGTTCCATAATTTTTCCGATTTCAAGTTGCAAGGTGTTTTTTGTTGCTTCATCAGTTGGTTTTGACATACAAATGTTTACATGTGGCATAAAAATGCTCCTCTCATAATCTAGAGTTTTTTTAAAAATTAACGCTTTTCCCGCTCTTACCAGATTCATAAATGCCGTTTATTAATTTTTGAGTTACTATCGCTGCTTCTCCATCTATCTCTGGCTTTTCGCTTTTTTCCAGAGATTTATAGAATGCTTCTATTTGCTTAGAATGACTTACTCCCCAGTAGGATTTTGTGCCGGGTGGTAGGCTTTTATCATCTTCAGGGGTAGATTTTTTGATTGTTCCGTTTGCGTATTCTATTACTGCACTATCTCCTGTCATAGTGATGCGGCCTTTTTCGCAGATTAGCTCTAACATTACAGGTGCATCGTAAGGGAAGATAGTGGTTGCATAGAACGAAATTTTTACTTCTTCATCTGGTTTTCCGTAGACTATTATTCCTTCAGCGACGTCTTCAACTTCTATTGATGGATGAGCGCGGTTTGCTATTGATGCTTCTATGTAACTTGGATTGCCTCCCATAAAGTAGTTTGCTAAATCGAAAGTGTGGATAGACTGGTTGATTAATACGCCGCCACCTTCTGTTTCCCATTTGCCGCGCCAGCCGCTTTCGGTATAGTATTTTTCGCTTCTATGCCAGGTAACTTTTAGCCAGCCGTTTAGGACTTTGCCTAATGTCCCCGAGTCTAGGGTTTTCTTAATTAACTGGCTGCCTGGGTTGTAGCGGTTTTGGAATATTATGCCTAGGTTTACATCGTTAGCATGAGCTACTTTTATCATTTTTTCGGAATCCTCCATGGTGGTTGCCATTGGTTTCTCACATAGCACGTGGATTCCTCGTTCCATTGCGTATATGGCGGCTGGGGCATGTAGGTAGTGAGGCAGGCAGATGTGGAGTACATTGAAGCCACCGGCGTCTATCATGGATTCGTAGTTGGTATAGGGGGTAGCTGTTTGCCATTTTTGGGTTTTTAATGAGTCTGGATCACTTACTGCTGTTATTTGGATGTTTAGGTCGTTTAAAGCTGCTATGTGTAGTGGCGCTATTGCGCCACAGCCTGCTATGGCGGATTTAAACATAGTCATAGTTTTCTTCTCCTTGTTAGTGATTTTTCTTTAAATTTACAAGCATTGAGCGCTTATGTCAAAATCATCTACTACAACTTGTAGGGCACACTAAAAACAAACATACTTCCCTCGCCTTCTTTACTTTCTAATCGTACACTCCCCCCGTGGGCTTGCACTATATCCTTTACAATAGAAAGCCCTAAACCGCTGCCCTTCTTATCTTCATTTCTTGAACTATCTCCCTTAAAGAATCTTTCAAAAACTTTATCTTGATTTTCTTTTGCAATACCTGGGCCGTTATCTTGTACGGTTACATAAATAAAGTCTTCATCTACGTTTGTTTCTACTACAATCTCCCCTCCCGATTGTATAAATTTTGTTGCATTATCTACTAGATTATATACTACTCGCTGGATTTTGTCATAGTCTGCCCTCACTTTATCAGATTCGTGGGCAAAACGGCAATGCAATTGCAGATTTTTTTCTGTTGCCCGTGGTTCAAAGCTTAAAACAGTGCGGCGGATAAGGCCGTTTATGTCAAAGTTTGTATAGGTGATAGGCGACTCGTTTAGCACGTTTGTATCCAGCAGATTATTAGCAAGCTTTATTAGGCGATCTGTTTCGTCCATTACTATGCCAATGTAGTAAGGCGTTTTTTCTTTTGGCACAGTTCCATCTTCTATGGCTTGTAAAAAGCCCCGCATAGATGTAAGAGGCGAGCGTATATCATGGGATAAATTTGCAATAAATGCGCGGCGTACCCGCTCTTGCTCCTGCAGTCCTTCTGCCATGTGGTTAAATGATTCTGAAAGTTGGCCAACTTCATCTTTTGAGTTTACACTAATCCTTTTTTCAAAATCTCCGCCTGCTATTATTCTGGCTGCCTCGTTTATCTGATGCAGAGGACGGCTTATGGCTCTGCTGGATATATAGATTAGTATGCCGCCAAATAAAGCTGCCGCTGCAAGGCATAGCACTATAAAACGATATATTTCGTTAATTGCCGCTTCAATCTCTGCAACGGAAGTACCTACTAACACTGCCCCCACTACATGATCTGCAACACGAATCGGATGACCTACCGATAAAAATGGCTCTCTGTAAATACCATCTAAAGTCCCATAGCTTACTATACTGTAACCAGCCATCAAAGGTACTAGCTCTCTGTGCTCCATAGATTGGTGGTAATTTACCAAATCTTGCGAGGGCATTAGTGGATAAAACTCGTTACAAATAACTATTAACCGGGCATCTAAAAACTGTTGCATGTTAATTATCTCTTGGTTAAGTTGAATTACATTGAGTATTCCGTACTGAAAATACCTCTCTAAAGAGGCAGAAATACGCGCGCTGGAAGCATGTAGGGTTTCCTCTCGTTGCTCTATAAAATATGTGCGTATAACTTGTGAAAGGGTTACGCCTATCAACCCTAGGCTGATTATAAGTATCCCAAGATATAAAATTAATTGTTTGCGAAAAATAGTATTCATTTATTTAACCTCGTTTTTATGCTATACTATGGGAAATATTCTAGTGAAATTTTCAATATAAAATTAAAATTATCCTGTTAAAATACTTCAAGAGGAGCATACCACAATGTCGCGCATCACAAAAGTAGAAAAAGCTAAAAAAGCAGATTATCAAAAATTACTTCCTAGTATAGCCCTTTTTATCGTGGCTGCTATCGTCCCAATAATTGTAAGGCACGCTGTTATTACTCTTCCTCCAGAAATTGCAGAAATATTTAGAGAGCAACAAATGGGAGACATGTTCTCATACCACAAAAGTTGGGTAATAATCCTTTGCGCAGTTGCTCTGCTATTTCATGCAACTAGCGAATTACTTGTTAAATTTCCTGATTCTTACGAGCTAAAGGATAAAATAAAAACTCTATTTCGCGATCCTGTGATCGTAATAAGCTCGGTTTACTTGTTTTTTGTAATTATCTCAAGTATTTTTAGCGCTTATACTCAAATCGCCCTTTTTGGCATGTACGATAGGCGTGAAGGTCTTTTTGTGCAAATGGCCTATATCACAATATTTTTATCTACCATAGCCTATGTGAAGGATAGGAAAAACACAAATATATTGCTTATTGGCCTGCTTTGCTCTTCCTTAGTAATGGGGCTGGTTGGCTTTAGCCAGTTTATTAATCGCGATTTTTTTGCTACCTATTTTGCTGCCTGGCTAACTACTGGTGTAAGATACCATCAGCCGCCAGGGTATGATGAAATGATAAGGTTTAGCTTAACCCCTGGCTTTGCCATGGCTTACGGAACAAACTTTAACCCAAATACTTTTGGCAAAATTACAGCCATGCTTACGCCTTTGCTGTTTGCAGCTGCCTTTATTTCACAAAAGCTTGTGTTGCGTGTGTTATTTTTAATAGCCGGGGCACTTATGTTTATTGGGATAGTTGCAAGCCGTTCTGTAGGTGGCTTTATCGGCGGAGCCTCTGCCATAGCCATTATCATTGTAGTTTTGCTATTGCAAAAGGGAGTATTTAGTCGCAAAACATTTATTGTGCTTGGTATTGCTGCTATGGTGGCTTTAAGTTCGGGCTTTGTTTTGCGTGGCTATATTTATGAAAATTTAAGCTTTACACTAGGCCGCATAGCCGCTATTTTTGAAGCTCCGCCTCAAGATCGCTTGCCGCAATTTGAATTTAATGAAAATCGTCTTACTATGACAGATCGTGGACATACTTACCACATAGATTTTTCGGAAGCAGGGGACAGCCCCATTGTTACCTTGGCAGATGGTATAGATATAAACCCAGATATAAGAATTAATTCTGAAACCGGATTATCCTATTACACTTTTGCAATACCAGATTTTAGAAATATACACATAACACGATTTAACGATGTTTATGCGTACCGCGACATTCGGATGGCGGTCATGGATGGTGAGATACACATAATCTACCATACAATCTCTGTGACAAATCCTAACGATCCTATCCCGTCTTTTGGCTTTGAAGGTTGGGAAACTTGGGGATCTAACCGCGGATTTATATTTGCCCGAACAATCCCTTTGCTGCCCCAATCGTTGATCATTGGCAGTGGCTCTGATACTTTTATATTAAGATTTCCTCAACACGATATTGTCAGCAAAGCAAGATATTTTAACAATCCCAACATAACAGTAGATAAGGCTCATAATTTATATTTGCAAACAGCTATTACAACTGGGATGATATCTGCCCTTGCTTTAATTGCACTGTTTGGATATTACATTATCAGCAGCTTTTTGATTTTGATACGAAAAACTTCGCAAGATTTTTGGCTGCGCCTTGGGATATTAGCTGCAGTTGTTGCCTATTCTATTGCTTCTTTGGCAACAGATTCTACTGTATCTTCTGCCCCTATGTTTTGGATTATATTAGGAATGGGTTTTGCATTTAATAAGTTGGAGGCTACGAAATGAGTAAGGGTTCTAAAATCGCACTTTTTATAGTTTGCGACATAATTTTTATAAATGTTGCCTTGGTTTTTTCTGTGGCACTTTGGTATGCGGGGCTACTACCTGGTCCGTTCCGTGAAGTTATACCTGTGCCCATGGCTTCTTGGCACTGGCTTTTATGGATGGGGATTGCTGGCTCTGTTGTCAATGTTGCTTTATTGGCTGTTTTTCGGCTGTACGGCCAGTTGTGGAGATATGCCGGAGCAGATGAACTAATAAAAATTTTTACATCCAGCGTTATATGCATGGTTATTTTATTTTTATTGGATTTGGTTTTGTTAAGCCAAGTTTCTATTTTGCCTCGCAGAGTTTTTGTGGCGGCTTGGTTTATCTTACTTTTAGCCAGTGTGGCATCTCGTTTAGGAGAACGTATTGTGCGTCGATTAACTGTTACTATAGGCTTCTTACTTAGCAATAAGGCAGGATTAAGACGTGTTATGGTCATTGGTGCGGGCTACGCAGGTTATGAACTAGTACGTGGTATGATGCACAGCCGCCGCCGAGAGCGCATCCCGGTCATCTTGGTGGACGACGATCCTGCAAAAAATAATTCCCATATTATGGGCATAAGGATAGTAAGTGATATCTCCAGCATCCCATATCTTGCAAAGGCTCATGCCATAGATGAAATTACTATCGCCATGCCAAATGCTGACAATGCAAAGTTACGCACTATTTTAGAGTACTGCACTCAAACAGATTGCCGTCTTACTATAGTTCCGCCTGTCAGTGAGGTAGGTGCACAGCGGGTTGCTAGAGATGTAAATATAAGCGATTTGTTGTTTCGTGATGAAGTAAAGCTGGATGTAGAAAATATACAATCGTACATTCAAGGTGCAAGCATTTTGATTACAGGGGGCGGCGGCACTATAGGAAGCGAACTGTGCCGACAACTACTGCGCTACAAGCCCAGACAAATTTTGATAGTAGATATATACGAAAACAACGCCTTTAACTTAGTACAAGAATTGCGAGAGAAAACAGAGGATGTAGAAATACTCTTCCGTTTAGGCTCTATCCGAGATAAAGCCCGAATGGACGAGCTTTTTGCGGAGTTTAAACCGGATGTGGTATTCCATGCAGCGGCGCATAAACATGTAAGCACAATAGAGGACAGTCCGGCAGAGGGGATCAAAAATAATGTTTTTGGTACTCAAAATGTGATAAGAGCGGCTATAGCCCATGGTACGCCCAAATTTGTGCTAATCTCTAGTGACAAGGCTGTGCGCCCGCCAAATATCTATGGCGCAACAAAACGAGTTGCCGAACTAATTTTGCAAAGAGAAGCAGCTCGCGGTAGTGGTAAAACTCAGCTTAGCGTTGTTCGTTTCGGAAATGTGCTGGGTAGTAACGGAAGTATGATCCACAAATGGACGCGACAAATTACCCAAGGAGGGCCTGTAACAGTGTATCACAAAGAGGTATGCCGCTTCTTTATGACAATATCTGAAGCCTGCCAGCTAGTGCTACAGGCTGGGGGATTAGTCAATGAAACAAACAATGGCCATATTTTCATATTAGACATGGGAGAGCCAGTAAACATAGATGATTTAGCACGGAAATTAATCCGCCTATCCGGATATAGGCCAGATGAAGATATTAAAGTTGCATATACAAATTTACTGCCAGGAGAAAAATTGGTAGAAGAGTTGATCTTGCCCGAAGAAGAAAATAATCTGCAACTTACCCACCATGACAAAATATGGGTAGCCCCGCCAGTTACAGATTTTGTTAAGGAAAATGAAATTTTTGATGGATATTTAAAGCGACTAGAAGTGCTTGCTTATGGGGAGAAGCAGAAGATAGGGCTGTTGCTTGGAGAGATGGACTTGCATTATAAGCCGTAGGCAAATCTTGTTTATTGTGATAAGTACGGGGTTTTAAAGCTTTTATCCAAATCATCTACGAGAAGGAAGGTGCGTATGAGAATAATCATCCTATTAGCCACCTTCATGCTGCTAACTGCTTGTAGCGAACAACCCCAAGCCGAGCAAATAGAAACTTCTCCAAATCGTACTTTATCCATACTAGCCCCAAATCTATACACATCCGTACTGAGGCAAGCCGAAAGAGCCATGGCTGCTACCTGGGCAGAAGATGGACGAGAATTTATCTTAGAAATCAGTAGCTACAATCCTGACGAAAGAGAGCAGCAGCTTTCCCGCTTGCAAACTATGATAATGGCAGGAGAATCTTACGATATGTTTATTTGGGATGGTCATCCTCTATGGGTGCATTCAAATTCGGGTTTTTTTGCTGATTTTTACAAGCTTATAGAACAAAATCCAGCTACAGAACTAGAGGATTTTTACACCAATGTATTAGAAGCTTGGACTTTTGACGAGGGCTTATATATCTTTTCCCTCTCTTTTGAGCTTATATATGTGGGGATAAGTGCAGAGCTTCCACAATCTTTTATCGACCGCTTTACTCAACACAACACAATTACAACCCGTCAATTAATGGAAATATATTTAGATTTGCAAAGAGAATATTGGGAAGAGTTTGGCCATATGGCTTTTGGCAGCGGATTTTACACACAAGAGACACTGAGTAGTTTTATAAACTTTGAGGGCAGCAGAGCCGTTATAAATGATTTCCGATTTGTTGAATATTTGGAAAACATGAGACTAATTTCAAATATCGAAATTGAAGAGGTGGAGTTCCGCTACAGAGGCTATAACTATATGATGGAAGACTTCGCGATGCAATATGCATTTTTAGAACGTTCCACTGGAATAAGCCAAATCAGTGTTTTATTTGACCCGCCTACGCCAGCTTTTATAAATTTCATCCCCTTAGCAGATGAGCGTGGACGGGCAATTTTGCGGCAAAACCAAATCCACTACTATATTAGAGGCTGGGGCTGGATTTATGGCCAATCTCCATCTTGGGGAAGCCTTAGCATAAGCGCTAGCGGGGATAGCGCTCTTGCTTGGGAATTTACACAGTATCTAATATCTGCTATGGTAAGCCACGATGCTCGTCACGTTGTAGTTGGCGTACCACATCACTACCATCGTCAATTTGGTAACCATAGCTTGATGACGCCAATCAAAAGACGGTATACAGAGCCTCATGTAAGAAGGATTTTTTACAGGTACTTTGAAGATATAATGACAGCATATGGAGCAAAACGTAGATTTTACGGCATTCCTGCGTCTCCTGTAGAGGCGCGCCCTGCTTTTGATGAGGCGATCGTACGTTTAGAAGTTTTTAACGACATGCCCATGGTACTAAAACCTTATATTCCCGCAAGTCTATATTGGGATCCTATAGAGGAATTTATGCTAGGGCTGATCTCTGCCTGGCAGGTGGCGGAGGAAATTAATAACCGGATCGGACTGTGGTTGATTGAATAAACCCTTGATTAGCCTGGCTTAGACAGCTTATGACCAAATCATCAACCTAATAAACACCAGCTCCATTAACAAATTTTGTATACTGCCCCAAGTACATAAGCTCTACCGTGCCTGTAGGCCCATTACGCTGTTTAGCGATAATAACCTCGGCATGGTTTTTTTTGAGTGTATCGGGGTTATAGTATTCGTCGCGATATAAAAACGCCACCACATCTGCATCCTGCTCTATTGCGCCGGATTCACGTAAATCTGATAGCATTGGCCTATGGTCTTTTCTCTGCTCTACTGCACGGCTTAGCTGAGCAGCTGTAAGTACGGGGACATCCATTTCTTTTGCAAGTGCCTTTAGAGAGCGGGATATTTCAGAAATCTCCAACTGTCTAGATTCTCCTGAACCTTGAGAGCCTGTCATTAGCTGTAAGTAGTCTATTACAACAAGCCCTAGATTTTTTTCTAATTTTAGGCGGCGGCATTTTGCTCTTAGTTCTGCAACGGTAATGCCTGGGGTGTCGTCTATGTATATAGGCGCACTGGATAAAGGCCCTACGCTGTTTGCTATCTTTGACCAGTCCTCGTCGTTTAAATCCCCAGTCCGGAATCTATGGCTATCTAAATGAGCCTCTACGCAAAGCATACGATTGACTAGCTGCTCTTTAGACATTTCTAGGCTAAAAATTGCAGTAGGTACTCCGCTTCGTAAAGCAGCATGTTGGGCAATATTTAGTAGAAAGGCTGTTTTTCCCATAGATGGGCGTGCACCAATTAAAATTAAGTCGGATTTTTGAAGCCCAGCTGTTTTGTTGTCAAAATCTATGAAACCTGTTGCAACTCCTGTAACTTGTCCTTTAGATTTGGAGACAATTTCTAAACGCTCTAAGGTAAGTGCTATCACCTCGTTTATATGAGCAAAATCTCGGCTTTGACGCCCCATAGAAATTTCAAAAATACTTTTTTCAGCGCGTTCTAATATAGAGGCAACTGCTTCCCGTGCATCGTAACCGGAAGCTGTAATCTCGTTTGCCGATTTTATTAGACGGCGTAAAACCGCTTTATCTGCCACAATTTTACTGTGCTGGCCTATGTGAGCAGAGGTATAGTAAGCAGAAGCCAAACGAGCAACATATTCCCTGCCTCCAACTTGATCCAAAACACCTTGTTCTGTTAGTTTATCACAAAGCGTAATTATATCTACCGGCAAATTCTTTAAAAATAATTCAAGCATTGCGGCGTACAGCGCACCGTGATCTGGCCTATAAAAATCTTCGCTTCTTAAGCTTTCGTAGGCAACGGCTATTGCTTCACGGTCAAAAAGCATACTGCTTAGTACAGCTTGCTCTGCTTCAACATCGTTTGGAGGTATCCTTGCACCGTTAAAAGAAGGTGAAATAAGCCCCTGGCTTTGATCCGGGGCTTCTTGATCCTGCTGTAAGTTGACTCCTGCTAATAACTCGTCAGCCGAAAAATCGTTATTCATCTCCTATTTATCCTCTGGCACAATCTCAACTGATAATTGTGCGCTTATATCCGCGTACAATTTAACTTGAACTTTTTTAAGTCCTGCCATTTTTATAGGTTCGTCCAGTACAATCTTTTTGCGGTCTATATCTATCCCAGTTTGACTAGATAAGGCAGCGGCAATTTCTTTGTTAGCAACAGAGCCAAACATTTTGCCGTTTTCCCCAACCTTCATAGGAATTTTTATAACTACTTCTTCTATTCGTTTGGCTAAGGCTTGCGCTTGGCCTATTTCATCTTGCCTTTTGTGCTCGGCGGTTTTTTGTTGCCTTTCCCAATCTTTAAGTGCAGCTGGTGTGGCCTCTGCCGCTAACTTTTTTGGGATTAAAAAATTTCTGGCATGACCGTCGGAAACATTGATAATTTGTCCTTTTTTGCCGCTACCTTTTACGTCTTCAAGTAGTATAACTTTCACATAATTCATCCTCTCAATTCAAAGATTAATACTTTCTTCATAAAAATTTAACATTTTTTCTGCTAACAGTATACCACATTTCGCAAAAACATGGTATTATTATACGGAAGCAGTATTAGGAAATTTTCAAAAGATTTTTGTAATATATTGGCCTTAGGCTAAGAAGGTAGGGAAGATTTATGCTATCTAATCAGATTTTACAAAGTACCATAGAGGGTTTAAGTGATATTGCCCGTCGGGAAATAAAAGTTGTAGAGCGAGGCGGCCGTGTTGTAGCAGGCAAACGTGTGAGCAAAGGTTTTGATCCTGCAAGTGCAGTAGAAGCATTTATATATTCTATGGCAGAAACTCAAATGCTGCAGGGGCATCAATACTTTAAAGCGTTCGACAATGGAATAGCCGAGTTTGTAGTAATTTTAGAGGGCGAGGACGAGGACACATTTCAATTTGGTAAAATGGTGGCCTTTCATGTCGAATGTCTTTTAGTGGCATATAAAGAGCGTTTTGATAAAGATAACTTCCTTAAAAATCTTTTAATGGATAATCTCTTATTGGTAGATATATATAATCGCGCAAAAAAACTGCAAGTAGAAAATAACGTGCGACGTGTAGTTTATCTAATTGAAATGGACGCCAACAATGATATGGCCGCGCTAGATGTTGTGCGCAATATTTTCCCGGC